>Ga0115000_10002902_pt1 | contig 14515 bp, 8 predicted proteins | sample ArcticOcean_MG_C_6_FD_89690 | JGI IMG/M metagenome (GOLD analysis project Ga0115000, IMG submission 89690) | Marine microbial communities from western Arctic Ocean - ArcticOcean_MG_CB8_128 | ecosystem: Environmental > Aquatic > Marine > Oceanic | place: Arctic Ocean: Canada Basin | collected...
TCTCTCTCTCTCTCACGAATACGCGCTACACGTTTCTCACTTCTCTCTTTCCTCCTCCTCACTCTTCTCCATCTCGGCCACCAAACGTCATCATCATCGTTTCGTCTCTCTCTCTCTTTTCTTTGTGTTTATATACGCGTATAAATAATGAATGTTTAATGTCCCCCAGGATTGAGAAACTTGCTCGCTTTTTTATCCTCGCTCGTAATCGTCGTCGTCGAATACGTGACCGCGGTGCCGACAAAGGCGAAACCGGCTAAAAACGGCCACATTTTCTTACCTTCGCGAGCGGCGGTGCGCAAGAATGATTCGGACGCGTACGGCATGTTGATCTTGTGGTTATTTCTTTATTAGTGTACTATTAAATGTGGCGGTTTGTGATCGGTTTTTTCTCCCTAAAAAAGACTTGAGTTTTTGCTTGACTTTTTTGCTTTTAGGCAGTCTGGGAAGGTTTTTTTCAGGGAGAAGTGTGAAACAAAAAGCGACACAAAAGGAGCACACCGGTAGAACGCTTTTCGACGGGTCGTGGTGTAAAAGTAGTCGTAGGAGTAATAATAAAACGGTGGTTTCGAGAAATGAGTTTCGAGAGCGCGGGAACAAAGTTTCGGGAGTATTCGCACCTGATAAAAATCCTCCTCGTGGGCGATTCCGGCGTCGGGAAAAGCTCGTTACTTTCGAGATTCATCGACCCGGACGTAGATTTAGAGGACATATCGACGACGATTGGAGTTGATTTTAAACTGAAGTACGTGAAATTGAAACACACGAACGAGACGGTGAAATTGACCGTGTGGGATACGGCTGGACAAGAACGGTTTCGGACGCTGACGTCGAGTTATTATCGAGGCGCGCAAGGCATTGTATTTGTGTACGATATTTCCTCGAAGGAGAGCTTTGAGAGCGTGGAAAACGTCTGGCAGAAAGAGGTGGACATGTACTCGACGATTCCAGATGCGATTAAAATCGTCGTCGGGAACAAAGTAGATAAGGAAAATGAGCGGAAAGTGAAGAAAGAAGACGCGATCGCGTTCGCGCGTCGCAACGCGTGTTTGTTTTTAGAGTGTTCGGCAAAGACGAGAGTGAGCGTGAAGGAGATATTCGACGAGTTGTTACAAGCGATCGTGGAGACGCCGAGTTTGTTGAAAGACGGACCGAGCGGGAATAGTAAAGGAGCAAGAAGAGGAGTCGGTGTGAATTTAAGTGAAACAAGAGGGGATGGGAACATTGTGACCAGGAATTGTTGCTCTTAGTGTAGATGATGACGATGAGATGTGCGCAAACGGCTCGCGCCGCGTAGGAGAGTGTGTAGTGTGTAACGATAATAATAAAAATAATAATTCTACTATATACTTTTTGTGTTATTACAGATTATATAAGTGTGCTTATGTTTGTTTGTTCTGTCCGGTTCAGTTAGACCGGATTGGCAATCAAATGTTCAACCTTTTTAATCTTCGAGAGCAAACTCAAGTCTAAATACTTCTCCCCGATGCCAACCGTCATCCCGCCCACAATTCTCGGATCTACTTTTGTACTCACAATCACCTTCGAGTTCGCTGGCACGTGTCCCTTCAACGCATCCGTCACATCCGCTAACATCGCCGCATCCAACGGTTCCGCCGTTGTCACCACGCACTTCACTTCCCCTCTCGACGCCATGCACAACTCCTCGAAGCACTCTGCGATTTTCTCTAATTCACTCAATCGACCGTTTTCGCCAACAACCTTGATAAAATTCGAGGTCGTCTCTGAAAACTTTCCACCCTTGCAAAACTCGTCTAATCCAGCCAACTTTTTCTTTCTAGCCATCGTCGGATCTTCCATGAACTCTTTGAACTTTTTGTCCGAGTTGGCGAGGAAGACGATTTGCTTGATTTCAGTTTCCACCGCCGCTAAGGCGGATTTCTTCGCCGAGGCGGTGTACAACGCGGAGGCGTATCGAGCGGCGGTACCGAACAATTTGAGTGGAGGCTGTGGTTCGTTGATCAAAAAAGGATTATTTCGTATCGTCAGTTCATGCGCTCGCGAAGAAAAGTCAAATAAACTCATTTCTCCTTCTCTCTCTTTCTTTCCGATTGCTTTTTCAAGGAGAGGGAGCGTAAAATAAAAAATGCCAATCGAAATCACCGCTCGATCAAACGTCGCGATCGTACAATTACAAATCAAACGTCGTAAACGCGTACCTGGTACTTAGCATCATCCGCGGTCGACGCGGCGGCAAAGTTTCTCTGCAAAAATAAAGAGTATTTCGGGTCAGTTTTCCATTCATTTTTGTTCTTTCTGATGCTTTCAAATTCGCGCTGCCTTTTTTAGAGAGAAAAAAAAAACGATTGTAAAAATAGATAGATGCATGCGAACGTTAAACCCTCACCATGGACCCGTTCGCGAGAGCGTTGCGCATTTGCGCGTGTCTAGAGACCGTCGTTTGTGCGATTTTTCGTAACATGGTGTGGTGTGTGTGCGCCTTTACGAGATTACGATTGCTTTTTTCTTGCGTGTAAGTTTTTTTGGCGACGATTTTTCTTCCTTTCGCAAAGGACAAGAAAGAGCGAAAAGCTGCTCTCTCCCTCGTTTGCAACAAAAGTGCTCATAAAATTAACACCAAAAATAATGCTTGGATTTATCACGAACAGACTTCTGAACGCGCTGAATTGCACGTACGCGCCGTACGCGTCGTGCAAAGCGTTGATGTCCGTCACTCCCGACGATGACGTGAAATGGTGAAATTTCCTTCTTTCTTTTTATTCGTATTATTATTGTTATAAACAATTTAAAATTGGCACCGGGGGAACAATTTTATATTCTCTAACGAACTCATCATCACGCGTGTTCTTCTTCGAAATATATGCGCGCACAAAACACAGGTTGATGTATTGGGTCATCCACGCGATTATCACCGCGTACGAGAGCTACGTGCCAATCAATCCGATTCCGTTTTGGGCAGAAGTGAAAGCAGCGCTGTATTTTTCCTTACTTTTCGATGGGCCTATTCAGACAACAATGGTGTTTAATAAAGTGGTCAAGCCGTATTTTTTAAAGTACGAGAAAGTGCTCGATAAACATCTGGCGAACTTACCGGAAGACGCGAAGAAGTACATGCAAAACGTGAAGGATTCCGACGCGGTGAAGAACGTGATGACGATGACGAAGGAACAGGCGGATAAGTTGATTGCCGAGCACGGTCCGGAAGTTATGGATAAAATGATGACTATCGCGCGAATGCAAGCGGATGGTTCGCTCGAGAAGAAGGTGAAAGAGACGCTCGGAGGGACGAAGAAGGAGTAATGCGTGTGCATGAAGTCGTGTAAGTGTTTTCAATGAGTTTTACAAATAATAAATAAGGTTATATAATCTTCTTCTTCTTCTTCCTCCTCCTCCTCTCGTGTGTTCGAGATATGTATTTATTCCTCTTTCCGTCTTCGTTACATTTTACAGTTTGTAGTACAAACGGCTTTTCAGCCGGTAATGTTTTTTTATACATGTCTTTCTTCGTGTCTGCCTGCGCGTGCGTTCTCTCTTCTCTTTTCTTCTTTTCTCGTAATACATATCGACATCCTTCTTCGTTCCAAATCAATCAATCAAATAATAAATAGTTTAATTCATGTTCGCGATGTCTCTCAACAACGGCAAACTGAACGCCTGTAAGTGCGGACACACGGCGTTCGCCGAGGGATACGGCATACCGTTCCATCTTCCGATGTATTTCTCCTCTCTCCACGGTCGATGAATGCCAATTTTCTTTTAGTATTGAACCAACGAATCCAAACACTCATCCCCGTTTGTTCCGTCTGGAACGATCATCTCGTCGTTGCAAAAATCTCTCACTAAGTACAACGGATCCATGACCAACAACGAACGATTGTCGTTCACCATGTAATCAGCCATGTCGATCATCTTCAAAGGAATCCCGAGACCGAAAAATCTCGAGTCCAAAATCGTCATTTTCTTGACGAACAAAAACACGCACCTGTCGTCCACTCGTCATTCTCTCGTTGTAAATCGCTCAAAAACGACACCATTTGCGACGTCGCGTCCATGGAAAAATTCAACAACTCGCCGGGCGAGATATCGCCGTACCTGCCTCGCGAACTGTCGTGTTTACGAAGCTTCGTGCACTCCATGACGGCCGCCACGGAGGTCTGGCCGCCGCCGGACTCTTCCACGAACGATAACGTTCCCACCCACTTCGTTACGGTGATTCCTATTTCCGTGCTCGCGTTCTCAGTCGACCATTCTCGTCGCGACGCCGCCGACGAAGAGGAAAATCCCGTCGAGAAGCCGTTTTCGCACTTAAACTCTAATTCCATTCGTCCTTCCTCCGGGGAAAAAAGTTCGCCTTTCACGAGATACGGTTCCACCGCGAAGGGCGGTGGAGGAGGAGGAGGAGGAGGAGGGGGAGGAGAAGGCGCGCCGACACCACCGGGGACGACACCGCGCGCTTGCGGCTGAGTCCCGGTTAGAGTCATCGGACGTCGACGCGAAAGAAAAGGGACGAGCAACGGCAATCCCGTCTCTGGATCAAAGTCCTCCCGTCTAGTGCTCGTTCTGCGCGTCGCGTGCGTTTCCCTTTCCTCAGATACTGTTGGGAATGCAGTAGGGAAATATCTCGCGCGTTCCGACCACGCCTTGTGTAAATTGTTGGCGATTTCCAAGTAACACCCGTCGCCAAACTTGTCCTTGTGCTCGTCGATTAAAGCCATGGTCCGTTTCAGCGGGTCTTCGTTTTCGTTCGACGCGCCCGACATGATGAAATGAATGGAGAGAGAGAGAGCCGCCCTTTTTTTCTGACGCACAATTAATTTTTCGGATAAAGAGATATTTTCTCTCACAATTTTTAAGCTCCTAATAAGTGATGGGGATGGGGATGGCTCTCGTACTACTCTTGGTCCAGAGTTTTCGCGTCGTAATAGTCTGTGTTAGTAATCGGCGCTTTCCGCTCCTTTTTTATCTAAAACCTCTCGTTGTTGTTGTTGTTGTTGTTGTTCTTTCCAAGCCTGTATTGGGTCGGCTTCGTTTTCTTTTTCTTCTTCTTCCAAAACGTCGTCGAGCGATGGAGGTAACTGTTCTCGCATCATAGCGTTGTCGCTTTTTTCACCAGGCTGGTTTAGCGCATCTGTCGGGACTCGTTCTTCTTCTTCTTCTTCGACCATCTCGGCGTTGGTTTCGCCGCCGTCGGAATCCTCCTCGGGCGGGCGTTCTTCTTCATCTTCTTCTTCGCCTCCTTTTCCTCCTCTTTCTCCTCCCGGTGTGATATCGCTCGCGAGTTCTTGTTCTGTTTTTTCTTGTTCTTCCTCCTCGTTCTCTTTTTCTTCTTCTCCTCTCTCGGCGATTATTTCTTCGGCTTTGGCTTCGATGACTTCTTCCGCTTCTTCTTCTTCTTCTTTCGCGCTTTCAGATTCGCTGGCGGCTTCATCCAGAGGCGGTTCTTCTTCCTCTGCTATTACTGCTGCTGCGACCGGTTCCGCGCTCCTCGAGACACTCTTTTCTTCCTCTTGTACTTTCTTTTCTTCTTGTTCTGCTACTACTACTTCTTCTTCTTCTTCTGTTTTTTCTCCTTCATTTATTTGCATCGCATTCGTATGGGTCCCTGATCGTGCGTGCTTGCCGGAGGTAAAATCGCTGGTGGTTAAAATCAAATTTTCCTTCTCTTCCTCGACCAGTTCTTCTACTTTGTTTTGTCCAACTGCGCCCGCGACGCCTCCTCTTTTCGAGGACGCGCGCGCCTCTGATTTTTCTGAAGACTTGAACATCTCCGCGAACTTCGCGTCGTCCGCGATGCCAAAAATAGCTTCGCCAGCCATTTGGCAAGCGGAACCTTCATTATCCATATCGTCTCTGGTCAACCCGCACGCTTCACAAATCGGTAAGTGTTTGTTCGACCACGGCTTGTAGGCGCCTTGTAAACTAAAGCCGTTGTCTTCTAAATTTTGCGGCACGCCACCGTGTCCGAACCCTCTTTGAGCGACCATATCGAACGTCGATGCCGTCACTTGGATGTTGTGGTCGGTTAAACCAAGGATATACGCGTCCACGAAGGACATTACGAAGGGATCTTTGCTATTGATGTTCTTCCCGCCTACATCCGCGGGCTCAATCGGAGGAGCTCCTTCTTCTTCGCTGCCGTAATCGTCGTCGTAATCGTCGCTCAAGACGTCGTCGTTAAATTCTGGGTCAATGTGTTCGTTCGCACCGTGCGCTGCGTGATGAAATTCGCACGTGCCAATGCATCCGACGACGATATCTTTCAAATCGGTCAACTCGGAGGTTAATTTTTTCAAATACGGTGAATCGGTTGAGACATACAAACCAAATTTCCCTTTACCTTCCGTGGCGCGATCTGTCGCCGCTTTTTGCGCGGCTCTTCCGATGCACGTAAAGTACGGGGATAAACCGGCATCGTTTGGTTCACCGAGCGTGAAATAGTCACCGCCGTTGATTTTCGGACAGGACTTAGATATAATGGTATCCTTATTCGTCCTCGTGAATCCACCTTTTTTAATCAACGCGTTGAAGGCATCGAATCGTTTTTCCGCCGATCCGGTCTTCAATTCTTCGATACTCGTGCCTGCGTTTTGTAACAATGCGTCGACGCTGGCAACCTTTTCCTCGAACGTGCCTCGGCCATCGTGTTGGTCCAGTGTCGAAGGCGTATTTTCATTCGACCAATCGCCAGTACGAATGTGGACTGCGCCGACGGCATCAAATTCTTCGAATTTATTAATGTACGGCATTAAAACGCTCGCGAGTCGATCTGTTGGTCTCGAGGTTAGATGCCACAAACATCCTCGTATTTTTTGGTGCGCGAACTTGTTTTCATACGTCGCGTAGTTCGCCGAGTTGAAAAATTCTTTCGTGCCTTCCTGCGGTTCATTGAATAACGAAACTTCGAGCTTCTTCGCTAAACGAATATAGCCTAATCCAATCACCGCTTGAGCGACGTCCGCGCAAAACTCAGTACCAGCTCCCGAACTTTCACCGCCACCTTCCGTGGCGCATGACTGCGTTGACCCAGGAATCAATCCATGATCCTGTCCGGATGTGTGTAATTTGATTTCAATCCAAGGATGCGCGTTCATGAGCATATTTTCTAGCATCCCGAACGTTTCGTTCGTAGATTTCGAGAAATCATCCGGGGAGATGACTTGTTTCGGGCCGCGACCGATAGATTCAAAGATTCGCTTACGCGTTTTCGTGTCCAGGTTCCAGGATTTACCGTTGGGAAGTTGAAAGTACAAACCCATGTTCGCTCTGTCTTGACACGTCAACGCTCTCGTTTCTTCTTTGCACTGCGCTTTATGATTGACTTCTTCGTTCAGGAAGCTCCAATCTTCGTGCTCGCCTTCGTGCTCCATGTCTCGAAGCTTGCGATCCTCCGCTTCCTCTTTATCGGCTTGTGCACGATCGGCTAATTCTTGCTTCAATCTATTCTCGCGCTCTAACTTAGCTTGTTCGGGATCGCCTTCATCCTCCGGCGTTTCGTTGTTGTCATTGTTATTCCCGCCATCTTCACTAGCATCATCACCATTTGCGGCGGGAACATCGCCACCCTCTCCTGGCACGACAGAGCTGCCGACATCATCTATCGGTGGTAATTCTTCTTCGTTACCGTCAACGACGCGATGATCAATCGGCGGCATCGCGAGATCCGCGCCAGCCATGCCAGAAGTACGTCCCGCCAAATCGCGTTCGCGGTCCTCCAAATCTTGCATAACCTGTGGCCTAGGACCTAACGGCCGTCGTAGTTCTTTCAACCGTTTCTCTGCCAATTCGTGGCGATCGTTTTCGTAAGTATGAATTCTGTTGCGCTGAGATTGCGACAACTCTGATTCGCTCGAGGCAGACCCAGATCCATCCAACGCGGTGCCTTCCATCGATTGATCCAACGCCTTCTCTTCCTCTACCAGAGATTGTCGTTCTTTCTCGCGGCGCATCTGCATCTCCTCTGGCGTTTCTTCTCGAGAGTCGTTATCCATGACTGTACTTTCCTGTCTTCTCTCCTCTGCGAGTCGCGCTCGTTCTCTGTTTGCCTCCATTTGCTCACCTCGTATCATCTCCTCTCTTTCTCTCTCAAACATCTGCTCTTGACGTCTTCGCGCTCCCTCGTTATCGTTCAACAACGACATCACCGCCTCTTGCTGCAAAAGCTTTCTCGACGACGAAGATAACCGTCGACTGTTACTCCTTCTTCTTAACTTTTCCATCGTCTCACTTTCATCTTGCGCTTTGCTCGCTGCCATGACTTTCTCTTCCTCTTTATTCCTCTTCCTCATGTCTCTTTTCACCTCTCTCCTCACCTTGGAATCAAACGCCCTTTCCTGGACGAATCGCCCGTGCTCCTCGTCGCCGCAATCCGTAAATCGAACGTACACCGCTCTCTCCGAGGCCATCCCCCAGGCGAACCAGGCTAAAAAATCGCCGAGATAGTTCCCAATCCCGTTCGCGCGTTCCGAGCACGACGCGTCAATCGTCAACACCCTCTCGTTCGTCTCGTACAACTTCAACCATCGGTCTTGGTGCGCGCCGAAAACCGCGTCGCAGTGCTCGGAGAATCGCTCTAAATCGCGCTCGATCGTCTTCTTTCCCCAGAAATCATCATGACCTCCTCCTCCGTTGTTGTTCGCATTCTCATCATTCACATCAGCAGCACCAACACCAACACCAGTAAGAATCACCGCCTCCAAAGAGAGGAATAATAACACCAACACCAACAACGGAGAGCGCACCGCGTGAAAAGCTCTTTTCATCGTCTTCGCCGCGCGTCTTCGTGTCCTCTTCTTCTTCTTCTTCTTTGTTCTCTTTTTGTTTGTGTTATCTTTTTGTTGTGGGGAAACGTTTTGGTTTTTTTGTGGATAATTTTTACCTCAGAATATGTAAATCCACGGATACGCGCGTGCTTTAATAAACGAGGAATAAAATCGAAAGAGGAGAGAGAGACAGAGCGCGCGAGTGAGAGAGAGAGACGTTTCCATCTCGCCTTTCTTTTTGAACGCAGAGACGACGCGTTGGACGCAGTTTTATATTTATTCGTAGCATTACGGAAATGACTGATGATGACGGCGACAAAAAGAGAAGCAAAAAAGCGGACACGCAAATGAAGAACGACGACGACGGGTCCCCCCCGACTTCTATCATCCCGACGGAGATGAAACATTTAGCTCGTCTCACGTGGCCTATCGTTCTGCAGATGGGGTCGCAACAAATCATGCTCGCGTGCGATTTGATTTACGTCGGGAGGTTAGGGAGATTTGAAATGCAAGTCGGTTCGTTGTTCACGGTCTTGTTTCTTTTGTGCTGGTATTTCTTGGCGGGGTTAACGTCGGCGATGGACACGTTGGCGAGTCAAGCGCACGGCGCGAACGACGCGAGAGCGGTGAAAAGTTGGACGCTTCTTGTTTTGTTAGTCATCACGTTGGCGTGTTTCCCAGCCGCGGCGCTTTTGTTCAGCGCGGAAGCGATCGTGCGGGACGCGTTGAAACGCCCGGACGCGGTGGCGAGAGAAGTCGGGAGAGCGTGCGTTATTTTATTCCCGGGGTTATGGTTTATGTCCTGGAGTTTGGTGTATCAAAAGTATTTGCAAATGCAGGGTAGGGTGAATCCGGTTGGAATAACGAGCTTTATGACTTTAATGTTGAACGTTGGATTAAATCAGTTGTTTATACACACGTTGGATTTTGGTTTAAGAGGCGCGCCCATCGCGACGACGATTTCAAGGTTGGCGAATCTGATATTTCTAGGGGTGTACAGCGCGTCGAGAAGTTTAGCGTACGAAACGAGAGAAGATAGGAAAAAGGAGTGGGAAGAGTGGATACAGGCGAAGAAAAATATCACCAAGAAGATGTTTCAACGCGCGACGAGTTTGTGTTTTCACGGTGGTTTGATGCTCGCCTCGGAAGCCTGGGCTTTTGAGGTGACGGTAATCACGGCGAGTATACTAGGAGAGGTGGAGCTGGACGCGCACAATGCCTTATTATCTGTGTGTGGGTTAACGTTTATGACTGGTCCGATGGCTTTCGGTATCGCCGCGAGCATCCGAGTGGGGAATTTGTTAGGTATGGGGAAATATCGCATCGCTAAAACGGCTGCGAGTTTATACATCTTTGTCGGTTTGACATGGATGACGATATGTTCGGTGTTGATTGCTATTTTCGCACGACATATTGGCAACGCGTATACGGATGGAGATAAAGATATCGCCGATTTAGTGGTTGTTTTATCGCCACTCGCTGCAACCTTTCAAGTGTTTGACGCATTGCTTGGGATTTGTAATGGCGTCTTGAGGGCGTGCGGGAGGCAGAGAATTTTGGCGATAACAAATATGGTTGCGTTGTGGGCGGTTGGCGTGACCCTGGGCACGTCGCTCGCGTTTGCAACTTCCTTGCGCGCGAAAGGTATTTGGATCGGTTTAATGGGTGGTGTGATTGCCAGTGGGTCGACGCTGGCAGTGATGGTATCGCGGGTGAATTGGCAGAACGAAGCCGAGTTGGCGAAACAATCCGCGGTAAACGTGCACAATATCGATGACGAACAGGAAGAGAAAGTAGCGGCGGTTTGAGATCAAAGAAACCGCATGAAATAGTGGTACGCATGTTTTATTTAGATTCGTAGGCATTAGTTTTTATGACAATGATGACGACGTTACTAAGTATTTACGTATTGCTTACTATAGCAGCGGAGCATAAACACACACTCAATCACAGTTTAAGCGCGCGATTTTTGTTGTCCTTTACCCATGGTCTTCATCAAGAACGCGACCGCGCCGGCCCCGATCCCAATCGCCGCAATCTTGTTCTCCTTCAAATTCGCAAAAGTATTCTCCAAAAACGATTTCTCGCCACTCTTATTTCCACTCGTCTTGTCTTGTTTTTTTGCCGCTTCCTCCCGTTCACGAACGATTTCCGCAATCAACGGATTTTTATCCAACTTCTCCTTGGCCGGCGTGAACGTTCTCTCGATGAACGACTTTCTCTCGATTTGCGCCTTTCTCTGCGGCGTCGGAACTTTCGGTTGTGACTGATATTGTTGTTGTTGCTGCTGCTGAGCATATTGCGGCTGCGACGGTCTGCTCAACGGTGACGGTTGTCTCGTCGCGGCCGCAGGCGGCGACGGCGCCTTCTTCGCGTCCGGAATCCTCGCCGGCGACGTCGCCTCCGCGATCACTCTCTCCGTCTTCCCCGGACTGGCTTCCGTCATATTCTTCGGCGACAATGCTGACTTCTCTATCGCGACAGATTGTGGTGTCATCGACAATCGCTTCCCTCCCGGAGATGGCGACGTATTCGTGCCGCTCTTCTTCTTCTCTCCTCCTCGTTTAAACATATCTGAATCCACTTGATCCGCCCACGCGCTCCCGGGTTCGTACGGCGCCTTCCACACGTACTCCGGCGTCTTCTCCACGTCCTTCCCGTTACTCTTCGTCGGCGTCGGGAAAGATTGGAGTCTTTCCAGAGACGCCGCTTGTTCCGGCGACGGTAATCGAATCGGTTTCGAAGGCGGGGAAGGGGGAACGGGGCCCCCTTTTGGCGTCATCTTGTTCGAATCATTCAAAGGCTTGGGAATAGTAGTAGTCGTACCAGTGGCACCACCACCACCAGTCGTCGTCGTCGTCGTCGGAGCGGCACCACCAACTGCCTGTTGCGCCCTCTTCTTCGCTTTCTTCTTGTTCCCTTTGGCCATGTTTACGTAATAAAAAAGTATCTAAAAGTGTTCGCGTTCGTAAAAATGACGAACGTTTTTTTTTTGAATTTTTTAAAGCTTTGCATGGAAAAAAGATTTTGATCACAAAGGAAAAGTTACTCGTACTAAGGGTACTCGTACAAAATTTTAATAGTACAACCACGCGTTTCTCGTGAATTCCTCGTTTCTTGTTCTTGTTCTTGTTCTCGTTCTTGTTCTCGCTGCTCTCGTTTATCACGTTTATTATCTTTGCTGCTGCTTTGCGAGCGCGTCTTTCTCTTGCTGATTACTCCCGCCGACGCTCACGCCCCACACGCCAAAAGATTTTTGCTGCGAAGGCGTGAGACGACCACCGCCACCGTCTTCTCCGGCATCGGATACCATGACGTTGTCTTCCGCGCACTGCATTTGGGGCGTCCAATCGGCCATCCTGTCGCGCTCGTAGAACCGGGAGGTGTGGACGCCGATGTTGGCGTCTTCGGCTTCGTCTTCGGGTTTGCGTTCGGCTTCGCCGGTGTATTCTTTGGCGGCGAGACCGCGGAAGATGGAGGGGAACATGGCGGTGAGCGAGCGGTCGGGTGTGTCGGTGCTGTCTCCGGCGCCTAGGAACCGTTGGTTGAAGAGGTCTCTGTTGCTGTAGGAGCGGTTGAGCCGTTTTTGTTTCTCCCGCGTGCCGAATTCGATTTCGTCTTCGAAGAGTTTTTTGAAGATTTCCGACCAGTCGCCGTTATTTTCCGTGTCCGCTTGGAAAGAGGCAGTTTCAAAGGCACGCTCGAGCGCGGCGAGGGCATCGCCCGGGTGACGGAGATCACAAAAACGCGTGCTTTTGTTTTGTGAGCGCGAGCGAGGGGAGATTTCCGGAATAGCTTCCGAGATTGGTGTGAACACGAGCTCCTGTTGTTGCCGTTGCTGATTCTCCGGAGGGCCGTCGCCCAGGGTAATTTTCGAGACGTTTTCAGTGGCCAACTGATGTCGCCTTCTCCTCTGTTGTTCCAGCAACATGGCTTGGTTTTCGTGCGGCGCACCACCACTTTCAAACGCTTTTTGAAAGTACGCGTGGTGCGCAATCTCCTCACACGTCGGTCGGCGTCTCGGGTCGAACGCGAGCATGCGCGTGAGTAAATCGAGCGCGTCTGCATCTACGCCGGAAAATATTTGGTGCAACATCCCGGCCCGTCCGGTCATTTTTGACAAGTATCGACGCCATTTCTCCGCGGGCAAACTTTCTATATCAAACCAACCAGGCGTGCCAATCGTATCGAAATACTTGTCCAACTGCATGGAACGTCGACTGTCGTCGCTTTCAATCTGTTCGTACGTTTTAGGGGTTTGGAACACCACGAACTCGTCGTCGAATTGAAAGAGCGGTTGCACTTGCAACTTTTTGTTCAAAGCGCCCGCGGAGTGCATTTCGCGTCGCAGAAGCTCCGCAAATATGCACCCTAACGACCAAATATCCACGGCAGCGGTATACGCTCCAACGCCTGAATTCATCACAACCTCTGGCGCGCGATAACATGGCGTCGCGACGACGCCTGTTAAATTCGAACTCCCAAACGTGCCGCTTTTCTTCATTCTCTTCGACGGCGAAGAGGATGCAATCTTCCTCCGCCTTTCTGTTGTTTCTTGGTCTTGCATCATATCTTCTCCTTCTTCTTCTCTTTCTTCTTCTTCTCTTTCTTCTTCTTCTTCTTCTTCTTCGGACGTCCATCCTCCGTTTCTCTCCCCTCCTCCGTCTTCTTCGCTGTCTCTCCACCCGCCTCTCGGCGGCGCGCCTCTCGCGCTCCCGAAATCGCAAATCTTAATCACTCTCCCGCCCTCACCAATCGCTCGTAAACTCCCCAATAACGCGTTCGCGCTCTTCAAATCCCTGTGCCAAATCCTATTCTCGTGCAAATACCCGCACGCGCTCACCAACTGTTTCATCAGCGACCGCACCTCCTCGCCGTCCATCTGCCCGCGCAAGTTATACAAGTCTCCGCCTTCCGCCAACTCGAACGATAAGTACACGTCCAAACTCGTCGCCACGAACTTCCCACCTATGAATTTCCTCGCACCAGTCGTCGCCGGTTTCACGAACACGTCCAAAAGTTCCGCCACGTTCGGGTGCGAAACTCTATTCAAGGCGACTATTTCCCTCAACGTCCTCTTGGCGTTTTGTTTCGAATACAACGCGTTTCCGATGCGCTTCAAAGCGACGAAGACTTTGTGTTCGTTATCGTACGCTTTCACCACGGTGCCGTAGGAGCCAGAACCGAGTAACGCGATTAAATGGTATCGCTCGCAGTCCACGTTCCAGAGTTCCGAGAAGACTCGATAGGACGAGAGGTCGTCGGAAAGGACGACGTTCGGGTCCTGGATTCGCCGCAGGTGTGCTTCGTTTTCTTCTTCCTCCATTTTTTTTGTTCTTCTTCTTCGAGTGTTGCGTTCTCTCGTGTGATCTCTCTTATGAAATAAGAGAGAGAGTTAACGCCTCTCGACGCTCTCTGACTCTTTCTTTTTATCTCTCAATTGAAGAATTGGTTGTTTCTTAATGCAACAACTCTCTCTGACGAATTTCCCGAATTTCCCTTATAAAAACTTTGGTGTTCAATCTGGTTGATAATTAATTTCTCTTGGAAAAACTTCTTCTTTTTTTATTATACATGTACATGTTGTATAAAGACACACACATCATTTATTCACGAGAAGAGAGTTTAAAGAAGAAGAAGACAAAGACAAAGGATGATGATCGTCGAAGGAGAGAGAAGGGATGATGATGATTCTTTTTTGGGGTCGTTGTGGAGTTTGATCGTGAAGTGCGACGATATTTGTTTCACTCACATTTTACCGAGATTGAATCAAA
>Ga0115000_10002903_pt1 | contig 14510 bp, 14 predicted proteins | sample ArcticOcean_MG_C_6_FD_89690 | JGI IMG/M metagenome (GOLD analysis project Ga0115000, IMG submission 89690) | Marine microbial communities from western Arctic Ocean - ArcticOcean_MG_CB8_128 | ecosystem: Environmental > Aquatic > Marine > Oceanic | place: Arctic Ocean: Canada Basin | collected...
TATCAATGTGAGCGCATGCATTATGAGAAGTAATGAAATTTGCAGAACCATGTTGTTTACGCAAATCATTTGCCAAGTCAGCGCTAAAAAAATCACTGATTGTTTCTACACCTTCTTCGGTGGCTTTTTTAGCTATATCTTTTGCAGGGTCTACTCCAAGGACCCTCATTCCCTGTTCTTGAAAAAAACTAAGACATGTCCCATCATTTGATCCTATATCTACAACAAATGATTTTGGTTGGATATTAAAACGCTCAATCATTTCATGAGAATAATTTTCTAAATGCTTTACAAATACATCTGAAGTCCCAGAAACATATGTATAGTTTTTCTGATAAAGTATTATAGGATTTACAACATGTCCTAATTGAACATGACTACAGTTATCACAAAAAAAAATCTCAAGTGGATATAGTGGCTCAAAACGACCCAGCTCACTTTCTGTTAGTAAATCATTTCCTGGAGGGGTTGGTTTGAGCTCCATTGCTTTGACTAATGAAGTATCACTGCACATTCTGCAGGTATCTCGAAAATAATAGTCCGAACTAATCACTGTTATAATTCTTCAGGATTTATTAATATTACTCTCCTGACATCTTCCTCATAAGCATCTTGGTCTCTTGGGTTTCTACTCATTGCTAAAAGATCGCAATCTTCCAAAAACACTGTTGCATGATCTTCCATTGGTGGAGTAAATATCATTTCGCCCGCGACCACCCTTACGCATTTCAGCTCTTCTTCAGTATCTGTAGGTCGATAATAATAATCAAAAGAGCCCGAAAGAACATACATATAATGCCAATCTGTTAAATGATAGTGATTAGATCGAACTGCGCCTGATTTAGATGAAATTAGAGATAAATTTTTCATCGGAAAATTGACTAGTGATTGAATAGACCCCCTATCATCTTCATGTGGTTCTTCTAAGCCAACTAGGCCAGTATTAGGCCACATTGTTGCATCATCAATTTTAATATCTTTCCATTTTTCCATTATTTATCCTCATAATATGTATGACTATATTTTACTAAAGAAATAAACTTAGCAAGTTTGATTTATCTTAGAAACTTGGATAATTTTATCCATTATTTTTGATCGCTGGAGTATTTCCATGTATTCAATATTCATCTTACTTTGAGAATTATACGAGTTATGATAATTTAAAAACATATCTTGAAATTGCTCAGATTTTTCTCCTTTAACTATTCTCATTTTTCCAGTTTTATTTCGTATATAAAATTTAGGTTGGAAGTTTACAGGCTTTGAAAAAACTTTATCTATAAACATAGAACTATCATTAGCCCAAATATCTATATCATTTTTATAAGAAGCTCCAAACCCCCATTCTAGATATGCAGTAGCACCTTCAGAAAACTTTAGTACAGCCCTTCCTTCAAAATCAACATTAGAATTAGGTTTATTAATTATTTCAGAAAAAACAACTTCAACGCCTTGATGAGGAAATAACGATAGCACTGCTGCAACAGTATAAGAGCCAACATCCCAGAAGGCTCCACCGCAGAGTTTTGGATTATCTCTAAAGCCGGGGCTATCTAGGAATGGCATGCCAAATCTACATACTATAGATTTTATTCCATTACTTTGATTATCTCTCACAAAGCTCTGAATACGCTCAAATTGAGGATGATAAAGAAACATAAATCCTTCTGTTAGCATTAATTTTTTTTGCTTTGCAATACCAACCAATGAAACAGTATCTGAATATTTGCATGTTAATGGCTTTTCACACCAGACGTGTTTTCCTGATTCAAGTGCAAGCTTTATATGTTGGGCATGAAGTCCAATAGGGGATGCTACAAAAATAACATCTATCCCATTATAATTTAGCATTTCATTAGGATTCTTCCACCCAATACAATTAAATTGTTCAATGCAACTATTTATAGTGACTTGATTGCGAGAACATACACCAGTCAGGACCAACCCTTCCATTAATAAAATAGCAGGAATAATTCGATTAATAGCTTGACGACCAATACCCCAAACAGCAACATTTAAAACCTTCACTATTTAGTCCTTTTAGACTTATTTATATCTTTTGAGTTTTTCTTCCAATTTTCAATTGTATTTTGCTTACTTCTTGCAATTGTAAGACTACTATCAGGAACATTTTTAACTATAGTTGAACCTGCACCAATAGTTGCATAATTACCTATTGAAATAGGAGCGACTAGATTACAGCCAGAGCCTATATAGGCGCCTTTACTAATTTTGGTAAAATTAGTATTTAAACCATCATGGTTACAGGTAATTGTTCCAGCACCAATAGTAACATCTTCCTCAATATCAGCATCTCCAATAAACGAAAGGTGGTTAATTCTCCCTTTATTTTTTATTGTAGAGTTTTTTATTTCAACAAAATTTCCTATCTGCACTTCATCTTCAATTATAGTACCGTGTCTAATTCTTCCAAATGGGCCAATAAAAGTATTTTTACCAATACGCGCTCCTTCAACCAAAGAAAAAGGTTTGATATGTGAATCATTCCCAATAAAAGAATCTACTAGAATACAATTCGCGCCAATACGAACATTATCACCAAGCTCAACATTGCCTTCAAAAATAACATTAATGTCTATTACAACGTTTTTTCCACACTTTAAATTGCCACGTAGATCAAAGCGCTCAGGATCCATAATAAATACACCACTCTCAATAAGTCTTTTAGCTCTCTCAATCATCTCTTTTTTTTTATTCATCTTCTCAATCCTTAGAAAATAATGGCCCAAATCTTAAGACCCATACTATTGAAGGTAAAAAAGCCAATAAAACTGCAAAAAATTTATACTCAGGCATCAAAGTAGTTGAAATTGCAAGCGGCAAAAGCCATAAGAGGTGATAGATTATTACTCCATTTGTGACAATCGAATGGCTTTTTAGAACTCTTGCTAAATTTTGGTAAGCATGACTTCGGTGTGTCCCATACCATTTTTTTACAATGAATAGTCGAATTAAGGTAGTAACTGTAGTATCCGAAAGATAGTATCCAAAAACAACTAGCCAAGTAAAAACTGTGATATTTTCAGTAATTGTAGAATAAACTAATAAAGCTCCAAAACAGTAGCCTAAAAAAATACTTCCTGAATCACCCATAAAAATTGAGGCTTTTGGCCAATTATAAAAAAAGAAGCCAAGACAACTTACCAATAAAGCTAAAATAATTAGCAATAACTCAGTTGGATTATTACCATTATTTGAAAATAAGATAGTGCACAGTAAGGTTGATAAAATAAGAACTGCAGCCGAAATAGCCATTCCATCAATTCCATCAATAAAGTTATACGCATTAATTAACCATACTAAAAAAAACATTGTTAAAAAGGCGTACTGAAATGAGCTAATCCATACTGGCGGTTCTTCCATGGAATTATTAAATATAATTATCACCCATAATACTAATAAACATTGCAAAATAAACTTATTAATAGCTGATAAACTAAAAACATCATCAATATAGCCAATAACAGATGCCAGAAGACCTCCAATAGCAAAAACTAGCATCAAATCCTTACCAATATATTGTTGAAAATATAAAAAAAATATAGATAAAGTAAAGACAATACTAAATACTAACCCTCCCCCTCTGGGAGTTGGTTCTTCATGCGAAGTTCGATAATTAATATTAGCAAGGATACTGTTTTTTATTGCAAATTTTTTATAGATAATTGTGCCCACTAAGCTTAAAACATATAATGACATCAAAAAAATAAAAAGGTTGGAATTAATCATTTGAAATGCGACAATATTTGAGCATAAGCCATACTTACATCATATTTTGAATTAAATAATGAAATGGCATTCTCACCTTGAACTTTTCTCATATTCTTATCATCAATCATCTTATTAAGATTTTTATTAAAACTACCCTTATCTGATGCAAGGGAAACCAATCCAATATCATTATCACGAATTGTACTGATTACCTCATTATTATTATTAACTGATGCCAAAATTGGAATACTTAATTGCATATAGCCAATCATTTTTAGTGGGTAATTATGTGATAGTATTTTACTACTCAAAGAAATTAGGCCTATATCTGCATTTTGAATAACTGATAAGTATGAAATTCTATCAATTGGATTAATAAGCACAATGTTTGGTAATTTTTTTATACGAATTGTTTTCTTAATTTTATCAAACTGATTGCCACTTCCAATGAGAAATAATACTGCCCTATTACTCAAAATATTAAAATCAATAGAGTTTATTAAAGACAAAAGGTCTTGAGCATCTCCCATATTTCCACCGTAAACTATATTAATCTTATCAGAATCTAATAGTTTTTTCCCAAATTCTGGATTTATTGTTCCGACTGGTGAGCCCCAATTATTTAAAACCTCTATTTCTTTAGATTCATCTAAACCATAATTATTAAAATAACTTAAATCAGATTTTGCCTCAATTCCAATAATATCTGATGATTTATATAAATTATGCTCCACATTTTTAAAAAAATTATAAAGCAAACCTTCCTTTAATAAACCAGAATCTAATGCCCATTTTGGGAAAATATCCCTAATAATCAAGTATGATCGCACTTCATAAGTATTTTTCAGCCAATTGACTGCATTGCCATAAAAAATCGATGGAGAGTAACAAATAACTCCATCACAATGAATGTCATTCAAAAGGCTTAAAGTTTGTTTTATTTGTGATGAATATCTAAACTCAGCCCATAAGCGCCCTATCTTTCCAAATGACCTGGAAAAAGTTTTGATTCTAATTATTTTAAGGTTATTCTTAACTGAAACTTCATATTTTGACTTCTGATGATCGACAAAAGTAATAATTGTTACTTGATGTCCATTTGCAATAAGCTCATCAGTAAGATCACCTACAATGATTGAACCAGACTTTATGATTGGCTCATAATAGTCAGTTAATATAATAAAATTCATTTAGATAATTTGAGCCTCTTGGATAGCAATAGTAATATATTAGATATTTGCAAAACTAAAAGTAACATAATTTATGTAACAATTTTAATTAATTAAATAGTATTTCTAAGCTTAGATTTAAAAACTACCAGTGTGACCATAAATGACCATATAATCCAGAAAAAGATACTGACTCTATTGGCGGTTAAAGTTGGAGCCGCTAAAGAAGAAAACAAGGTAAGGACAATTATAGAAAAGTAAAACCTCCAGTCCAGCCAATTCTTAATAAAGAATAACAAAAAAATAAAAAATAAAAATAAACACAAATAAACTATTACTCCCAATACACCGCCTAGATTTAAAACCTCTAATAAAGAAAAATCTGAAACTGCGATAGATCCATAGCCTTTTCCAATTATAGGTGAAGTTTGCAAAACTTCCTTCGTACTTAAATAAACATTGCTACCAGAACTAAACCTATTACCAGTAAGCACTGAGAATATGTTATCTGAATTTACATTAAGCAGCCTATTGATAAACTTTAAAGGTTTATATAAAAAAGTTGAAGTTTCAATATTAAATATTAGAGTAACTATTACTATAGAAAAATAACCTAGAACACCCAATAAAAAAATACGCAATTTCATATTAAAGAAAATAAAAAATAAACCTAGCCCAAAAACTAAAAAAATTTTTGAACTTACCAGTAATCCTCCAATAATAATTAGAACTAAAAAAAGATTTTGAAAAATTAAAAAATTTCCATATTTACTATGCAAATAAGCCCAACTTAATAATACAAGTGAATAAGCATAACCAGCTTCAAAAACTTGCGTAAATACTCCAGTTATTCTCCCACCAATTCTAGCTAACTCAGAAGCAGTAAAGCCTTCTCTTGTTAAATCATAAGAAACATCTATTTCGGCTTGACCCGTAAAATTTCTCCAGAAAGGTAACTTGGGAAATAAAAAAATACAAAATGACAGTAAAGTATGGATAGACATAAGAACTATAAAAACTTTAAGAAAAACTAGAAAACTATTTTCAATTTTTTCATAACTAAGTTTATGGAGAATAGAAAAGCTAATAATAACTATTGTAAATGGCTGAAGGTAATTTTCTATTTGACTAAAAATCAAGCCATTACTTATTACATTCTCATAGTAAAAAGGTAAACCAAAAAATGGAATCAAAATTAAAAGTAGTAAGAAGAAAAGAGGGAGTCCAAAAAATAGGTTGTTCTTAACATGAAGTGAGTTAGTAACTGTAAAAAAAAGTAACAAAGAATACAAAACAATATGTTCTAACCTTACCCCAATTGACATAAAAATATAAGGACCAAAAGCAGAAGCTAATAGAAGATAAAGCCATCTAATTTTCATAGAACGTGATTCTAACTTTTGATTAAAAGTATTAATTTAAAAATCCTTCTTGATATACTAAGTCAAAACTTAACCAACTAAAAAAAATAAGCTAGAAGAGACAAACAATAAAATGTTTAATATACCCATTTTTCTCTCAAATAGTATGCAATAAAAAACATAATAGATTCTGCCAAGACATGAGATATTCTGGCTATCAGAAGAAAGGCTAACAAAATACCTTGAGATTCTACCATTGGTTGAAATAGTATTAAATAAACCCCCTCTCTTACTCCAATTCCAGCAGGCGAGCCAATAGTAATAAAGCCAAAAATCCAACCAACCAAATAAATTGCGATCACTCTAAGAATACCTATTAAAGAAATATCACTATCTATAAATATCATCCATAAAAAAACAAAACTGAGAGAGGATAAAACATGAAAAAAAAGATAATTCAAGTTAATTACTAAAAGTTTTTTATAATCAAATAATTTTCTTTTAAGAATAAATAATAAATTTATTAATCCAAAAAAAAGAAAAAAGAAAAAAATTTGAATATAGGATATATTACCAATATATGGCAATTCCATATTAAAGAATATCATTGAAAATAGAAATACAATTATTGCCGAACTAAGTATAAAAAATATTTCTAACATATTGCTAGTTAGTATTTTCTTATTACCAATAATAGAATTAAGGTATAGATGCCTGCCTACAAAATGTAGGAAATTTGTGGGTAAATATTTCCAAAAAATAGTTAATAAATGTGCGTTTAGTATTTCAATATTATGAGATTGATTGAAAAGCAACATCCAATTGAATGAGCTAAGAAAAATACATAAGCAATAGACAAAAATAGATACAGAAACAAATAAGTATTGACTTAAAGAAAAATCAAATAAATATGACGCGCCTTTTGAAATATAAAACTCATGCCCTAAAAATACAATTAAAGTAATTGATAATAAAAAACCAGCAATGTTTATGACTTTACTTTTAATTAATTTTTCTAAGATTTTCAACTTTTAATATTAGTTATAACTCTTTAGTTTTTAGCTTTGTATCTAATATCAAAATTGCTATTGATATACTTAACAAAGGACCTAACATATTGAACATATATCTTGATATTGCAGCACCACTTGCACCAATCCACCAGCCCATCAAAAATATCATTATTGATGCTAATACTGCTGATATTAGCCATGGCCTGGGTAGTAAGTTAATTCTAAACAATGATAATGGTAATAACCAAATATAGGCATATGAAAATCGCCTCAAAGCAACTAAAATTCTATCAAAGGAGAAGGAGAGAGAAGTTCTCATGCCTTCTGAAAATTCTACTAATAAAGTTAACTTATCTAGCGCATAAGACTTTAAAGCAATCACAACAACTGACGAAATCAAAACAAAAAATATAATATGGAATAAATTTTTATAATTAATTTTTCTATCTATAAATGATTCATATAACCACCATATACCAATTATTAAAGATCCAACCGGAAGAAATGTTTCTTTAGAAAGCGCCCCAAGAATTGCAATAATAGGAAGCAGAGTCAATTTTTGATGCAGTAAGGCATATATAATACAAAGTAAGAAAAAAGCCTCTGCTGAATCTACTAAACCTGACAAATATAAGTTTGGTATAGAAAAATTAGCATAGAAAATAAGCCCAGCTACAATACCAATCCTCTCATCTTCAAATAAAAGTTTACATATACTTATCATCATCAATACAATTGATGCACAAAAAAAGGAAGCAACAAACAATAAGGAAAACTGCACTGGGTTCCATAAACCAATGTTACCTTCTACAACACTATAAACTGATCTAGCTAAGAATGGGACTAACACCCTTGTAGATCGATGATCTAAAGTAATACCTTTAGTGCCACTTAAAACAATTTCAGAATATATTTTTGTATCATCTATAAAACTGGATTGAGCAGGATCATAACGAGTTACACTTTGATAACCAAACCCAATAGCAATCAAAAAAAAGACGGTCCAAATTACTAAGTAATATCTAACCCTATTTTCTATAATTTTAAACCCCATAATCTCTGAACCCCATCTTACAAAATGCAAATAATATTAAAAAAACTAAAAATAAGTTAGAAAAATTAAAATATTATTTAATTTTTTCCAAATAAGTCCCGAGTATAAATTTTGTCTTTGACATCATTAAGGTCTGATACCATTCGGTTAACAACAATAACATCTGACATTTCTTTAAATTTTTTCAAATCACGAATAACTTTTGAATGAAAAAAATTATCATCTAGCAAGCTTGGTTCATAAACTAAAACCTTAACACCTTTAGCTTTAATACGCTTCATAATACCTTGAATACTTGATGCTCTAAAACTACTTGATTCTACTTTCATTCTTAGGCGATAAATACCCACAACTTCTGGAGATTTTTTGAGAATTTCACTAGCAATAAAATCTTTGCGAGTTGAATTAGCTTCAATTATTGCATTAATTAAATTATTTGGAACATCTTTATAATTAGCTCGAAGCTGCTTAGTGTCCTTTGGAAGGCAGTAACCCCCGTAGCCAAAAGAAGGGTTATTATAATAATTACCAATTCTTGGATCCAATCCTACGCCCTGAATAATTTTTTTTGAGTCCAACTCATGGACTTGTGCAAAGGAATCAAGCTCATTAAAATAGGAAACGCGCATTGCAAGAAATGTATTACTGAAAAGCTTGATTGCCTCTGCTTCTGAAGAGTCAGTATAGAGTATATCAATATTTTTTTTAATTGCTCCCTCTTCTAAAAGCTCAGCAAATTTTTGAGCTCTATTAGATTGTTCACCAATAATAATACGAGACGGGTGCAAGTTGTCATACAAAGCACTACCTTCACGCAAAAATTCAGGTGAATAAATAATATTATCACAATTTAACTTTACTCTAATATTCTTTATATAGCCAACTGGTAGAGTTGATTTGATTATTATTAGAGCATCTGAATTAATATTTATTACATCATTAATTACTGACTCTATAAGGGATGTATCAAAATAATTTTTTTGTGTATCGTAATCAGTTGGAGTTGCAATAATAACAAAATCAGCACCCTGATAAGCTTCTTCTTTATTTAAAGTAGCTACTAAATTAAGTTTTTTATTAGATAGAAAATCTTCAATTTGACTATCTAAAATAGGCGAAATTTTATTATTAATCTGCTTAATTTTATCTGGTGCAATATCAAAAATAACAACTTCATTTTTTTGAGAAAGCAATACGGCATTTGAAAGTCCAACATAGCCAGCTCCGACAACTGCTATCTTTTTAATAATAGGTTTATCTAACATTTCAAAATGAATTTTACACAATTCATTTTTATTTTATTAAATAGATTTAAAAGTAAAGACTTTAAATTTTTATTTTATTAAATTGGTATCTTTAAAAACACATACAGCTTAAATTGGAAGTTATTGAATTAATAAGTGTTAATTTTAATTTCTTCTAATAATTGTCTATTAACTGACTGTAAATCTGCAATAAAGGCAATTAACCCTGTTTGAAAACTAATTGATATTAAGATAGCACTTAAAATAACAGACTGAATATGCCCATCGCCATCTCCTATAAAATAAAAATATAAAAATCTTACCCCTAAACCCAAGCCAATTATTAATAAAAATAAAGCTACACTCATAAAAAAAGCAAAAGGTTTATAAACGACAAAGATTCTTATAATAGTTACAATCGAACGTTTAATGTAAGAATACGCACTTGTATGAAGCCTTGAAGGCCTTAAATCTGGATTAGTCCTAATTGGGACAGATATAACTGATAGCCTTTTTTGACCCGCTTGAATTATTGTTTCTAGCGTATAAGTGTAATCATTAAAAACATTCATTTGTTTAGCGGCATTTTTACTAATTGCTCTAAAACCAGATGGGGCATCTATAATCATAGTATTACTTACAATACGTACAACCGCTGAGCCTAGTTTTTGTAATATTTTTTTAAATAATGAGAAATGCTTTATGTCCATTATTGGCCTTTCACCAATTACCAACTCAGCTTTTTTAGCTAAAATTGGTTGTATTAATTTTGGTATATCATTAGCATCATATTGATTATCTGCATCAGTATTAATAATTACATCAGCACCATTTTTAATACAATAATTGAGTCCTGCCATGAACCCTCTTGCCAAACCTTGGTTAGAATAGAAATGAACGAAATGCTTTACCCCAAAATCTTTAGCAACTTTAACAGTATTATCTATACTACCATCATCAATAATTAACACTTCAACCTCATCAAAACCTATTACATTTTTAGGCAGGGCGGAAAGAGTTGTAAGTAAGGTTTTTTCCTCATTGTAACAAGGAATTTGAATAAATAACTTCATCTTAGAAAAACTCTTTTAAGTCCTAAAAATTGCTCATAAGAAGTATTTAACATTTCAGATCTCCCTTTATTATTTCCTGATGTTGTAATATAAAATGTCAAAATATCTCTAGTTCTCATATCTTGGGGAATTGTGGCCCTATGAAGACAATCATTTGTTCTAGCAATCAAGACTCTTCCTTTTTTGCCAGTATATTTAACAGCATTATAATTTTTTTCAATATATTCATTACGATCACTATTGGATAAATTTATTTTGGTATTTCTAAGAATATTTTTTGTATTTTGTACATTTAATAAATTCATTGGTCCATCCTTATCAGAAACATCAGATAGAAGAACAAATATTTTTAATGACTCAGAGGTACTTCCATCAGTATGAAAATTTACAGTTGATCCATAGGCATCTTTTAGCATTTTGTCACTAGGAGTTGTAATTCTATATATATGTATATTCAATAAATTTACATAACTTTGATAATACTGCTGAATACTTTCTAGTAACTCATCCGTTAAAATTTTATTGATCTCTGGAAAATTACCATTAATATAGCTTAGTTTATTTTCTGAAGATAGTTGTAACCTATAATCAGAAGGAATTTGTTGATTACTGCAGTAGATACTCCATTTATCAGAAATCATATCTACTAGATCAGAGCCTATTAGACCATCATAAAACACTAGTCCTTCTTTTTTTAACTGATCTGATAAATTATTTTGCTTAATTAAAAAGCCATTAAAATGAGAAGTTTTTACATCACGCCTCCAGACAAAACGACCAACAACATTTGAAATTAAGCCTCCATCATTATTATAATAAATTCTCCCTAACTTGATGTTAATATATGAACGTAAAACAATTTTCCTATAAATTAAAAAAAATATTATTCGAATTTTCCCTATCTTTTTTTTAATCATTTAAAAATTCCTTTTTAGTTAAAGATTTTTGATAAATAGAGGTGTACTCATGAACTCTCTGATTGAAGGATAAATTATTTTCAATATATTGTTTTGCATTACTAGTCTTCTCTAACGCATCTTTATAATTTTCTAAGACTAATGAAAACATATTTGAGAGTCCAGTAACATCGTCAAATTTTACAAGATATCCCGCATCCATCCTCCTGATATCCTCTCCAGTTCCTGTATGTTCAGTAACAATAATAGGGGTTCCACATAAAACTGCTTCTAGTGGAGCCCAGGCACCTTGTTCTTGTCGGGAAAGCTGGACCACAATATCAGAATCCAAAAGAGCTGAATTTTTATACTCTCCAGCTAGAAAGCCAGTAAAAATAACATATTTTTCGATTTTTAATTGTTTAATTAAATTTTTACACTCTGTCATATGTCCATCATCAGGCCCGATAATAACAAGCTTTATGTTTTGATTTTTTTTCACATATTCTGCAAAACCTTTTATTAAAAAGTCATTTCCTTTAATATAGTGCACCCTTCCTAAAAAACTTATTACCTTTAGTTTTTCTGCGATATTATATTTGTTTCTAAAAACCCCTTTGTTTGGTAAATTTTGATACTCATCTGTATCAAAAGGAGGGGATAAAATTACTATATTTTTATTTATAAGATTACTATCTAAATCTAAATATTCATCTAATCCAATTTGAGTTTCTGAAATCAAAAAAGAGGCATTCTTTAAAATTTTTTTTCCTATCAAGATATCAAAGATTTTTTTTAATATTACTTTTCTTTTAAAGTAAGGTACAGAACCATGTGCATCCATTACATAAGGTATATTAAATTTTCTACAATAGTAATATATAACAACATTTTGAAATGTTCTATAGGCATGCATATGAACTAGATCAAAATCCTTTAAATTAACTCTACACCATTTAATAAGTCCAGGCATTAATGAATATCCTGCCTTATGCAAATATGTCTTTACTTGATAAAATTTAACACCTTTTAACCTGTCAGCTAGATTAACATCAAATTTGAAATTACCTGATAAAATTGACGGCAAAATAGCTGTCTTAGCTTGAGCCTTAGTAATCTTCATCATTAAATCACTAGTACCACCCCCAATTTCAATTGAAAATAATATAAAAGTATGAAGGATTTTCATTTAAATTGAAAGCTTTCTTAATATAGCTTCTGTAATATAATTTGCATCCATCTGATATTTGGATCTTAAATAAGCCTGATCACCAACAATTGAAGAATAGGTATCTTTTAAGCCAATCTTCATAAATTTTTGAGGTATATGTCCACTCTCCATGCAAAATTCACTAATTGCAGAGCCCAAGCCACCGAGAACATTTCCTTCTTCAACTGAAACTACTAGCTTATATTTTTTAGAGACTTTAGCAAGAATTTTTTCATCTAAAGGCTTTATAGTGTGCATACTTATTATTTCTGAGCTAACCCCGGCCTCTTTCAAAGATTTAGCTGAATTTATAACCTCATTTATTATGCCTCCACATACAATAAAACAAACATCATCACCATTTTGAATTGAAATTGATTTTCCAATCTTAAAAATGCTATCCAAATTTTTTTGGACTCCATTTGTCTTATCAAGCCTTAAATACCCTACTCCTTCAGATTTGTATAACTCTTGAGTGGCCTGTTCAGCCTCCCAGGGATTACTTGGAACTACTACAGTAACATTTGGTAGAGCCCTCATAATTGAAATATCTTCAGTAGCATGGTGAGACATTCCTAATTGACCATAACTAAAACCTCCACCAGAAGCAACTATATTTACATTTAAATTATGATAACAAGCATCATTTCTTATTTGCTCTAAACAGCGTAAAGTTGGAAAATTTCCAAGTGAGTAAGTAAAAACTTTTTTACCCTCAAGTGCTAGTCCAGAAGCAATACTAGTTAAATTTTGTTCAGCAACTCCCACATTAAAATATTGCCCAGGAAACATACTTTCAAACTCGTCAAAAATTACAAAACCAAGATCGGCAGTTAAGAGGACTAAATCTTTATCCTTTTTAGCAATAGATATTAATGATTGTATAAATGAATCTCTCATTTTTATTCTAACTCTTTTATTGCATTATCAAACTCATCACCCTTTGGACTGCGGTAATGCCAAAGTACTTTATTTTCCATAAATGAAACCCCCTTACCTTTGGTTGTATTGGCAATAATACATAATGGTTTATTATTGCTGATCCTGTCTTTTGTTAACTCATCAAATAAATTTTTACAATGATGTCCATCTACTTCAATAACATCCCAACCAAAAGACTTCCATTTTTCTGCAAAAGGCTCAAGTTCTAAAGTCTCTTCAGTTGAATGAATACTTTGCAGCATATTCCTATCAATAATAGCAGTTAAGTTATTAAGCCTATGATGAGAAGCAAACATTATTGCCTCCCAATTAGAACCTTCATTGCATTCACCATCACTCATTAAAACAAAAAAATGATGATTTTTTTTATCAATTTTTGCTGCAAGAGCCATTCCAGCTGTTACAGGGAGTCCATGGCCTAGTGAGCCAGTAGAAAATTCAACCCCTGGAATTCCCTTGTGAGAAACATGTCCTGACAAATTAGAACCATTCTGGTAATGAGTTTTCAGAATATCTACTGAGAAGAAGCCTGACTCCGCCAGAGCTGCATAAACTCCTGCACCTGCGTGACCCTTACTTAAAATAAATCTATCACGATCTGGCCAATCTGGCTGATTTGGCTTAAAGTTTAATACAGCACCATAAAGTACCGCCAAAATATCTGCAATAGATAAAATTGACCCTACATGAGAGCTACCTCCAATGCTAGTCATCTTTATTGCATGCCTTCTAATTTTATTAGCAAGGAGTTTTAATTCATTTTCTATCATTTTTTAGTAAAAAAATTAAAGGTATTTAAAATCATTTTAAACTAAA
>Ga0115000_10002904_pt1 | contig 14506 bp, 13 predicted proteins | sample ArcticOcean_MG_C_6_FD_89690 | JGI IMG/M metagenome (GOLD analysis project Ga0115000, IMG submission 89690) | Marine microbial communities from western Arctic Ocean - ArcticOcean_MG_CB8_128 | ecosystem: Environmental > Aquatic > Marine > Oceanic | place: Arctic Ocean: Canada Basin | collected...
CAATTCCAACAGTCTCAGAAATCATGACTGTGTTGGTTTTCGGCATTTCACCTTTTGCTTCTATCTCATCCAAATTAATTTGGACTTTCTCAGTTGCCATGCAATCATTTGTTTTGCATGATAACGTGAGTTCTATTGTCTCACCGACTGATACAGCACGAACCTTTAGGAATAGATATTCTAAATCTATCATTGCCAGTTCGTCAGCGTCAACCTTATTAAAGGTAACTGCAGATATCAAATCCTTTACAGCATTCAATGACTGTTTCGTATCTTCACTTTCACGTGCAAGTATCAATACCTTTTGTTCTTTAACAAGAAACGGTCTGAACTTTACTTCGTCTCCGTTACTTGGTAGCACACACGTATAGGTGGGTGCTGATTGGATTGGTAATCCCATAATTTACTCCATATTGTAATATTAACCGCCACCAAAGATATTTCTATATTGGTTGTACGATGAATCAAGTGAAGATAACTTATTAAGGTAATCCCCACTTTTTTTATTGAAACGACTACCCACTTTCAGTGCATTGAGCGTTCCATCTAAAATCTCTCTACCTCTATTTATAGTTTTTATCTCAGGCTGCTGAGATTTTAACTTATCATAGTATTCGTTAAAGTCTCTGTTTGGCTTTCTCTCTTGTACTAGGTATTCGGATGTCCAGTGTCTATACTGGAATGACGCACTAATTTCTAAGATTCCTTCTTCGTCTGCACCAAAAGTAAATGAATCAAATGATGAAGGGTACACATCATGATACGTATATTTCATTGATTGTGTCTCATCCTTTCTCAATGCATACACAACCATTTCACCGATATATTCATCTAAGTATTTCATTACTGGTATCTGTGCTGAACCTTGAGTTCCAGCAGCACTTGGCCCATCTTGAAATTTATATGGTGCTGTATAAATCCATTGATGCCATGCTTCTATTAATGCACGGTCATGGAATGATTGGTCGCAGATAAATGATATATCAACAAACCCACCTTGGTCTACAGTTCCATCGGGTATATCATACCCCGAGTTGTATTGGTCTCTTGTATTAGTTCCTAAAGATGAACCTTCCATATCTACCGACCTACATCTAAGCATATCACCTGCTTCGAATTGCCATCCTAGGTCTGCTGGTGATGTGAGTTGAACATCGAATAGGTTTGCTCTAGCACCTGTATCAAAGTTTGCTTTAAAAGTGTCTATCGTTATACTCATTAAATTTTCCTTCTACTGTCTGCATATACAGTGTTTGCGTTTACATTGAACTTTGCCGTTGGCATCATCATCAATGTTTCCCATTGTTCTCTAGGTACCGTAGTAATCCTTGCACCAATATGGGATGTTAAATATCGTTTGATACAGGGCCCTGCATTTCTTAACCCACTTTCTATTTGTGTTAAGTCATAATCAAGCTGCATCCTATCGTCCTGTTCACCTTCCATAGTAAATTCAAACATCTTTGATAACAAAGGTACTCTCATTGAAGGTGAGATGTAATGAATATTGATTCCCAAAAATCCATCACTATATAATTCTAATGGTACAACAATTGGATACTTATCCCAATACGGCAATGTGTCTTTCCACTTTGCATCATAATGAAACATGTAAACACCACCTTGTTTAAGTCCAGTATTGGTTACTGCTTCTAGTCCCCTCATAATTACTTGAGGTTTGATTTTTAAATCACGGACGTTTGTTCTGAACCACTGAAGACTATCTTCAGTTCCCGAGGTTAGTTCTTCGGGCAACATTTTTGCTACAGTGGATAATACTTTAGATACCATAGAACTATTTATGCATTTTAGCCTACGATAGTAAAATTAGTTTCTATTACTTTTTTGTTGTTTTGATTTAGTTCTAGGAATGCACCCAAGTCATCTTCGGTGACATGACCATTAACTTCTACTTTACCGTCATCATCGAATAGGTGTCTGATACTATCATCACATGAACCAAACAAACGAGGCCTCTTACCATCGTATAGTTCTCTTAGTTCCTTATAGTAATCATACATCTCGGGACGGTCTTCAGAGATATGGAATTCAATCATACCCTCGACATCATCAAATCTTGAAATCCTACCTTCGGGAATGGGGAATTCATTTATCCAATCATCAAAAGATATCTGTTTGTTATTGGGTAAGTAGTTGGAGTCATCCCAAACGATGAATTTTGTTTCATAAGCTTTGCATTGTATCAGAGCATTTACACGAACTGAGCCTGGATGAACTCTCCACTTACCATTTGGTTTAATCCATGCTTGTGGTGTGGAATAGAAACCTACTGTTTTGTATTGGTCTATTAACCAAACTAATTTCTGTGCTTCGTTTCTCAGTGAATCATCGTCGGTTTTATTTTCGGAAAGGTTATCATGATGGATATACTTAAGTAGATTCTTACCGAATTGTTTTGGAGCATATGGATGCCATTGTTTGCATTCCGCTAGAGTCGCTATCTTTGGTATTGATACCCGAGATTTATTTTCGAAGGCCTCTCGTAGGCACTCTTTAGTTATATCCATTGATTCTATCTTCTACTAGTTTAATATCTTTGGGGGAGTCTACCGATAGGCCGTCGTCGATTACATGAACCATTTGAACATCGAATCCATTTTCAACAAATCTCAACATCTCTACACTCTCAGCTTTCTCTAAACTCTGTCTAGGTAATTCTGTGAATAGTTCCAATCGTTCTTTAGAGAATGCATACAATCCTAGTTGCTGAAATACTCTACCATCCTCACCTCGTGGGAAAGGTATACCGAGACGTGAGTAGTACAATGCCATATGATAACTATTAAATACTACCTTTACTACATCATTATCCATAACCTTATATGGCTGGTCTATCGCGATGTATGCATTTGCAGTACCGATATTAGGATTGTAGTATTCAAGCAATCTATCAATTGCGTCGGGGTCTATTAGAGGTTCGTCTCCTTGGATGTTAACGTAGATGTCAGCATCTATTTGTTTGGATGCAATTGCACATCTATCAGTTCCAGTTGCACAATCATCATCAACTCTTATACAGGGGATGTTAAATATCTCACAATGGTATTCGATTCTATTGTCATCCGTAACCACGTAGACCTTGTCTAGTTTCTTCGACATCGATGCACGGTCATAGGTTCTCTTAATCATAGATTCACCACAGATTAATGCAAGGGGTTTACCCTCAAATCTAGATGAACCCCATCGGGCAGGTATTAAACCGACTCGATTGAACTTGCTCTGTTCCAACAACATTCTATATCTCCATATCCATATTCTGCATAAATAAAATCAACACCAGCTCTGGTTGCACAATCCATATCTACTTGCATATCCCCAACATAAACTGCATCACTTGGGTCAGTGTTACAATATGCAAGGGTATATAGTAGTTGGTCGGGGGATGGTTTCCCTCTCAATCCTTCAGTAGGACAACATATAATTTCAAATTTAACATTTAGTTCAGCAAGAATAGCATTAGCTCGTAATTCCGACTTCGAAGTTACCACGGCTAATTTTTTACCTTCAGCTTCTAAAGATTGAAGGTGTTTTTCTACACCATCATAAAACTTTATCAATTTAGAATTCGCTGCAGAGTATCTATTGTATCTTCTCATCAACTCATCTTGGTCAGTAAGTATACCCATCTCAGTTAAGATATCCTTGAACGGTTTACCAATGTGTTTAAAGTAACTTGGAAACGTATTAGTGGTATCTTCAAAAGGTTTACCAGTGTCTAACTTGTTGAAGGCCAGTTCCATGTTTGCTTTTGAGTCAATCAAGACCCCATCCAAATCAAATATATATAATTTCTTCATTTTTTTTCTTTCCTAGGGAGTAAATGGTCTTCGGTCAGTATTCTAAAACCCAGTTTCCTATCTTTGCAGAAACTTTCTGCAGCTTTAAACTTTGCTTCGTTGACTACATAGGTTGCAACCTCTTTATAGTAACGTTGTGTCTTACGTTTTGGTTGTTTTGGGGGTTTGGTTTGCTTCTTAGGTTTGACTTCAATGATTTCACGTAGGATTTTGCCCGATGCGTTCCGATACTTTATATAAAAGTCGGGAAAATACCTATGAGCTCGTTTATCTAAAGGTGAAATGTACGGAATTATAATCTCTTCACTACCCCATTCCAATATATTGGAGTTATCATCACAGTAAACCATGAATCTACGCTCCCATAAAGACCTATAATAGATTTTTGTGGGGTCTCCTTTATATTTTTTATAGTTCTTTGGTTTGAACTTACCTGAATATGCCATAAATAACAGTAACCATAATTAACATAACTATTTATAGGGTTTCTAAATGCCGAATATCAACAAAATCTTAAGTAAAGTAAATCAAGCAAAGAGTGCTGTTAAATCACTTAAGGGAATCCAAGCAAAACTCAGTGGAACAGGTTACGACCTAAACAACTTAGACTATGGAAAACTATCAAGTTCAAAAGCAGACAAACTTGCACAACAAGCAGAAGCAGCTCAAGCAACACTTGATAAAAGACGTTCTTCATTAGAAAAAAGTAAAGCGTCTAAACAAACAAAGGCATATGCCAAATCATCTCCCGAGACAAAGACAAAGGATTTACAATATCCTATTGGAGATGGTCTAGAAAACTTTCTAATCTTTAGGACTCTACCTAGACAACAAAGAGAAGGTGAGAATAATAAAAATTTACTTGCCAAGGAAAATCTTGAAATTGCATTGTACGTTCCAAATGAAATGGATGAAGGTGATATATCTGCATCATATAAAGCTGAAGGTGTTGGTATGGGAATGCGAAGTGCATTAAATATGAAAGATGCCGGTTTCAGCAAAGGGGATGGTGGCACACTGGAAGTAATGGGAACTGCATTAGAAGGCGCAATCCAAACAGGTATGGACAAACTTGGTTCTATGATGACAGGTGGTGCATCCAACTTTCTTGCTGGTCGAGCATCCAATCCTATGGAAGAACAGATGTTTGAAGGAGTAGGATTTAGAGACTTTTCTTTTTCATATGAATTCTATCCAAGAAACAAACACGAAGCAGCTGAAGTTAAATCGATTATATGGGGATTTAAGACTGCAATGTTACCCGATACATATGGTAATGCAGAAGGTGGAACTGCAATAGAAAACTACTTCAACTATCCTAATATATTTACCTTAGAATGGGAAGGGCCAATTGCAGAAAAGTTTGATGACTTCCTACCTATGGTTTGTAAGTCATGTAAGGTCTCACATTCAACTAAATTATTCGATGATGGTTATCCAGTGTCAACAACTATGAGTTTAGATTTCACCGAAATCAAAATACTTACTCAAGAGAATTATCAACAAATTAATAAATCAAGAAGAGCAGATAACTCTATCGGTAGTGGTAACGAATCTCTAGCAATGAGAAGAAGTGAAACTGTCGCAGCTTCGATTGCAGCCGATAAGAAAAAAGCAAAAGATGGTGGGGGTTAAACCATGGCAAATCAATATTTCGAAAACTTTCCAACAACACAATACAAACTCAGTAATGGTAAGTGGATTACTATTAAAGATTTCTTTAGGAAATCAAAGATAGACCAAGCTGCACTTAACAATGTTATTGATTATGAGTATTACGAACTAACCGATGGTGAAAGGCCTGACGTAGTTGCAACTAAGTTGTATGGTAATGGTGACCTTCATTGGACATTACTTTTAGTTAATGATATGGAATCCTATTTCGATTGGCATAAAGATACACAGACATTTGAAGTTTATTTAAAACAGAAATTTCCAGGCCAATGGTTAACCTTTACAAATGCATCCGACATGATTACCACCACTGAAGCTGGTGTTAGTGAAAAATTTCTATTGGGTGAGAAGATTACTGCTGGTGATGGTAACACAGGACATGTCACTAAATGCCAACCTACATATAAACGTATTGGTGTAGAGTCCCTTACAGAATTCACTGCTGGAGATACTATTACAGGTGATATCTCAGGCAAGACTGCAACAGTGTTAAATGCTATCAATCAGATAGATGGTATTTCATATTACGAAGATACTACAGGATTAAGAAAGAATAACTTTGCAAGTGGTTTTACTTCAGTAACCCATTGGCAAGATGAGTTCGATAGAAACGAAACTAAACGACTAATAAAAATTATCAGACCTACTTACATCCGAAAAGTTGTGCAAGAGTTTGATAGAATAATGAGTACATAATGGCCGAAGGGAATTACGTAGAAGGTGGGTTTTCCATCGAAGCATTTACAATTATCAATCAACATGGAGAGACAGTTGTTATTGATGCCCTTACTGTAGGTGTGACTTTATATGAATCAATCTTCTCAAAGTTTTGTTCGGGTCAAGCATCAATCATTGATGGTCTAGATTTATTAAAGAACTACAGATTTACAGGACAGGAATATCTTCGTATATCCATCAAACAGAAAGAGGGGTTCGATGAAGAAGCCCCAAAAGAATTTACTATAGACAAGACATTTAAAATCTATAAAGTAGAAAATATTCAGAGACCTAAAGAAAGCATACAGTCATATGTTCTAAAGTTTTGTGACCCTAGACAGTTCTTTGTAACGAAGAAAAGACTCAGTAAAACCTTTAGAGGTTCGAAAGGTCAGATGTTGCAAGATGCATTATTAGATGAGACTCATTTCTATGCAGAGGAGTTCGACCTATGGGAAGAGACCACTCCAGCAAACCACCAGTTTATTTGTCCTAATTGGACAGTCAATCGTTTTATGGATTGGTGCATTACCACATCACAATCAGAAAAGAGTGATGGGTGGAGAAACTCCATGTTCTTCTATCAGACACTTAATGGTGGGTTTAGATTCGGGTCAGTAGATGGAATGTTTCAAAGAGAGTTTCCAGTAGTGTTTAGTTTTAAACCGACTCAATCCGATTTAGAAACTGCCGATAAAGATTTAAACGCTCCTGGCGGTCTTAACAGTAAAATTCTAAGTTATTTTAAACCACAACAGTTCGATACTCTTGCAGCGATGATTGGTGGTGCATATGGTTCTTCAATGAAGGTCTATGACCCAGTTCGAAAGTTAGAGGAAGATGTTGTTTATGATTACAAAGAAACCATGGCAAGAGGAACTCACCTTTCAGGCTTCCCATTAATCGTAACAGATGAAGACGAAGTTATGTTATCTGCTGAAAACCAAATTGATGAAAGGGAATCCCCCAACTCAATTGAAGTAGATGTAGACCTTGCAATGAATAAAGAATTTAAAACCTTGGTAGATTATACGTACACATCAAACCATACCTTTGATAATTCAGAATCAATTGCAGAGGACGAGGTCTTTCAAGGAACCAAACACAAAGACAATGGAAGACTAGAGAGAAGAGCTCTATTGGAAATTTTAGAACAGCACAAGATGATAGTGACCATACCATTGAGAACAGACATCTCTGCTGGAACAGTTATCCAACTTGCAATCCCAGGCGCAGAAACCTTGGACGGTAATGTAAGTAATAATCTAAACGATGACAGATACCTAATTACAGATTTAAGTGTCAACTTTGAACCAGCATCAGCATCGGGTATAATGCATTTGGAATGTGTTAAAGAGAGTTACACAATGAATGTAATGGATGCACCAGGCCTAGAGTCTAGTGAAAAAGCAGCGAAGGAGATATAATGGATTACTTTTATGGTATAGTTGAAGATAGACAAGACCCACTCATGATAGGTAGGGTACGTGTACGTATACATGGAATTCATACAGATAACAAACAACACATTGCTTCACCCGACTTACCGTGGTGTCAAGTAATCCTTCCAACAACCTCTGCTGGTCTTTCGGGCATAGGAACACAACATGGATTGATAGAAGGTTCTACAGTATTCGGATATTTTAGAGATGGTGATTTAAAACAAGACCCAATTATTTTAGGGACAACTGCTGGGATTACTCAAGTAGGATATAAAGAATCGGTCACCGATGAGCTCATTACTAGAGCAACGGATAGAGGATTTAATGACCCAAGAAAATTAACAGTTGCAGATTATGTAGATACTCCCGATGGGCCGAACCCAACACAAGATGTTAGAAGAGGATTTGGATTAACAACTGCAATGGATACTGCACCTAAGTCTCCTAAAGAAATTAAGGTCATGTATGATGCAACAGGTTCTACTATTACAGAGACAGAACTAACAGAAGATGATTTGCCTTTCTATCCATTATACACCGACCAATCAGATTTGTCAACCTTTGCAAGAGGAGTATCTAAAGAAGGAACTCTATTCGAGCATAAACTATCAGACAACCTAGAAGGTTTCTTAGACAGTGCAGAGGCACCAGTCTACCCATACAACAAAGTAACATCAACCGAGTCGGGTCATCTAATTGAAGTTGATGATACCCCAACTAAAGAAAGACTTAACATACATCACAGGTCGGGAACGTTCCATGAGATACATCCCGACGGCTCAGAAGTTTCACGAATAGTTAACGACCACTATCAAGTAATATGTAAGGACGACAAGATTTACATCGCTGGTAATGCAGACATAACCGTAGAGAAAGGTAACGTAACTATCAATGTGAATACAGGAAATGTAACAACAAACATATTGAAGGGAGACATGACAACGACAGTGTCAGAAGGTAATGTTCTTACAACAGTATCAAAAGGAAATGTAAACTTAGATGTGACCGAAGGTAACGTAGATGCACAGATAGGTGGAACACTAAACGCAGACGTAGTTGGTAACACAACATTCACTTCACCGAGTACAACAATGACTACAAACTTAAAGGTTGACGGTACAGTTCATATCACTGGAGCTCAAACAAATGATTCAACAATTGTAGCGAAGGGAGATGTCTCAACTAAGGCTGGAGATAGTCCAACCCTTGCAACACATAAACATAAAACAATTGTGAGTGGTGGTTCAAGCTCTGGTACATATACTTCCAAGAAAGGGAGGTAAGCGAGTATAAATAGATATATGTCAGACCAACTAGTAAATAACGGAAAGACCGTTGCAACCAAAAACGTATACTCTGATATGGATATCACTATGAGAGCTCATCCAGTAACAGGTGATGTGACTCTTAAAACAGATACAGATGCAATACGTAGAGCAGTGAGAAACATTGTTCTTACAAACAAATACGAAAGACCATTCAAACCAAACTTTGGTGGTTCGATTAGAGACATGTTATTTGAATTGGATACAGATAGAAAGATTAACAGAATGCAGAAAAGCTTAAAGACTCTAATAGAAAAGTTTGAACCAAGAGTTAAAAATGTAACAATAAGGTTTGATGATGTTGTTGATAATAGTATGGATGTAACAATATTCTATAACATTAGTGATGGTGTCAAAAACCAAGATTTAACATTCACAGTAACAAGGGCAAGATAAGATGGCAACAAATAGTTCACAAATTAACGTAACAGATTTAGACTTTGATTCTATTTCAGATAACCTCAAGGCATATCTAAAAGGACAAAGTCAGTTTAAAGACTACGACTTTGAAGGGTCGAACATGTCAGTCTTGATTGACCTTCTTGCATATGCATCACACATTGGTGCAGTAAACACAAACATAGCAGCTTCGGAATTATTCCTTGATTCAGCACAAATGAGAAAGAACGTTGTATCACGTGCAAAGGATTTAGGATTCATTCCAGCGTCTGAAAGTGCTTCTCAAGCAACAATCGATGTAGCGTGTTCCAAGGTAATTAATGCAGATGGAACTTATCCAACAACTGCAACGATGCAACTATTAAGAGGAACTATATTTCAGACAGTGTATGATGGAACTAATTACAATTACGTAGTGACATCAACAGTAAGACCTAGTCAGAATGGAACTACTTATAATTACACGGACGTAAACCTTGTTCAAGGAACTTATGCAACAGATACATTTGTCTTTGACACTCAACAAGCAAATCCTAAATTTGTTCTATCAAATGCTAGGGTTGACAAATCTTTAACTGCAGTAACAGTGGCATCGGGTGGAATTACATCTACTTATGCATTATCAACAAATATATCTGCAATCACAACAAACTCTAGAGTGTACTATACTCAAGAAAACGAAGAAGGGTTTATTGAGATATACTTTGGTGATGGAGTCCTAGGTGCCTCTCTTAAAGATGGTGATACAATTAATGTCACTTATGTTGTAGTTGACACAGAGCATGCAGATGGTGCTAACCAATTTTCAATGGTGGGAACTATCGCTGGTTTCTCAGACATAAGAACAACAAGAGTTGTTGCATCAACAGGTGGTGCAGAGAAAGAATCAATCGACTCAATCAAATTTAAAGCAACGAAGTTCTATACTTCTCAGAACAGACTGGTAACACTGAATGACTACAAAGCAAAGGTCAGTGAGTATTACCCGAACGCTGATGCAGTTGCAGTATGGGGTGGTGAAGACAATGACCCCCCACAATATGGTAAAGTGTTTATTGCACTTAAACCTAAAAACTCAGACTACCTATCCGATACAGAGAAGGCTTCAGTTCAAACAAAACTTAATAAGTTGAACATGTTGACTGTTAGACCTACTATCATCGATGCAGACATAGTCAAAATTTTAATTTCATGTGTATTCAAGTACAACGAGAATGCAACACAATACTCTAACGGAGAATTGGTAACATTAGTAACAAGTTCAATCAATACATTTGATAATACTAATCTTGCAAACTTTGATTCAGTATTCAGACATTCGAATCTTGTTAAAGCAATTGATGAGACAGATAGTGCAATCCTATCTAACACATGTAATCTCAGATTAAAGAAAGCAACTACTATAACAATTGCAAAAACTTTAGGTTATACAAGTTCTTTTGGTAATGCATTATACAATCCAAACAGTGGATACAATGCAGCGGGTGGTGGTATCACCCTAACAACAGGTTTCTATACTCAAGGAGATACAGTTAACGTTCATTATTTCGATGATGACGGTAACGGTATCCTCAGACGGTACTACGTATCAAGTGGTGCCAGAGTTTATTTGGATAGTTCAGCTGGTACAGTGGATTATACAAATGGGAAAATAACAATCAATGCCATCAATATTACCTCAACGGTTAATACTGATTCAACGATTGATTTCACAGTTATCCCAGCAGGTAATGATGTAGTAGCAAGTAGAGGTAATCTAATTGATATTGCACCAGCAGATGTTAAGGTAACAGGTGAGGTAGACACCATCGCAAGTGGTGAGTCGAGTGCTGGAGTTGGATATACTTCAACATCATCCTCGACGTATTAATTATGCATAGAGTGGTCTAAGACTGTAGGTTCAGTGCTTAGAGTAGCATTCCTCGAAAGAGGTTTTAATTAAATTAGTCAATTTTAGGAGAAATAAAAATGGCAGATAAGAAGATAACAGCATTAACAGCAGTTGCCGATTCAGAAATCGGTGCTGATGATTTATTGCACATTGTAGACAACCCAGGCGGAACTCCTGTAAACAAAAAGATGACCATTGGTCAGATGTTTGAAAACATTCCAACTCACATAGCGATAGACGATATTGCTACATTAACTGCGACAGCATCAAACCTTGCATCAACTTTTGCAACGTTTATTGATGGTACTGCATTTAGTGGTGATGTTGCTTTCACTTTGGATAACGGAACAGACGTAGGTCAGTTAAAAGTTATTCTTGCATCAACAGAACCAGCTTCAACACATAAAGCTAATATCACAGTCACATCTTGGGGTTACTCAACAGATACAACTGAACAGATTAAGCTTGATACACGTGGAGAGGCAGTATTCCTTATGTGGAATGGTACTTCATGGTTTGTTGTTTCGTTCACAGGTGCAACTTTAAGTTAAGGTTAAACTAAAAATATGTCACACCAAGAATATTCTGTAGATAAACTAAGTCAGAGATTACCCTCATTACTCCCCGAGTATTTGAGGGATGAATCTCCGATGTTTGAGGCTTTCCTCAATGCATACTTTGAATATCTAGAAGCAGAAATCTTAACATTCACGGTCAGCGAAAAAGATGACCTTGCTCTGAGTGACATAGATGGTATTTTAAATGAAGATAGTACTGGTTCCATGTTATTGGAAACTGGTACTATCTCGCCATCGCCCGACCAAGATAGTTCAAAAATATTATTAGATGGACTCGCTGGTCAATTACCTTTCAAATCACCATATAAGGTTGGTGAATACATTGTAGGTAAAACAAGTAAGACAGTTGCAAAAATAACTGTTATTAATAATAAAACATTATACATACAAACAATATCGGGAACAGGTTTTGCCAAAGGTGAAATCATTATTGGACGAGAAGGTAGTCGAGAAACTATCGTATCAACATATAAAGAGAATTCAATTCTCGCAAACAATCGACTATTGGATTATTCCGATATCGACCATACAACGGAAGAGTTTTTAAATTACTTCCAAAAAGATTTAGCACCATCATTCGATTTGGGTCTCACAATGAACAAGAGACTCACAATCAAAAACATCAAAGACCTATATCAACAAAAGGGTACGGAAGATTCATTAAAATTCTTAATGAGACTTATCTATGGTCAAGATGCAGAGGTGCGTTACCCTTACAACGAAACAATATTTGCATCCGATTCTAATTACTCTCAGAAGAGAAGAGTAAATATTAAGATGTCAAGACTTGGTAACGTCCCAGTTGCCACAGATAAAATAATAGAATATTCGGATGCTGCAAAGACAGGAATTACAGCAGAATCAGTTATCGAATCAGTATTTGTTCTTGATATCAATCTTGATGAATACTCAATAGAAATTACAGATAATCATAAAGGAACCTTTACTGCTGGAGCAACAGTAGATTTAGTTGACAGAGACGGTATAACAATCGAGACTGCAACTATCCAAGGACTAGTTCATTCTATAAACCATGATGCATCAGCAACATACGTTAGTGTTGATTCCGAAGATGGTATGATGGTATTGGAAGATGGTGAAGCAGTTCTTCAAGAAGATGACTCTTACATATTACAAGAAGCAGTTGAGTTTGACCTACTATGGGAAGACGGTGGTGGTGTTCTACTCGAAGGTGGAAGTGCTGGTTCCATGTACAGCAATGCTGATAAAATTAATTTTGTTGGTGCAAAAGATGACACTGATACAGTCGAAGCAGTAGCCACAGTAAGTGGTTTATCCCTAGGTGGAGTCACAAAGGTATTCATTGAAGATGGTGGAACCAATTATGAAGGTGGTGAAATGGTTGTCTTTGATAACACATTCACTGGTGGTTCGGGAGCAACAGCTGTTCTAGGTTCAGTAGGTGACGAGGTCGTCCTAGAAAACCATGAGACATTCGGTCAGTACGAATTCATTGCAACAGCAGGACAAACACTCTTTAATGGAAATGACATTCACGGTAAGTCATTGTTTTTCAATGACAATATAATTCAAGTATTCAAAAATGGTCTGTTAAAGGTACCAAACGATTCACATAATGTTTATGATTACTCACATAAAAATGATAGAGTAGTATTTACAGATGGTTTAAATGCTGGTGATGTTGTTGAAATAGTTATTGAATACTTTAGAGTAGTATATGAAGATGGTAGAGTTATAAACTATAATACTACCGATGGAAGAATTAGAGAAGTCTTAATTACAGACGGTGGTGCTGGTTACCACACTCTTCCAAAAGCATATCCAGGCGGTTTCATATTTGTTAACTCCGTAAGTGGGTTCGTTGTTGGTGAATTAATAACTGGACAGACTTCAAGTGCAACAGCAAAGATTTTAGAAATAGATAGTAGACTGAATAGAATTACTGTTATGAGAGATTCCACTCATACAGGAATCTTTGTTGATGCAGAACTTATTTTGGGTGGTACATCTACAGAAACAGAAATTATTCTTAATAATAATGTTGCAACTGGAGCTGGTGCAAAACTATTTTCATACTCACCAACGATTGGTGCCATTGAACAACTAAACATATTAGACCAAGGTAATAAGTTCAATTCAGATGCAGTGGCAAGTCCTACATCAACTTTCCCTATGATGGTTACTACACCAACAGGGACATTGGGTGTTGGAGTTAAAATTGTTGGAGACATATCTCGCGCATCTGCTGTTGTACAGACTTATGACCAAGACAGACACATCCTTAAATATACAAGTTTAAAGGGTTCATTCTTACCCAACGAAAGAGTTGCATTCGGTAATGTAGACTCATTCACCGTAATGATTGACACACCTTATAATGGTCGTGGTACTTATGGTGGTGAAGGTGTTATACAAGAACAATTCTTAGGTGACAAGTCTTGGTTGGATGCATCAGCAGCTAATATACACGATAACCACAGATACCAATCTCACTCTTATGTTGTAAGAGTTGGAGAATCCATTAACAAATGGAGAAGTGTAGTTAAAGATTTACTACATCCAGCAGGTCATATATTCTTTGGTGAAGTTGCAATTCATAATACTGTAAAATCTACAGACGTAGGTTATACTCTTGATGGTGATAGTACAGAGACAAGAGGACGTTGGTCAGCAGAGGTGC
>Ga0115000_10002906_pt1 | contig 14498 bp, 13 predicted proteins | sample ArcticOcean_MG_C_6_FD_89690 | JGI IMG/M metagenome (GOLD analysis project Ga0115000, IMG submission 89690) | Marine microbial communities from western Arctic Ocean - ArcticOcean_MG_CB8_128 | ecosystem: Environmental > Aquatic > Marine > Oceanic | place: Arctic Ocean: Canada Basin | collected...
TGGAATTACAATTAGTGCTAAGGACCCCTGTGCGAATCGGTTGTGTCCTTTAGCGAACGCACCCAATATCATTGCAGGAATACCGAATAGTATTATTCCAAAAAGTAGTACTTCGTCCATCATATACACTTCCATCCAATCAGGAGGATTAGACATAGATGTGCCAATTATATCAAGGACAAAAATCGCTGCAAGGACAATTACTACTATCACAATAGCAACTACAAAACCAAGCCAAAACTCATCTTTGGCCTTATTTTTAGGGTCGTGTGAGGCCCCTTTTGAACCATCTTCAGCCGACTCTTCAGAAACATTTGTTTCGTTTCCGTTTCCCCCACTAATCTCCGAGTTTTCAGTATCTTGTAGCCAACTATCAGCCTCAATGATTATTGTGGGTGGCGATGAATCAGAACCCTCCATGTCGGCTGAATTTAGGGCCACATTAAATAGATTATTCCGGATTCACACCGTCTCTAATGGGTTGATACAGACAATCGACATATCATTCCCATGAAATCGCAAGGGTTCTCTCCAACCCCTCAAGACATTATGGAGGAGTACAATGGGTATTCAGTCCCCCAGTACACTGCCTACCCTACCATGATTTTTCACGGGTGGGTGTTGGAAGGGTATCGAGTCAACAGTTAAGTTCTGATTACATGACGCACCACCTATGGATGAGTTCGCAGATTTAGAAGACGAACTAAGATCCGATCAAATAAGCGCCGACACCGAATCCATCAAATCGTTAGTCAAATCCATTGAGTATAATGAATTGGAACCAACTATTTTCTTTAAAGATCGGAATGCAAACTGGAATGTTACCAAGAGAATTTGTTTTGTTGTCCTTGGCATAGTCACTTTACCACTGTTAGGATTAGGTTTGGTGTTCATTTATGTCGCCTTTGATAACGGTCCTTTTTTTGAAAACTGTGAAATCGTTGAGGCTAAAGTTTATCTCGCCGAACAAAATCTTGTGATAGATTATCGAATAGCTGACGACAAAATTATCAAACTGCAATGCCTGAGTGTAACCACTAGAAGCTATATCAAGCATAGTATGATTTCGCACGAAGATTCTGAATACAGAAGTAAAACGCTTCATCAATATCATCTCGTTACCGACGAACATGAGTTGGCCTTGCTGTCGTATGAATCACAGGAATCATTGGAGATAAGAACCAGAATCAATAAACTCATATCCAAATTCGCAGAAATGGCCAATATAAAGATTTCTAGATATGGCCTATCTAAAGATTTCTAGATGATTTTTTGGCTCCTAGCGTCTATATCGGTCCACTGAATTAGTCCATGCCGATAGTAATAGGATCAAAATGTTCTGCTCTCAAGTCTTGAATTAAATTGTAGGTCTAATATTAGGGCCATCTATCCCGATTTGAACTAACTAACGGACACCAATGATGGGATTGTTGATATGAAGTGCCCATCCAGCCAGATTCATGCATCCAAAACTAAATGTTCTCGGTACCGAAATCGAATCATGTTCTGTAGATCCGATAACTGGATGGTTTCGCGATGGCTGTTGTAATACCAACCAAGCAGACCGTGGTTTGCACGTTGTCTGTTGCATCTTAACTGAAGGGTTTCTCGAATTCGCTCTCTCTAAAGGTAACGACTTAATCACTCCCGCACCACAACATGGTTTTCCTGGATTAAAACCAGGTGACCGTTGGTGTGTTTGTGCTCAGACTTGGCTCGATGCAGTCACTGCTGGAATAGCTTGCCCAGTTTCGCTTGAAAGCACTCACGAAGAAGCGCTTTCTCTGATTTCAATCGATATATTGCAGGCACATGCAGAGTAGTGCTTACCACTTTCAGATATCGGAATAGTCATTCTTTTCCTTTCCATCATGATATTCGACAAATTCGTATTCAAAGTCATCGTGATCAAAGAAATAATATCGTGACCTACTGTTGTGATCGGGAGCATGTAACCCCTCCTTGTAATCCATCTCTCTCATTCTTTCAGCAAGTGCTACTACATCGTCAACAACGATTCCGATATGGTTGACACCTACATGGTGATATGTCTCATGGTTACTCTTTTCTCCGAACCCTCTGTCTTCTATACAGAGGTAGGTCTCATCATCCCCGAAATGAATCCAGCGGGGGCATTTTTTGCTAGAACCCTGGCCTCTGATGTGCCAACTAGGAATCGCAGTCTGAAGAAATTCAACAGTTTTGTCAACATTGCTAGATACTAGATTGATGTGTTCTACCATTGCCATGAATCTAAGGACAGTAGTGGCACTAATTGAATTAATGTTTCAAGTCAAGACTTCGAGCAAACGATCTTGTTCGGCTGCTCTACGCAATTCAATTGCAATTCTTCGACCACTAGAAATCGGCTTGCGCCAGGTCGAATTGCCGTATGGGTGTCCGGAGTTCATGTGGACATTTGTTCCACCGCCGAGTCTTGGAGCAACGTCATAGATGTAGTACTTCATGTCTTTATCAATACAGGTCTGTAAGCAGAATGGGCCGATGATACCAGGGTCGTAATGCTCTTTACTGGCGGTGATGAATTTCTCACCTAGTTCGAAAGCGGTCTCCAACAACGATTCACGAATTGTAGCAGTATTGTGGCCGACTACGGTCATCTCCGGGATTTGCTGATTAGGTGGCATTGTCATCTGTTGCGGTGCTGGCAATCTAACGTGTCCATCCAATGATGATTCAAAGCGCCAATCGACACCGAGTAGTTCTAGCTTAGGCATCTCTTCCTCTAGCGGACTATAGAAAAAGTTCAGATTGAAAACCGGGCCTATTACGTAGCGTTCAATCCTCGCTCCCTCAAGACTGGCTTGATCTATCACTCCATCTTTGAGAAGAACCTCACTTTTCTGTTGATATTCTTCAAAAGAAGCACAGGTGAAGAATCCTCTCTCCAATTTCTTTTGTGCGTGATGTAATTTGACTATTACCAGACAATCGATATCCTCTGGGTTTGCAATTGCCTCAGGATAAGGTAGTCCTGCTTTGTCAAGAATCCAATAATAATCTTGTTCTTCAGTACGCTCTTCCATTCGCAGCATATTGCGGCTTCCAAACATTGGGACATGGAAGTTATTCTCAATATCATCAATGGTACTATAGGAGGTGAAAGAACGATTTGGAATGTATATCACATTTCTATCGCGCATCTTCTGTTGACGGTCTGGATTGATGACATCGTTGAAACTATCGAGAACAATCGATTTGTCGACCATTCCTCTACGGACACGACCAGAAGATGTTCTCTGGGTTTTGAAATATTCCGAATAGGTTTTCTCTCGACCTTTTTGGCAATATGCAACGGTCGAAAATCCTTCTTCGATTGCGCCATCACAGATGTCTAGCGCAGAGTGGCTAGCAGTCATCCCAATACGTAGTTTGAGACGTTCATAATCCTCGACTATAGCAGCGATTTCATTTCTCTCGATCATATTGAGATCCCCCTTGCTTCGTATTAATCGAATCTCTGTAATTGCATTAACTGATCGGTAGTTAGTGTGTCGCCACTCATCAACTTGCTCATCAAGTCTTGAATTTCGATACGTGCGCCCTTCTTACCGCCTCTATCACCACTGCCACGACGGGCTCTGAGGATATCTTGGATTGAGTGTAGGCATCGTAGTGAAACGATGTAGTAATGGTGGGCCTTATCGGCTTCCTTCTTTGAACGCCTTAGATCACGATGGCTGGACTCAGCCTTGTCCCTTTGACGGTCGACTTCCTTATTCCACTGTAGCATTAAATCGTGAGCTTCTTGGGCTGCATTTGCTGCTTTTTGCACTTCGAGATGTGCCACTTCTTGAGCTTCCATTGCTGTTTTTAGTTCGGAACGTGCGTCTTTCAAACTATCATCGCCATCTTCTGCAAGTTTCATGTCTCTTACTTGAGAGCGAATCTTTTTGATTTCTTCCATGACCTTCTTCTCGTTCTGACCGGTGTGTTTACCCATCTCGAATTCTAATTCTAAACGGTCAGCACGGCGGCGCAGTTCGTGTACTGTCATAGGGCGGTCGCGACCTTTTCCACCTCTTCGACCATCTTGTTTTGACTCGGCTGGTTCACCGCGTGCAGTATCTAGAATTGTTTTTGCAGCCTTGACTTTATCATTGCCATCGGCTCTTATTTTCTTCATGTCACGGACGACTTCGTTCATCTGTTCTCTGATTTCACGTTGTTGTCGTACGTTTTGAATTAGTTCACGAACCTCAGCATTGAGTTCGTTCCGGGTGATGGTACAGGTCTTGGTTCGAGCATTCCATTCGTCACGAGAGTTGCGATAAATCGTCGCTTTTTCGTCAACTAATTTACGCTTCTCTTCAAGGACCTGTTCCAAATCTGCCATAGTTCATCTCACCTGTTCTGTGGACGACTCCCGCCATCGCACAGCGCTCCGTACTGCCACCTCCATTTAACCTCATCCAATGCAGTATTGTCACAAAGGATACGTTCAACTCCTGCCATCATTGGAGACAATTTACCACTTGAACAGTGTCGATGAGAAGATGGACAATAAAATGTTCGTATTCTTTGAGATTATGGGCTCTGTCGTTCTGAATGTTGTTATCATAACGAACATTGAATTGACTCAAATGGACTAGTAAGAATGGGTTGTCGCTTTGATTAATCTAATCAAAGCATTTCTCCTAGTCTTACTGAGATGTCTTTTAGTTTAGATCGGACTAGTCCCATATTGGAAGATGGCTCAATAATCAGAGCCAAGATGTGATTTTTCGGCAATAATTGTCCTATGATGGTATATTCAGAGGATACTATCGTTACCATCTCAAATTCATCACCAGAAAACATTCCAGGTATTGCAGCTGCGGTTGCATCACGGTTTTGGGGTAGGGCGCTGATAATGAAGCCATCAGCATCGATCAACATGCAGTTTTCTACTCCTGGTACGGCGAGTAAATCAGCGAGTAGGCGTGTGCGCATCAACCGGTGCTTACCAAGGACGTGTTTGATTATTAGGGCTGATGTCGAAGAGTTTGAGGTCTTTTGTGCAACTACAATTGACCACGCATCACATAACCCACACCATTTGAATAATACCCTTCGATTTTTCCTATTATTTCCAATCCTCGCTCTTTATAGAAAGCAATAGCCCTTTCATTACTCTTACGAACCTCTAACTGGATCTCACAATGACCGGCTTCTCTTGCAGTGTCACAGAATATATCCCAAGCCTGAGTGCCTAATCCCTTCGATTGATGAATCTCGTGAATAGCAAATGCTACTACTCTTGCTCTGGTTTCACTATATGGCATACACCAAAGCAAACCGGCTAGATCAGATGGCTTATCACCATCTATCAATAGCAAATTACCACGCCAAATCGGGATTGGTAATGCCCTTATCGCCGCAGGGTTGTAGATCTCACCGGTTTCGGCAAGAAATAATTTGGCGATGGCTGAAATCCATTCATCTGATAACTCACTTGGAGTTAGTCCTTCAACCCATTGAGGCACGAACATCCTAAGGGCTATGTCATATCAGTCCTTGCGAGAATATCGATTACGGGAACCGCGGTGAGCAGAGAGATCACCTAGGTTTTTCATCGCAGATTTCTTCTTGCGTTGTTTCTTGTCTGAGTTAGAATCACCAGAAGTCAAACCTTTGAGTCCACCACTACTCAATAGTGTGTCGAGGTCGCCAAGAGAAATAGTTGCTCCAGAGGCTGCTTTCTTACGAATTTCTTCTTTTTCAGCCTGGGATGGTCCACGATGTTCACGACGATTCCCAGTTCCTCGGGCTTGGTCTTTTGGTGATCCCTTACGCACACTTGGACGCTTCTCGTCCTTGCGTATCCAAGCTTCAAGCCTACCCTTCTCTCGCCTTAGTGAGTGCATTTGGTTGCGTCTCTGTCGCAAAGCTCTCATAATGCTATTAGCACGCTTGTCCCATGATTTCATACCACTTTTTGAGACGTCTTCTTCTTTGAGTAAAACCTCTTCATCGAGTAGATTCTTAGTGACGTCGTCATGCTCACTTTCAAAATCTCTCAACTGAGATATATCTTGTCTTTGGGCTTTTGATAATTCAATGAATTCAGTATGCAATCTTCCTGCTTCGCAAGCTTTAATGTGCATTTGCTGCAATTCAAAGAAAAGTGAGAACCAATTCTTTTCACGATTAAGAGATGGAACTCGTTCACGATCGATTACTGCGGTGAGACGATTGTATAGTTTGAGTAATTCCTCCTCAACCATATGAACTGGGATTACTACATTACGATTGATCAAATCACGTTTTTTGCGGACAACATCAATCTCTTTGCCACGCTTACGAATTTCAACAATAGTATCCTTGTGCTTTTTACGAATATCACCGGTCTCTTCAATGATTCCTCGCATTGCTCTAGCCATTCGAATTGCAGATGCCCGCTCGCTTTCTAGAGCATCCATACGCGTGGTTAGGGTATCTATCTCAGAGTTAATGTTCTCTAGTTTACTTTTTATCTCATGGTCCTTTTGATCTCTTAAATCATGGAATAAATCTTCTGGTTCTTCATTCTTGAAGCGTTCTGGTCGTACGACTTCACAGATCTTAGTGAATGGTTTACCTTCTGCTACCATTCTTGCAGCCCTCAATAATTCATCACGAATCGTTAATTCTCCTTCAGGTCTTACAACGCGGCAAAGGTCGTGTTGTTTGTCGAGGGGATCTTCAATACTCAGATGATGGTAACCCATCTGCAAATCTTTACCATCCTCAGCGGCTTCGATTACCTCAATTGCACTTGGTTCAGCGAACTTCCAACCCTTTTCTGCACGGGAAATAGAACCTCCATTGGCGATCGAAATGACATCTGCGTGCCAATCCCATTTGTTTGCAAAGCGCTCGAAGAAACTTGCAAGCAGTTCTCCAGTTGTGCATTTTGATTCACCGGCTTTAATCTGTTCTGAAACTGTAATATCATAGACTTTTTTACCAATTTCTACTTCTTCTCTTTGCTCGGATAGTTGGAGGTTAGGCGCTAGGTTTGGTTCTATCATCTGCATATGTGCAATCGCCAATAATGTCCAACCATAAGAAGAGAAAGTCCCTTCGTAAGCATCACAAATCGCTCTTTGAAGCGCCCAGTGCTTGACAGTAAGAATTAGATCTTTGATGCGTGGATCACATTCTGAATAGGCTTTGAGCAATTTAGTATTATGCAGTGCCAGACTATTATTAATTGCGATATCAACGTCAAAACCACTTCTTGGGTCGCGAAACTTGACTATAGGAATACGTGCACGAGGAATTGTAAAGATGTCTTCCATACCTTGGTCATTTAGAATGCCACGCATTCTTTTCAGTATTTTCTTAACATCCTTCGAACCAGTTATTAGACACAGGTCAACATCGCCATTACGTAGATTAAGACCGGTTTGAGACGAACCAAAGGCCTGTACATTGCATCCCTTGAACCTGGTAGTGAATATTTTCTCCAAGTGGCGAATAAGGCCATCACGGCGCTTTTTTGTGGAATCGTTTTCTTTGTGACTTTTCAAACCCTTAGTGATGGCAGCATCGAGATATTTCCCCTCGATTACAATCGCCTCTTCATTTTCAGAGTTCAATTGCCGATGGACTTCTGGCCAACGCTGCTCGAACGAAGACGGAGATTCAGAACTCATTCCTCTTCACTCTCCCGCTGTTGCTTTTTCTCTCGGGCGACCGCCTTGCTTGACATGCCACCCTCTCCAACACGTGTTGAGTCTTCGAGTAACACACCAAAACCGGCTTTCAATTTGTCATTCCAAAAAGCCTTGGCACTATTACTTGATTTTAGAGCATCATCTAGACGCTTACTCTTCGAGGTGGATCTTCTGCGCCCTTCTTCCCAGCGAACGTAGGTGTCATGCCGGTCGAGATTTGCCTCAGCTAATTCGGTCATCGCTTGATGCGCTTTTTGTGCTGTTTCCATCAATAAGGCAGCTCGGTTCTGACATTCTCGCATCTTTGTGAATTCTGGTTGTGAGTCGGCTCTCTGTTCGACCCATTGCTCATGTTCACGAATCAGGGCTTTCATCTCATTGATGTAGCGGCCCTCAGTTTTGTGATCGCCACTGGTTGTCTCCAGTCTGTTTTCGATTTCAGCTAGGCGTGCAGCTAGTTTAGCCTTAGCCCATTTTGGTTCGGGCGCAGCCATTCTTCCTTCGTCTACCATCACCTGGCGTAAACTTCCAGCCTGTTCAAAAAGTAGCTTTGCTTCTTTTTGGGCACTATTGCGCTCATTCTTCAACGAGGCAACTTTCTCATTGATGTCATCGCGTGACTTCCGGGCACTTCTTGCCATAGCTTCAGCCTCTGATTGTTGGGCCTTACAGGCTTCCAGTTCCTCGGGAATCAACTCTAACAACCGCTCCCGGCGATGGACGATAGCCTTGGCTAGGAGTTCGGGCGTGACAGCAAGGAGTTCCAAAGAGTCCATGGTGAACGGTGGCGCCACCTGACACCCTTCGATAAAGGTGGCGTCGCAGCATATTGTTGCGTGAATGTCAATAACCGGTTTTTGCAGGTCATGGATATGGGGAGAGCCGTTGCTGTCGTGATTCTTCTAATCCTTGCCCTAATTCCTCTTGCTGATGCCGGGCCAGGTGGAGTGATGACTACAGTTGTTATCGAAGGCGATGGCGATGTCGGTCAGGGCCCATTATCGGTTAATCTCAGCATAATGGGTGTAGGCGGTGCGACTGAATCAATCGTAAATTGGACCGCAACATTGCGTGATCTTGAAGGAGGCTTGATAGATAGCGAAACTGGCACTTTGATGGTAAATGATACCGAGGTAAAAATAATTCCATTCACTATTGGAGACGCACCATTGGGATATTCCAATCTCTCAATTGAGGTGAGCGGAGATGTTGGTGACCCTAGCGGCGGGCAATCTTTGACATGGTGGACAATGGTGCAAAGACTGCGTCCTTTGGATCTCTCGCTTACATCATTGACAGTAGATCCAGTAGATGAGAATGGCTATGCTACCAACAATGCAAGTTTGCGTTCTGGTGATTATGCTAATCTAACTATTTTTCTTGTGAACGATGGTGATGTAGATTGGAATGGAACAGTTAATTCTACACTCGCTGGTGAGACAATTGCCACAATAACTGTCAATTCAAGTGCTGATTCAGCTACTCAGCTTAATGTTAATACTGCGATGCTTTTGGAAGGCGAATTAGAGTTTGAGATATTTATCGAGAATCTTTCCGACGGGGACGCTAGTGATGATTCAGTGAGCAGTACCTTGGTTATAGGACCTCCTCCTTTGCCTGAACTAGCCTTATTATTCACTTCGACTCATTCTCAACCCGTAGCGGGTGAGGTCTTAGATTGGTCATTAAATGTAAGCAACACCGGTGAGGAGACATTTGCTGGAATGATCAGTTGCATCTTTGCTGATGAAACCATTTTTAGTAGTAATATATCATTGCCGATTAACTCAACTAGCCAATTAGAATTCTCTTCAACAGCCCGTCCTGGTCTGATGACATGTACTCATTCTGGTATGCGAACTCATAGTGATCAAATAGCGACTTATCTCTTAGATATCGAAGCAGCTAGTTTTCTCGCTGCAGGTTCATCAACACCATTCCTTCTCGATGGACCGTGGCATTTAGGAGACGAATTACGGTTTTCACTATTGCTTAGAAACGAAGGCGATGGTTTAGGTCATGCTCGTTTGCAAATCTCTGTCGATGGTGAAACCTTCAATGGAGATGTTGTAGAATTAGATAGTGGCGAGGCAGGAGAAATCTCTGCGTTTGTCAGTGCTAATCTAATTGGCGATGTCAATTATTCATGGCAGGTTACCAGTACAGATGGCGCTGTTGAGGGTGGTCTCTCAGGATTGATCACAATACCGATTTCACCTACTCAAGATGTGTCGATTAAGATAGTCGATGTCGTTTATGATGAGGATGGCATAATTCTTGATTGGCAAATCGATCTTTCTCAAGGTCGTAGTCGTTCATTGGAATTGGTCTTTGGGCAAGTTATCGACGGTGCCTATCAAGAGATAGTTCGTAGTAATCGTTCAATCTATGCTGGAAGTGAAAGTGGCAGAGTGAATCTCGGTGATTTAACAGCGCCTGAGGTTTTCATCAGAATAGAAAATACAGGTTGGGTCGTCGGTGCAAATTCAGATCTTTTCGCTGAGGTAGCGGTGCCAGATAATTCGATTATCCCAACAATGATACTCGATTTACCAGGTGAGGCTGTAGGCGCTACTGCTACTACGATACTGCTGCGATTTGGTAATGAGGGGCCGGGGGCGATTCCGGTAGGGCAAGTAATTATTCTCGATGAACGCAACAACATCTTATTGGAATCTGCAACGCCAGCGTTTACTGAAAAGAGCAATGGAATGGAGGTCTCAATAATTTGGCCTAATTCAGAGATAGTAGATATTTCTGCGCGCTGGTCTGTAGGCGGTCAAGTAGTAGAAAGTAGCAAATCTTTTGCTACCACTACCGACACTACCACCACAGATACTGGCTTTTCATTGGCGTGGGAAGGAATAGGCGGAGGTATTCTATTAGCCGCTGTTGTTATTTTGGGTGTGAGAATTGCTTCATCCCTAGGTAATGCTGATGAGAAGGTGAGAAAACCCAAGTCCAAGTCCAAATCGAAAGGAGCAGAAGATGTGACTGATGAAAAAATCGTAGTCCATTGTCCAAGTTGTGAGGTAAAACTCAATGTCCCAGTGACATATACAGGTAAGGTCCGATGTCCAGACTGTGAGTTGAGTTTCCCAGTTGAATCATCCGTATCCGAACCTGAACCGATAGCGGAAGAGGCGCCGGCTCCTGAAAGCAAAACAAAAACCACAATAGATGAAAGTAGTAATGAATTGCTAACCTCTTCTTCCTCAGATGATACATTGGCTTGCCCTGAATGTGAAAGCACCATCAAAGTGCCATATGAGAGGCGTCCCGCAAAGGCCCGCTGTCCGCATTGTCAGGTGATTTTCACCGCCATTGCCGACTGAACAGATTATGTGTGAGTTAGGGCTGGCATCAGGCATGGGAGGAGGGCACTTCCAAGAATTCGAGGAGGAGTATATGGAGACCCTCTACGAGTTTTATGAGATAAATCCCGACAAGCAAGTTCGCAATGGCGAATTGGCAGATTTATTGAGTGTCTCTCCAGCGTCTGCAACGGAAATGGTTCAGCGGCTAGCCCGCAAAGGTTTTGTTGAATATGAACCGTATAAGGGAGTTCGATTGACAACCACAGGTCTCGCTTTTGGTCAGCAAATGAAGCGCCGTCATCGTTTAGCAGAGTCCTTGTTGGCGATCTTACCTTTCGAGGGCGATATACATGAGACCGCCTGTCGCATGGAGCATGCGTTCAATGATGATTTGGAGGTATGCTTGACTCGTATTCTGGGTAACCCTCAAATCGACCCTTCGGGTAAGGAGATACCATCGGCATCGCAATTAATTCAAAGTCGAATGGAAGGGATTGAAGAATTAATCCCTCTTTCTGCACTAAAGAATGGAGAAGTCGGAGAAATAAAGATTCTACTTTTCATTCCTCAATTACTTGAAACTATAGCATCTTCAGGTATGGCTGTGGATGCACGGATTAGCAGAGAGGGAGAGGGTTACTCAATCGAGGGTAAACACTTTCAAATAGCCTCTGAATTATCTTCCTCGATTATCATAAAGAGGTGTTGAATATGACCGAAGACACAGTTGATGAAGAACTAGAACCGGTTACAGAAACCGAGGCGGTAACGATAAACGAAGAGGTTCCTGTTGACCCAGTGGCCGAGTTGGAAAAGTTGCAAGCAGCTGAGAAACTACTCTTTGCAATAGATCGTCAAATCATTACAGAGGGTCTGCGTTTAGTTCTGATATTACCAGCGGTAATCATTCTTTTTCTCTTTTCTTCATGGGCATATGCTGGACCTTCACCTTCATGGTGGTTAGTAAATATTGAGCCAGCACTCGGTTTCGATTTTTCAACAACTATGGCCGCATTGGCTTTGGTAGTCATCATTGGTTTCATTCTCAGTTTGATGGTTCATCGACGGCGCTCATTACTTACTCGTGATATCTTTTTCATGCATGTCGAGCGCTCAAAATTATCTAATCGTCCTGTTACTTCCTTACACGGATACGATTCCCTCAAAAGACGTATTAATGGTTTGATGAATCGTCATTCGGTCATAGTTTATCTCGGCATTGGTGCTTTTTTCATCACACTGGCAGTTATATTCGCTGGCACCTCAAGTCCATTCGGTAAGAAAGGCATACTCAGTGCAACCTCGCTAGTCAGTATTGCCGTAGGTCAACACCTCTTTACTAGGCGAAATAAATTCCACATGGTCGAAAGATCTGGAATGCTCTCAGCATATGATCCACCTATGCACCCTTCTACTCTAAACATGGTATTCAATGAGATAATGCGTACACACATGGACCCCCTTCTACGCAGTGATTACGAGGATTTCTTAATCGAGATATCAAATCATCTAGCAACAGATACCTCTTGGGAATTGGCAGTTGAAAGATTTCTCATCATCATGCATCGTCGCCGTCGTGGCGACCTCGATCGTGAAACAATGATGCTTGAACTGAGTGAGGTCCTCAAAGATTCTGGCGTTGGTTTCGTCATTAACCACGATGTTTTCACCGAGGATATGTGGGAGGTACTCTTTGAGATTACTTCAGAGCGATGCCCTTCTTTCTATCGTATGGTCGACCGAATGGAGCAAGATATTGCGGTTGGCAGAAAGCCACCAAGCGATAATCTTCTATTCGATGTGGATTTGGAAAACGTAGTCACCGATCGAGCGAATCTATTCTGCTTTTTCCATAATATTTCCGATAAGCCGCGCGATATTGTTTTACGTGTTCAATCGCCTGATTTCAGGCCAAATGATCTGGCGATTAGATATCATCTTGAGCCAGGTGGTTCAAGCGGATACCCCAATGGTCCTCTGCCGATATCTACTCGAGGAAATGAAGACCAAATCGGTGCAATATCCCATCTTTTGCTAAACGGAACTGTGGCTTGGCAGACTCTTTTGCCTGAACATAACGGTGAGGCCACCGTTTCTATTCGTCTTGAGGATCCCTCTGGTGATTTAGTCGAAGGGCGACAGATAAATGTCAGAGTTCGTTCTGAATTTAGATCACTTGTCAGAGATACCAGTTCATTGGCTTGTACTACACTCGGATTACTGGGAATTGGTGTCGCTATTATCCTGCAGATACTTGAATTATTCGGTACAGTATAGACTGTTCTCTGAACAGAGAATTGAAACCCTCCCCTCGCTTGCGGTAATCATGCGCAAACCATCCGCTGAGGAAGAACAACCCGATGCAGATCTACGTGATCACCTGCATGCGATGGAGTCCAAGGTTCGTAAGTTGCGGGATTTTCGTAATGCGCATCATGATGAGGCCAAGCGTTCGGCCGACAAGCGTAACAATATTCAATCACAATATCGTGAGCACCGCGAGAAATTAGATCTAGATTTGGCAGAAGTTAGAGCCATACGCTCAGAAGTCAAGGCATTTAAGGAGCGCCGAAACGCTATTCAAGCACAAATAAAGGATTTGATTGGCCAATCTAAATCACAGCGTGATGTAGGGAAAGATAGTAAATCTGCTGCCTTCGAATACAATAAATTGCGTTCGGAAGTAGACAATCTGGAACATGTTTTCGAAACCCGCGGTGGGATGTCTCCTAAGAAGGAGAAAGAGACCATGGAGAGCCTAAAACGCATGCGGAGAAGGCTGAAGGAATTGGAACCAGACGTCGAGGAGATGGAAGTTATCAAAGTCGATCTTTCAAATCGTGATGAGGCCATAAAGACTCTCAAGGTTGAAGCTGATGCTGCTCATCAATCAATGATTGAAGCAGTGGATCGAGCCAAGGTTGCTTCCAAAGATCTCGATGCATTGTTCGCTCACCGTGATTTCCTCAAATCCGAAGGCGATAGATTCCATAATGAGTTTATGGCATGCAAGGAAAAAGCCGACGAGGTCCACCAAAAAATAGTCAAGATGATGGATGAAGTAAACGAAGCAAGAGACAAACTCAAAATGGCTCGGGTCGAACGTGAATCCTGGATGTCTGAACATAACGATTCTATCAAGGAAATTATGAAGACAGGTGCTGAATCCGAAGATGTGGCAAAAGCCTTGGTCGATACATTACTAGATAGTGGCTCTCTCACTTTTGGTGGGACGATGGATGGCGACGAAGGTCGAGTCGTAAAGCGTGGATCATCGCGAAAGAAACAGATGCGTCGAATAGATGTTTCAGCATCTAGAACTCGGAAGTGAGCCTTTGCACGGCGTAATAATGGCCGGTGGCAGAGGTACTAGGCTATTGCCACTTACTTTGAACCGTCCTAAACCGATGGTCGAAGTTCTTGGTCGCCCAGTGCTTGATTATGTCAAGGATGCAATGGTTGCTGCCGGAATTGAGAATATCATTGTCACTACTGGCTTTCAAGGCGAGGTGATGTCAAA
>Ga0115000_10002908_pt1 | contig 14493 bp, 10 predicted proteins | sample ArcticOcean_MG_C_6_FD_89690 | JGI IMG/M metagenome (GOLD analysis project Ga0115000, IMG submission 89690) | Marine microbial communities from western Arctic Ocean - ArcticOcean_MG_CB8_128 | ecosystem: Environmental > Aquatic > Marine > Oceanic | place: Arctic Ocean: Canada Basin | collected...
ATCTCTTCTCTTATTATTGGATCTAATAGACCGCTTAATTTAGCTTTTATATCATCAAGCAACTCATAGATAATGCTGTGATATGTTAAATCAATTGACTCTTCTTCGATAATTTTTTTAGCTGCATTATCTGCTCTAACATTAAAACCAAGAATAATAGAATTAACGGCTAATGCTAAATTAGCATCTGATTCAGATATACCGCCAACACCACTAGATACTATCTTCACCTTAGCAAGGTCTGTACCAAGATCATGTAACGCATTAATAATAGCTTCTGAAGTTCCGACAACATCAGTCTTAACAATTACGTTTAGTATTTTTTTAGATTCTTGCCCCATGGTTTCAAAAATATTCAAACCTGCATCTCTTTGCTTTAACTGCTTTCTTTCTTTTTCTTTATTAACTCTAAATTCTGCAATTTCTCTAGCTTTTTTATCACTATCAACCACTTGGAATTGGTCTCCAGCACTAGGTACTGAATTTAATCCAAGAACCTCTACTGCAAAAGAAGGTCCTGCAGTTTTTAGTTTTTTACCATCACTGTTAATAATGCTTTTAATTTTTCCTACTGCATTACCTGAAGCTACTATATCTCCTAACTTTAATGTTCCGTTTTGAACTAAGAAAGTTGAAACAGGTCCTCTAAATTTATCTAATTCAGATTCAATAACGGCTCCTTGAGCAGGGCCGTCAAAATGAGATTTAAGTTCTAATAATTCAGATTCAAGGTAAACGCTTTCAAGAAGTTTATCTACGCCTTCGCCTGTAATTGCTGATACTGGAACCATCTGAATAGTTCCTCCCCAATCTTCAGGAATAAGGTCTTTGCCAGCTAAATCACCTTTAACTTTTTCAATATCAGTATCAGGTAAATCTATTTTATTGATTGCTACAACAATTGATACTCCTGCTGCCTTAGCGTGATTAATGGCCTCTTCGGTTTGTGGCATAATTCCATCATTTGCGGCTACTACTAGAATTACTATATCAGTAGTATTTGCTCCCCTTGCACGCATAGATGAGAAAGCAGCATGTCCAGGAGTGTCTATAAAAGTAATTAGGCCTTTAGAGGTATCAACTTGATAAGCTCCAATGTGCTGCGTAATACCACCCGCTTCTCCATCAACAACTTTTGACTCTCTTATAAAGTCTAATAAGGTAGTTTTTCCATGATCAACATGACCCATGACAGTTACAACTGGTGCCCTTGTTTTCATTTCATCAGAATAAGTAATCAAACTCGCAATTTCTTCTTCAACATTGTCTGATTTTAATGGATTGCCTATATGACCCATTTCCTCTAAAACTAAGATTGCTGTTTCTTGATCAATTGCATCATTGATTGTTGCAGCTACCCCTAGACTCATTAACTCTTTAACAACTAAGCCTCCTTTAACAGCTATAAGCTTAGCAAGTTCTCCTACTTGAATTGTCTCAGGCACGTCTACAGTCTTAGCTTTTGCTTTTGTTGGCGCTTCAAATTGATGTTCAGCATCAGTATTTCGAGTACCTCTTAATTCTTTTCTGCTATATTCTTTAGAAGCCCTTGAAAGCTGATCTTTTATATTTACTTTAGGTTGAACTGGGGCTTCTTTTCTGGCTACAAGTTGCTTTTCTCTTTCTTCTTTCTTTAATCTTGCTGATTCTTTAATTTGATCTTCACGTTTTTTCTGCTGCTCTTTTAATTGTTCTGATGCAGCAGCTCTTTTTGCCTCAATATTATCTGAGTAACTCTTTGGCGCATCACCTTCAGCAATAGTTTTACCTTTGGAGACAACCTTAATTCCAGAATCTGGAGAGGTGGGTGGAGTCTGAGATTTTCTATTCTTTAATGATCTCAATAGAGCAGATTTATCTGCAGGAGTGATTTCATCTGAAGCAGACTTATGAGATAAGCCTGCATTTTGCATTCTCTCAAGCAAAGCTGATTCGGAAATTTTTAAAACCTTTGAAAAATCTTTAACAGTTAAAGCCAAAATAAGTACCCTCTTTTAATTAAACCAATGTTCTCTTGCTTTCATAATAAGTGCTGATGCATCTTCATTACTTATTTCAATAATATCCTGAAGTTCATCAACAGCTAGTTCCGCTAAATCATCTTTATTTTTAATAGCTTTAGCTGATAATTTAGAAAGATTTTCTTCACTAATATCAAGATCAGCTAATGACTCTGCATCTTCTTCTTCTGCTGATATTTCTCCCATCGCCTCCATTAATGCAGCATCTTCAGCTGTAGATTTAACTCTTTCCATTTCAGCTGAATCAGTAATGATTTTAGCAAGTACTGCATCCTCAGCATATGCGATATCATCAAATGTATTTAAACCTGCGGCTACAAGACCTTCAGCTATTTCTTCCTCAACAGATAGGCTTTCCATTAAACTTCCAAGAAATTCAGTTTGATCAACTTTCTCTTTAGCTTCCGCTTCTTCACTGCTGATAATATTTAGATCCCATCCAACTAATTTGGATGCAAGGCGAATATTCTGGCCTCTAGATCCTATTGCTAATGCAAGATTGTCTTGATTTACTGCAATATCCATTGATCTTGCAGATTCGTCCATAACAATAGACTCAACTTTTGCAGGAACTAAGGCGTTTATAACAAGTTGTGCTGGGTTATCATCATAAATAATAATATCAATACGCTCATTTCCAAGCTCAGCAGATACAGCTTGAACTCTAGAACCTCTCATTCCGACACATGCTCCAACCGGATCAATACGACCATCATTTGTTTTTACTGCTATTTTTGATCTAGATCCCGCATCTCTAGCAACACCTCTTATTTCAATAATATCTTCATTAATTTCAGGCACTTCAATACTAAACAATTCTGTGACCATTTCTGGACATATTCTACTTAGCATAAGTTGAGCACCTCTTCCTTCAACTTCTTGAATTTGAAGAATTGCTCTAATTCTGTCATTTACTTTATAAATCTCTCCAGGCATTAATCTATCTCTAGGCAGAACAGCTTCAGCATCATAGCTAATATCTACAATAATATTGTCTCTAGTTACTCTTTTAACAGTTCCATTTACAAGACTATTTTCTTGATTTTTAAACATTGAGACCACTTTTTCACGCTCAGCTTCTCTGACCTTCTGAAGCATGACTTGCCTGGCGGCCTGAGTTTCAATTCTTCCAAAAGTAACATTCTCAATATTTTTAGTAAAAATCTCATTGAGCTCTAGCTCTGAATCTGAAACTTTTATATGTGTTTCGATGTGAAATTCTGGGTCATCTTCTTCTGAGACAATCCAATTTCTAAAAGTGCTGTATTCTCCAGATACTCTATCTATTTTTACATGCAACTCAGCATCTTCATGAAAATGCCTTTGAGATGCAGATGCAATAGATAGCTCAATTGCTTCAAAGATTAAATTTTTATCTAATCCTTTTTCATTTGAGACAGAATCTACAACTAATAAAATTTCATTACCTTCCATAATTTTCACCCATCCTTAAAATATCATCAAAACTTGGATTCAGACGACATAACTCTGTGTCTGAAAACTTAATTACATGGCTTCCATTTTTGCAATCAATAGTAAACTGATCTTCACTATGATCGCTAATCAAGCCTTCAAAATTTTTAACATTATCTTTAGCTTGTCTTAATTTAACTTTGAAGTTCTCACCTAAAAATCCATCAAGCTGTTCAATATAAAAAATCTTTCTATCTACTCCAGGAGTAGAAACTTCTAAAACATAATCTTCAACAAAAGAGTCTTCTAGAGCTAGCTCATAATTAAGGTCTTTAGAGATATTCTCACAGTCATCTATATTAGCGCCTTCATCAGACTCAATATATATTCTTACTGTAGGTCTTCTCTTCCCTCTTAATATTTCAAGACCCCATAGAAAACACTCTCTGCTTTCTATAACAGGTTTTACAATTTCTATTATCTCTTCTCTATTCATTTCTTTTGCATACAAAAATGGGGCATATGCCCCACAATATAAAAATTACGTGGTAGCGGGGGCTGGATTTGAACCAACGACCTTCGGGTTATGAGCCCGACGAGCTACCAGACTGCTCCACCCCGCAACGCAGCGAAGGTGAAGTGTAATGAAATCAGGGTCCTAGAGCAAGTTAATTAAAACTTTTTTAGACGCAAAATAATAACTTGTTTATAATCCAACCTCTTTAGCCGAAGTGGTGGAATTGGTAGACACGCTAGCTTGAGGGGTTAGTGAGCGAAAGCTCGTGCGGGTTCAAGTCCCGCTTTCGGCACCATGTAAAAAACATTAAATTTTAATAAGTTATTTTGGGTTTGATAAATATATTGTCATATGATGTGTCAATTGTTATTTAATCTAAAAAAAATATATACTAATTTCATGATAAAAATTCTTAAATATTTAATACTGGTTTCAGTTATTTTAATTCTTCTTGTCTTCGCACTATTAAGGCAACCTGCATTTCAAGATAAATTATTAGAAATAGCTATTAGAAATGTAGTCGCTACGGCGACATACCTTCCTAAAAATGACGCTTTAACAGCAGTTGTTTGTGGTTCAAGAGCACCTATTAATGATCCAAATAGAGCTGAAGCATGCATATTAGTTCAAGCTGGAGACAAGATATTTATATTTGATACAGGAAATGGTAGCGCGCAGAACTTGAATGATTGGAATACACCATGGAATAGAGTTAAAGGAATATTTTATACTCACCTTCATTCTGACCATATCTCGGATATAGCTGAATTTCATATAGGGACATGGATCAACGGGAGAAGAGATTCTAAACTAAAAATTTATGGTCCCGAGGGAGTTCAGATGCTCACTGATGGTATAGAGTTGGCTTATACAAAAGACTATATTTTTAGAAATGAGCATCATGGAGATGAAATAGCTCCCCTAGATGTAGCTGGTTTTGATACTCACACTGTTGATTTAGACAATCCAATTCTGGTTGATGATGGTAATCTAAAAATTACTGCCTATAGCGTCTCTCATGACCCTGTTGATCCTGCATTAGGATATAGAATTGATTATAAAGGCAGGTCTATAAGTATTAGCGGGGATACAATTTATGATCAAAACCTAGTAAATAATTCTAAAAATGTTGACGTTTTATTTCATGAATCAATGTCACTTGAGCTATTAGATATTATTAATAAAGGCGCTAAAAGAACAGGTAATGTTGTAGCTGATATTGTAACTATCGATATTCTTGACTATCACACCCCTATTGTTGAAGTCGTTAAAGCTGCAAATGAGGCAAATGTTAAACATCTAGTTTTTTATCACCATCTTCCAGCCCCAAGAAACAATATAATGGAAGATATTATGTATAGAGGTGTGGATGAAATTAGAGAGGGTTGGACTTCTTCACACGATGGAACTATGGTTATTTTGCCAATTGGGACAGAGGAAATAGAAATTACATCTGTAAACTAGTTTCGTTTAGAAAATTAGCTGGTTGGAATTTCGTTTTCTTGAACTTCGTCAATTAGAATTTCTTCAGGAGCTAGTTCAAAAATTTCTTCAGTATTTTGAGCTTTTAAAATAAATGCTAATGAAAGTACTAAGATCATCCATAGTGCTACTAATGTATAAGTAAGTTTTCCAAGAAATCCAGCTGGTCCAGTCGCACCAAAAACTGAATTAGAAGATCCGCCTCCAAAGGCAGCTCCCATGTCTGAACCTTTTCCTTGTTGTAACATCACGAGAATAATAATTGAGACTGCTAATAAAATACTTACAACGGTTATAAAAGTTACCATGCTTAAATTCCTCTATCCTTATATATGTTTGCAATCTGAGCAAACTCTTTTCCATTAAGTGAAGCTCCTCCAATGAGTGCTCCGTCAATATGTTCTTCATTAAATAGCACTTCTGCGTTCTTGCTTGAAACGCTACCTCCATATATAACATTTGGAGTGAAGTTATTTTTAGATGACGATTGTACTATATCTTTTATAAATTTATGAATAGCATTTATTTCACTGCTTTGAGGAGTATCGCCAGTTCCAATTGCCCAAACCGGCTCATATGCAATCATAAATCTATCTGAAAGCTCTAAATTAGCTAATGATTCAGTTATCTGATTTTGTAAAAAATCATTAGTGGTGCCTGATAGATGATGTTCTTTCGTCTCTCCAATACATAAAATAACTTGCATATTATTTGCATGAGCTGCTATTAATTTATCTCTTATTTCAAGATTGCTTTCATGAAATAACGCTCTTCTTTCAGAATGCCCAATAATAGAAATAGTACATCCAATATCTTTACATGCATCCACTGATATAGAGCCTGTTCTTGCCCCATTTGAAGAATCTATATCCTGAGATCCTATACTTAAATCTATATCCGAGGTTAGATCAATCATTTGCTCTAAATAAATAAAAGGTGGGCAAACTGCTGTGTCTTGAATTGCTGAACTATTAATAGAATTTAGAAAGTCTTTAACCCAGACTTTATTTAAATCAAGGGAGCCATTTGATTTCCAATTTCCAATAATTGAAATACTCATATTCTATGATTTAGATGAAACTAGTTTTGCAATATCTTTAGCAAATTTAGAGGCTACGCTTTCTTCAGAAGCCTCAACCATAACTCTTATGAGGCTTTCCGTTCCAGATGGTCTCACTAAGACTCTTCCTACCGTTATATCTGCTTCTATTTCTTTTATAAATGATGTTATTGCTGAATCATTAATAATATCTTTATTTTTTACAGGTATATTAATATTAATTTGTGGAAATTTTGTATAATTTATCAAGACTTCTTTTGGATCTTTTTCTAACATTAATAAAGAGCTTATTACCTTTAACGCAGCAATTGTGCCATCACCAGTGCTAACTAGATCTCTACAGATAATATGACCTGAACTTTCACCTCCAAGCATCCAACCCTTTTCAGCTAGCATCTTACTAACATACTTATCGCCAACATCCGCTCTCACAAATTTATATCCTAACTTCTGGATTGCTTTCTCTAAGCCAAAATTTGACATTAAGGTTCCAACTACACCCGACCAAGAACCAGTCCTATTAGGGTTAGCAAAAGCTAGAATATATAGAAGGTCATCGCCATCTAAAATACTACCCTCTTTGTCTATTAGAATTACTCTATCCCCATCACCATCCAGAGTTACTCCAAAGTCAGCTCTATGCTTTAAAACCATTTCTTGAGCAAGCTCTGGATGAGTAGAGCCGCACTCATGATTTATGTTAAAACCATCTGGATCAATTCCAAAAGGAATAACCTCTGCTCCAAGTTCTCTAAAAACTGCGGGGCTTACTTTGTAGCAAGCGCCGTTTGCACAATCAACAACTATTCTTAAGTTATTAAAGGATACGTCTGCGGGAACTGTAGATTTACAAAATTCAATATATCTTGCGCCAGATTCATGAAATGATTCAGCTTTGCCTAAGTTTGAGGTCTCAACTAAATTTAGATCTGATTTAAGAACTTTTTCTATTTTTAATTCAATATCTCTTGAGATTTTTACACCATTAGCATCAAAAATTTTAATACCATTGTCTAAAAAATTATTATGGGATGCGCTAATTACCAGACCAAATTGTTTTCTAAAAGTTTTTGTAAGGTAGGCAACCCCAGGGGTGGGGATAGGTCCAAGCAGTCTCACATTTATTCCAGCTGCGATAAACCCAGCCTCTAAAGCTGCTTCCAACATATAACCTGATACACGGGTATCTTTACCTATCATAACTGTATCTAAGCCTTCTGCTTTTAGAACAATCCCGGTAGCATGACCAATCCTTAGGCATACCTCAGGAGTAATCTCTGTTTGAACAGGTCCTCTTATTCCATCGGTTCCAAATTTTAAATCCATAATGTGGAATTATAGCTCTTCTGCAGGGCCTTTGATTGATGTTTTTGGTGCTTTAGTCTTATTGATAGAATCATTATCATCCGTCCAATCCTTTGGAGCTCTTGGTTTTGCACCAGCCATAATGTCATTAATTTGATCCGCATTAATAGTTTCATAAGTAAGTAGCGCTGAAGCCATTTCATGTAACTTATCTATATTATCATTTAACATTTTTTGAGATCTTGAATAACAAGTATCAATAATCATTTTTATTTCGGAGTCTATTACTCTTGAAGTTTCATTGCTTCTAAAGGTAGCTGGTGAGCCAGCTGAACGTCCTAAAAATGGACTTCCTTCATCTTCACCAAACTTTAATGGTCCAAGCTCATCTGAAAGACCCCATTTAGTTACCATGCTTGTTGCTATATTGGTTGCAACTTCAATGTCATTGGATGCTCCGGTTGTAATTCCTTTAGGGCCATTGATAATTTCTTCAGCAATTCTGCCACCATAAAGTGCACATATTCTACTTAAGAGATATTCTTTACTTTGCATATAAGTATCTTCCTCAGGCAAGAACATGGTTACGCCCAGCGCTCGACCTCTTGGTATGATTGTCACTTTATATACAGGATCATGAAGAGGAGCTAGCTTACCTATAATGGCATGCCCTGCTTCATGATAGGCAGTTACTCTTTTTTGCTCTTCACTGAGTATCATTGATTTTCTCTCTGCACCCATCATGATTTTATCTTTCGCCAGGTCAAGATGTGATTGATCAATCTTTTTATCTTCGTAACGCGCAGCAAATAATGCAGCTTCATTAATTAAATTTGCTAGATCAGCACCTGAAAAACCTGGAGTCCCTCTTGCAATTACTGAAGCATCTACGTCAGCAGCTAAAGGCACCTTTCTCATATGAACTTTTAATATTTGCTCCCTTCCTCTTATATCTGGGAGATCAACTACAACCTGTCTATCAAACCTTCCAGGTCTTAATAAAGCAGGATCTAAGACATCTGGTCTGTTTGTTGCAGCAATAACAATAACTCCATCATTTCCTTCAAATCCATCCATTTCTACTAAAAGTTGATTTAAAGTTTGCTCTCTTTCGTCATGGCCACCGCCTAGTCCAGCCCCTCTGTGTCTTCCTACTGCATCAATTTCATCAATAAAAATAATACATGGAGATTGCTTTTTAGCTTGCTCAAACATATCTCTTACTCTGGAAGCACCAACTCCAACAAACATTTCAACAAAATCTGATCCAGATATAGTAAAGAAAGGAACTTTAGCTTCACCTGCAACCGCTCTTGCAAGTAAAGTTTTACCTGTACCTGGAGGCCCTACCATAAGAACACCTCTTGGAATTCTGCCACCTAGTTTTTGAAACTTTGTAGGGTCTCTTAAAAAATCTACTAACTCTTGAACATCTTGTTTAGCCTCTTCACATCCTGCTACATCTTTAAAGCTTGTTTTAACTTGACCGCCTTCCATTAATTTAGCTTTGCTTTTACCAAAAGACATTGGGCCACCTTTTCCTGACATACCACCCTGCATTTGTCTCATAAAGAAAAAGAAGATTCCAAGTAATAATAATATCGGGAATGCGCCAACAAGAAGCTGCGACCATACAGATGGTTGTTCAACCTTCTCATAAACTGCAATAATTCCATTTTCTTGTATAGCTTTATCTAAGGAATCATCTCGTTTAAAGATTGGGTAGTTGGTTTCAAATTTTGATCCGTCCAATCTATCGCCAATAATCGTCATCTGATCGCCTTTGTAAACAACCTTGGCAACTCTATCAGAAAGAACTTCCTGCCTGAATTGTGAATAACTTATCTGCTCTCTTACACTTGCAGATTCTATATTATTAAAAACATACATTAATAGTGATCCGAGTATGACCCAAACCATTATATTTCTTAGAAAATTACTATTCATTCTTTAAAAGCTCCATATAAATATATTTCTGCAGATTGTTTCTTTGATGCAGCAGGCTTAAAAGTCTGAACCTCATCAAATAAACTCTTCATTTTAGTTCTCAGTTTCTTAAGCATATTATTTTGAAATGTCTTAATTATGAAAACACCTTTAGATTTACTTAAATATTCTACAGCAACATCTAAAGTTATGTCATTTAGCTCATAAATATTTGCTTCATCAATAACGCTTATACCTGTTAAATTGGGGGCTAAATCTGAAATAACAAGATTAAACAAACCCTTTAATTCAAAAATTTCATGAACACTGTCTATATCTTCAACTCTAATTTTATGAAAATTAACTCCATCAATTGGCTCCATGTCTAATATGTCAAGAGCATGGATATTTACTTGATTTAATTTATGCTTTACCAGTTGCGACCATCCACCTGGAGTTGAGCCAATATCTAAAACATTTTTACAGCCTCTTAAGGCTTTTGTTTTATCGATGATTTCTTCTAATTTAAAAACAGCTCTAGATCTGTAGCCAAGCTTTTTTGCTTTTAATCCCCAATTATCAAGATGCATACTATTTAAACTACAGCTATATATGACTGACTTTTTCTACCTCATAAGTAATAGAGCCGGCAGGAGTCATGATCGTAATCTCATCACCAACATATTTACCTAATATCCCTCTAGCAATTGGAGTATCAATAGAAATCAAACCTATGTCAGGATCTGATTCTAAATTTCCAACTATTTTATAGGTAACAGACTTATCATTTTCGCAATCAAATAACTCAATTGTTGAGCCAAAAATAACTCTACCAGTCTCAGGAATATCTTTAACATCAATGACTTGAGAATTTGCAAGAGAAGATTCTATCTCTCGTATTTTAGCTTCCATTAAACCCTGTAATTCTTTAGCTGCATGGTATTCTGCATTTTCTTTTAAATCGCCATGAGCTCTTGCTTCAGCTATAGCTTCAGATATTTAGGTCTTTCTTTAAATTTAAGATTGGCTAGCCTTTCTTTAATTGCAGCTTCGCCATCTTTTGTTATAGCAGATTTACTCATAGAGTTATTATAGCAATAGGATGCTACTTTTTATTAATTTCTTGAAGGGAAAGATATGACCATTCAGATTCCAAGCTACTTAAGGCTTCTACAATTGCTAAAGCTCCAAACATTGTTGTTGTACAAAAAATCTTGTTTTGAAGAGCTGTTTGCCTAATTGAAGCAGAGTCATCTATTGATTGCTTCCCTTCAGTTGTATTTATAACGAGATGAATATTTCCATTTAGCATTTCATCAACTACATGAGGTCTTCCTTCCATAACTTTATTAACTTTGCGAACAGGAAAACCAATCTTTTTAATATATTCAGCTGTACCAATGGTTGCTACTAGGTCAAAGCCTTTTTCAATAATTTGAGGGACTAGCTCATCTAAATATTTTTTATCTGATTCTTTGACGCTAATAAAAGCACTGCCTTGTCTGGATAACATCTTACCTGCAGCTTTTTGAGCTTTTGCATAAGCCTCTCCAAAGTTCTTTCCAATACCCATCACCTCGCCAGTTGATTTCATTTCAGGTCCTAAAATAGGATCAACTTGAGGAAATTTATCAAATGGAAATACTGCCTCTTTAACAAAATAGAAATCATTAGGAAGTTTATTAGAAAAATTTTGGTCTAGTAAAGATTTACCTATCATTGATTTTGAGGCTGCTTTTACAAGCGAACTATTTATAGCCTTGGAAATAAATGGAACTGTTCTTGAGGCTCTAGGATTAACTTCAATTATATATATGTCCTCACCCTTTACAGCAAATTGAATATTCATTAGACCAATAATTCTTAATTCTTTTGCAATATTAATTGATTGAGTCTCAAGCCTTTCCAGAATTGAAGAATTCAAGTTGTATGGAGGAAGTGAGCATGCAGAGTCTCCGGAATGTATTCCGGCTTGCTCTATATGCTGCAATATTCCCCCGATCATAATATTCAATCCATCAGAAATAATGTCTACATCAATTTCTATTGCATCAGTAAGGTAACTATCTAGAAGAATAGGCTTTTTATTAGATACCTCAACAGCTTCTGTAAGATAAAGTTTTAACTCACTATCGTTATGAACAAGTTGCATTGCTCTTCCACCAAGGACATATGAGGGTCGAACAACAATTGGGTAACCAATTTTAGCTGCAGAGACTAAGGCTTCTTCTGTATTTCTTACAGTTAAATTCATAGGCTGTTTTAAGTTCAACTTTTCAACTAACTCTTGAAATCTTTCCCTATCCTCAGATCGGTCAATTGCATCAACATCAGTACCTAAAATATTTACTCCAGCCTCTTCTAAGCTAGAAGCAAGCTTAAGAGGTGTTTGTCCTCCAAATTGAATGATTGCACCGTGAGGATTCTCAATTTCAATAATATCCATTATTTTTTCAGAAGTAATCGGTTCAAAATAAAGTCTATTTGAGACATCGAAATCAGTTGAGACGGTTTCAGGATTACAATTAACCATGATTGATTCATAACCCTCTTCTTGCATAGCAAGAGATGCATGAACGCAGCAGTAATCAAATTCAATTCCTTGACCAATCCTGTTTGGACCACTTCCCAATACCATAACTTTTTTATTATTTGTTACATTACTTTCACATTCGCCGCCATAAGTGGAGTACATATAGCAAGTTGAAGTTAAAAATTCAGCAGCGCAAGTATCAACTCTTTTAAAGACTGGTTTAATGTTATTTTCAATTCTATAGGCTCTTATCTCAGCTTCAGAGCTTTTAATTAATGAAGCTATTCTGGAGTCAGAATAACCAATTTTCTTTAAATTAAATAATTCATTAGAATTAATGTCTTTAAGAGTGGTTTCTTCTAGATTTTTTTCTTGATTAATAATATTTCTGATTTCATTAAGAAACCAAAAATCAATACCGCAAAGTTGATTTATCTTTTCGTTACTCCATCCTGTTCTTATTGCATCAGCAACATAGAAAATTCTTTGAGGTCCTGGAAAGGAGAGTTCGTATTGAAGTTTTTCTTCCAGATTATCATCTGCAGTAATTACAGGATTTAATCCATCTAATCCTTCCTCCATGCTGCATATAGCTTTTTGAAGAGATTCTTGAAAATTAGTCCCTATTGCCATTACTTCACCTACTGACTTCATTTGTGTAGTAAGGCGATCATTAGCTAAGGGAAATTTTTCGAATGCAAATTTTGGAATTTTAGTGACAATATAATCAATTGATGGCTCAAATGAAGCAGGAGTTAATCCACCAGTAATATCATTCTGAAGTTCATCTAATGTGTAACCAACTGATAGAAGTGCTGCGACTTTTGCAATTGGAAATCCGGTTGCTTTGGAAGCTAAAGCGGATGATCTGCTAACTCTTGGATTCATTTCAATAACGATCATTCTGCCATCTTTAGGATCTACAGCAAACTGAACATTAGAGCCTCCAGTTTCAACTCCAATTTCTCGTAAAATAGCAAAAGAAGCATTTCTCATTCTTTGATATTCTTTGTCAGTTAAGGTTTGGGCTGGAGCTATAGTTATCGAGTCTCCAGTATGCACACCCATCGGATCAAAATTTTCAATAGAGCAAACAATAATACAGTTATCATTTCTATCTCTCACAACTTCCATTTCAAACTCTTTCCACCCAATTAAAGACTCATCAATTAAAAGTTCGCTAGTTGGAGAAAGTTCTAAGCCTTTTTCACATATAGCTTTAAATTCTTCAATATTATATGCAATGCCTCCACCAGTTCCACCCATGGTAAACGACGGCCTAATGATTGTTGGAAAGCCTACCTCTTTTTGAACTCTTAATGCATCTTCAATATTATGAGCAATTCCAGATCTAGGAGTCTCAATACCAATTGACTGCATCGTTTGATCAAATAATTGTCTGTCTTCAGCTTTATCTATAGCTTCTCTAGAGGCGCCTATCAAAATTACTCCATGCTTTTCCAGAACTCCCTCTTTTGCTAATGATAATGCGCTATTGAGAGCTGTTTGACCGCCCATCGTAGGAAGAATTGCATCAGGTTTTTCTTTTTCTATTATTTTTTCAATATTTTGCCAGTGGATTGGTTCAATATATGTAGCATCTGCAAGAAGAGGATCTGTCATTATGGTTGCAGGATTTGAATTAACTAAAATTACTCGAAAACCTTCATCTTTTAGAGCTTTACAAGCTTGAGCTCCAGAATAATCGAACTCACAAGCCTGACCAATAATAATAGGGCCTGCTCCAATGATTAAAATTGTTGATATATCAGTTCTTTTTGGCATGATTTTGTACTAAAGAATTAAATTTTTTAAAAAGTAATTGAATGTCCTGAGGTCCTGGACTTGCCTCAGGATGTCCTTGAAAACCAAAGGCTGGTTTATTAATAAACTCTATCCCTTGAAGTGATTGGTCAAATAAAGAAATGTGTCTAGCCTTAATATGATCGCCAAGTGAAGATGGGTCAACTGCAAATCCATGATTTTGAGATGTAATAAAAACTTCACACGATTCAATATCCTGCACGGGATGATTAGCACCATGATGTCCAAATTTCATTTTACTAGTTTTAGCACCTCCACCTAATGCTAGAAGCTGATGACCTAAACATATACCAAACATAGGCATATTAATTTCTAAAAATTTTTTAATATTTTTAATAGCGTATTCACAAGGCTCAGGATCGCCGGGCCCATTAGATAAAAATATTCCATCTGGAGAAAGGGCCATAACATC
>Ga0115000_10002909_pt1 | contig 14490 bp, 13 predicted proteins | sample ArcticOcean_MG_C_6_FD_89690 | JGI IMG/M metagenome (GOLD analysis project Ga0115000, IMG submission 89690) | Marine microbial communities from western Arctic Ocean - ArcticOcean_MG_CB8_128 | ecosystem: Environmental > Aquatic > Marine > Oceanic | place: Arctic Ocean: Canada Basin | collected...
ACATGCAGTCAAGGAAATTTATCCAGAAGCACAAGTAACTATTGGACCTGTTATTGATGATGGGTTTTATTATGATTTTTCTTATGAAAGACCATTTACGCCTGAAGACCTTACTTTGATAGAAAAAAAGATGAAGGAGTTAGTCAAACAAAATTTATCAGTAACTAAGAAAATAACCCCAAGAAATGAAGCAGTTAAATTTTTTAAAGATACTGGTGAGAATTATAAAGCTGAAATTATCCAATCAATCCCTAAAGAAGAAGAAGTTTCTTTGTATTCACAAGGTAACTTTACAGATTTGTGTCGAGGCCCTCATGCCCCCTCAACTGGAAAATTAAAAATCTTTAAATTAATGAAAGTCGCCGGAGCATACTGGAGAGGCGATTCTAACAATGAAATGCTGCAGAGAATTTATGGAACCGCTTGGGCAACAAAAGAAGACATGGCTTCATATTTACTTCGCTTAGAAGAAGCAGAAAAACGCGATCATCGGAAGCTAGGTAAGCAACTTGATTTATTTCACCTACAAGATAATGCCCCTGGGATGGTTTTTTGGCATCCAAAAGGATGGGCTTTGTGGCTACAAATAGAAAAATATATGCGGGAGATGTTTCAAGAGTATGGTTATCAGGAAATTAAAACTCCAACCGTTCTTGATAAGGGGCTATGGGAAAAATCGGGACATTGGGAAAGCTACCATGAAAATATGTTTACAACTTCCTCTGAAAATAGAGAATACGCTGTAAAGCCAATGAATTGTCCAGGACATGTTCAAATATTTAATAATAATCTTCATAGTTATCGTGAATTACCTTTGCGACTCGCTGAGTTTGGTTCCTGCCACAGAAACGAACCTTCTGGAGCTCTTCATGGACTAATGAGGGTCCGAGGGTTTACTCAAGATGATGCACATATATTCTGCACCGAAGATCAAATTAAAGATGAAGTAATAAGCTTTAATGAGATGCTTTACAAGGCTTATGCTGATTTTGGATTCAAAGACATATTAGTAATTTTATCAACACGACCAGAAAAAAGAATTGGTTCAGATAAAGTATGGGATAAAGCTGAAAAATCGCTTGAAAATGCCTTGAAAGAAACTGGACTTGACTATGAGGTTCAGTCGGGAGAAGGTGCTTTTTATGGCCCAAAAATTGAATATACATTGAAAGATAGCCTAGGACGCTTATGGCAATGCGGCACAATTCAATTAGATTTTAATTTACCAGGAAGATTGGGTGCTGAATATATCGCAGAGGATAATAGCCGAAAAACGCCTGTCATGCTTCATAGGGCAATTGTTGGATCTATGGAGAGGTTTATTGGAATTTTAGTAGAACATTATGCTGGGTTAATGCCTTTATGGCTTTCTCCAATTCAAGTTATAGTGTTAAATATTGCAGATGCTCATTCAAGTTATGCTAAGGAGATTATTGAGATTTTTAAGAAAAGTAATATTAGATGCAATTCAGACTTGAGAAATGAGAAGATTACCTATAAAATACGCGAACATAGTATTCAGAAGGTACCTTACTTATTAATAATAGGTGACCGAGAAGTAGAAAAAAGACATGTTACCGTGCGAACCCAAAAAGGCGAAGACTTAGGTTCAATGTCAGTTGATGATTTTATAAAACATCTTTCGAAAGACATTAAATCTAAAGCCTAGTAATATCAGGTTGCGCGGTTTATTTTTTTATAAAAAGGAGTTTGACTATAGCTTTAGATAAAAATGTGCGAATTAATAGCGATATTACAGCTCAGGAGATTCGTTTAGTAGGTGTAAAAGCCGAACCTTTAGGGATTGTATCTTTAAAACAAGCTTTTGAAATTGCAGAAGAGCAAGATACTGACTTAGTTGAAATAGCACCAAAAGCAGTTCCACCAGTCTGTAGGTTGATGGATTTTGGAAAATTTAAATATGCACAGAGCAAGCAGATGCATGCAGCTCGGTTGAAGCAGAAGAATGTTCAAGTAAAAGAAGTGAAATTCAGACCTGGGACCGATGATGGTGATTACCAGATTAAATTAAGGAATTTAATACGTTTTTTATCTGTAGGTGATAAGGCTAAAGTAACTTTAAGGTTTAGAGGTAGAGAAATCGCCCACCAACAACTTGGTTTAGCCCTGTTAAAAAGGGTTGAGGCAGACTTGGCAGAATACGCTGTTTGTGAGCAATTTCCCAAAATGGAAGGAAGGCAAATGGTAATGGTTTTAGCTCCTTTAAAAAAGATAAAGCCAAAAACAGAAGAGAAAGTTTCTAAAGTGCAAGAAGAAGAGCAAGGCAAGGTAGAAGAGAAAGTAATTGAGAGCGATAAGGCCTAATAGGCATGCCGATGCGCTCATAATAAAGGGAGAATAAAATGCCAAAAATGAAAACAAAGAGTGGAGCGAAAAAACGCTTTAAATTCCTGGGTAGCGGCGCTATTAAGCGTACAAAATCTCATCTTCAACATATTTTGACCAAGAAGACAACAAAGCAAAAAAGACATCTTCGTGGTACAGAAATTATTTCATCTTCAGATGCAAAGCGCGTCCGTGCGATGATGCCAACGAGATAAGGAGAGAGTAATGCCTAGAGCAAACCGAAGTGTACCCGCTAGAGCAAGACATAAGAAAGTATTAGATGCTGCAAAAGGATTTCGCGGAAGAAGAAAAAATGTTTACAGGATAGCTAAACAAGCTGTTATGAAAGCTGGTCAATATGCTTATCGTGATCGCAGACAAAAGAAACGTGTGTTTAGAGCTTTATGGATAGCAAGAATCAATGCGGGTTCAAGAGAGTGCGGCCTAACATATAGCCGATTTATGAATGGATTAAAGAAAGCTTCAGTTGAGGTTGATAGAAAAGTATTAGCTGATATGGCTGTTTTCGATAAGCCTGCTTTCGAAAAATTTGTTGATTTAGCTAAAACCGGTCTCGGAAATTAAATATTAGAAGTTTTTAAAAAAAAAGGAGGCCTATGTGTCTCCTTTTTTATTAGAATAGACATATGGATCATTTAAAAAAATTAATTGAATTAGCAAAAAAAGATTTTGAAGGGTGTAAAACCTTAACAGAACTTGATAATGCAAAATCAAAATATATTGGTAAAACTGGGCCTTTGACTGAGGCTATGCGCGGGCTTTCAGAATTATCCAATGAAGAAAAGCCAAAGGTAGGAGCTTTTATTAATGAAGTTAAACAATCAATTGAAGCATTATTGAATAATAGAAAAGATGTTATTCAAAAAAAAGTAATGCTTTCTCAGTTAGAAGATGAATATATTGATGTGACTTTACCAGGTCTTAAACAGTCAGAAGGAAGCCTACACCCAATTTCTTTAACAATGAATCGAGTAGAAAGTATTTTTCGTTCTATTGGGTTTGATTTGGCAACTGGACCTGAGATTGAAGATGATTATCATAATTTTACCGCTTTAAACATACCAGAGTCCCATCCTGCCAGAGCAATGCACGACACATTTTATATTAATAAAAACCATGTCTTAAGAACACACACATCACCTGTTCAGGTAAGGTATATGAAGGACAACGAACCTCCTTTAAGAGTTATTTCACCAGGAAGGGTGTATCGAGTAGATTCAGATGCTACTCATTCACCAATGTTTCACCAGGTGGAAGGTTTGTGGGTTGATAAAAATGTAAATTTTGCAAATCTTAAAGGGGTAGTTCAAGACTTTCTTCAAAAATTTTTTGAAGACAATGATTTAACGATACGTTTCAGGCCGTCGTTTTTCCCATTTACAGAACCATCTGCCGAAATTGATATGAGTTGGAATGGCGGTTGGTTGGAGATTGGTGGTTGCGGTATGGTTCATCCAAAAGTATTAAAACAAGTAAATATTAATACAGAAGAATTTCAAGGATTTGCATTTGGACTGGGGATTGAGCGATTAACGATGCTGAAATACCATATTGATGATTTAAGACCATTTTTCACTAATGATTTACGTTTTTTAAAGCAGTTTGGGGGTCAATAATGCAATTTTCTAAAGCATGGCTCCAGGAATTCTTCGATAAGTCGATTGAAAAAATTGATTTAGATGAAGTTCTAACAATGGCAGGGTTGGAGGTAGATGATATTCAAGACCTTTCTAAGTTGTCAAATTTAATAGTTGTTGGTGAGATAGTAAATATAGAAAAACATCCGGATGCAGATCGTTTAAATGTATGTCAGGTAAGTGTAGGATTTGAAAAAAACCTTCAGATTGTTTGCGGCGCTCCAAATGCAAGGGTTGGAATTAAAGTACCGTGTGCTTTAGTAGGGGCCAAGTTAAAAGATTTTGAAATTAAAAAAGCAAAATTAAGAGGTATGAAATCTGATGGGATGCTTTGTTCAGCAAAGGAGTTAGGCATAAGTCAGGAATCTGATGGGCTTTATGAGCTTGATACAGATAAAAAAGTTGGACAGCTGATAAGTGATGCACTATTACTAGATGACGCGATCTATACCTTATCTTTAACACCTAATCGAGCCGACTGTTTAAGTATGTTAGGTATCGCACGGGAAGTATCTGCGTTATCAGGACTACCTTTAAAAAACATAAAAAATCAATTAGTTAAAGAAAGTTTTACTTTGGATCAAAAAGTTAAGATTCTTGAAAAAAATTCTTGTCCAAGATATTGTGGCATTCAAATTAAAAATATTAATAATAAAATTAATTTACCTGTTTGGATGGAGCAGTATTTAGAAAGAGGTGGGATTAACTCTATTAACCCAGTAGTTGATATAACAAATTATGTTTTATTAGAGCTAGGACAACCACTCCATGCATTTGATCAATCGCAGATCAGTGGTGAAATGTCAGTTAGAAGAGCAAAGAGAAGTGAATCTTTTCAATTACTTAATAATCAAAATATTAAACTTGAAGGTACTGAATTAATTATTGCAGATGAGAAAGGCCCCTTGGCGCTTGCAGGTGTAATGGGTGGGCAGGCTTCTTCAGTCAATAACAATACAACAGAAATATTTATCGAGAGTGCATACTTTGACCCTATTGATATTGCAGGTAGAGCAAGATCATTCGGTTTAAACACGGATTCATCCCATAGGTTTGAAAGAGGTGTTGATTTTAAAAGTACATTAAGTGCTTTACAAAGAGCAACAGCATTAATAATTGAATTTTGTGGAGGTCAATGTTCAGACATATTAGATGTCGAAAACCATATTCCAAAAAGAAAGCCTATCGAGCTTAGAACAAAAAAAGTGGCAGATATTATGGGTGTAGTAATAAAAGATAGTGATGTTAAATCTATTTTAGATAAATTAGATTTAACATACGATGAGCATAAAAATAAATTTCTAGTAACACCACCTAGTTTTAGATTTGATCTGTCAATTGAAGAAGATTTAGTTGAAGAGATAATAAGAATATATGGGTATAACAATATTCCAGCCATAACCCCAATTAGTCAAAATAAAATGCTGTCACCTGTAGGTAATAACAAAAGTATTTATTCAATTAAATCTTCTCTAGCAAGCTTAGGTTACAACGAAGTTATAAGCTACAGTTTTATTGATAAAGAAACAGAAGAAAGCCTACACTCCAATTCAAATTTAATTCAATTGCAAAATCCAATTGCTTCCCAGATGAATGTTATGCGATCTAAAATGTGGGGAAGCCATATAGAAACATTAATATATAACCTTAATAGAGGGAATAGTCAGATTAGGATATTTGAGATTGCACCTGTATACCAAAAGGTACAATCTGAATTTTCAGAAACCTTGATGTTATCAGGGCTAGTATCTGGAAACTATATACCAGAGCAATGGAGTAGTAAAAAAAGAGAAATAAATTTCTATGATATTAAAGGAGATATTGAAATTATCTCAGGTAATACATTAAGTATGGATACCCCAAAAGGTATAATTCCGGAAGCATTTCATCCGGGGCAAGTTGCGGAGTTAGTAATAGATAAAACATCAGTTGGATGGTTAGGGCAACTTCATCCTGCATGGCAACAAAAATATGAATTAACAGAAAAAACTTATCTATTTGAATTCTTAGTAGAAAAACTTGTTAATTTAAAAGAAGTCGATATTAAATTACCTACTAAATTTCCACCTTTAAGGCGGGATATTTCAGTTGTAGTAGATGTAGATGTTAGGGTTGGAGACATGATTAAAGAGGTAAAATCTCGAGCAATTGATCAAGTTTTTGATTTCTATGCCTTCGATGTATACGAAGGAAATGGGATAGAAAATAATAAAAAAAGTATTGCTTTTCTGATACTTATGCAAGATACTTATAAAACTCTTGAGGAAGAAGAAATAAGTAAAGTAGTTAATCAAGTGGTAGATATCCTACAAAACAAATTTAAAGCAAAGCTTCGGTAACTTTTAAGACTAAATTTATGACACTAACAAAAGCAGATTTATGTGAAATCCTATTTAACAAAGTTGGACTCAATAAAAGTGAGGCCAAGGAAATGGTCGAGGCATTTTTTGAGGAAATCAAAGTTTCTTTAGAGAGTGGAGACAGTGTTAAACTTTCCGGTTTTGGAAATTTTGATTTAAGAACTAAATCTGAAAGGCCTGGAAGAAACCCAAAAACTGGCAAAGAAATACCAATTAAAGCTCGAAGAGTCGTTACATTTCATTCAAGTCAAAAATTAAAAACTAGTATAGAAGAGAAATCCCCTGGAAAGCAAACATAAAAAAATATTACCTTCAATTCCTTCAAAGAGATATTTTGCGATTGGTGAGGTAAGTAAGCTTTGTGATTTAAAGTCACATGTTCTTAGATATTGGGAGCAGGAATTTTCCCAACTACAACCAGTTACAAGAAGGGGTAATAGAAGGTATTATCAGCAAGAAGAGATTTTATTAATTCGCAAAATACGCGAGTTATTATATTTTGATGGATTTACAATTCAGGGTGCGAAAGCCAAGTTATCAGATCGTAATTTTATAAAACAAACAACCTCACAAGTGGAAATCGAGAAAGCACAGGCTGAATTACCATTATCTGAAGAGGCTCAAGCTAAAAACAACTCAGAAAACCTAGATAATCTTAAGATCCAACTAAATGATATTCTAAAAATTTTAAAGTAACTTGTTATTCGGGGCGTAGCGCAGCCTGGTAGCGCACTTGCATGGGGTGCAAGGGGTCGTGAGTTCGAATCCCACCGCTCCGACCATCTTTATTCCTAATAAAGATCTGTGTTAATTTATTTTAACTAACAGAACAAATAATAATAAATTTAATGATATTCACTAATAAGTATTGAAAAATTTAATGAACTAATTTTATCAAAGATAGTCATACTGGGAATTGTTTGAAGAGAGCTAAAAAAATATTTAATGTTTTTTTTATTTAATATTTTTTTTTAGTACTCTTTAAATTTTTATACACATTTTAACAGGAGAGATTTAATATGTTAGATCCACAAGATTTTGTCGGGGTAAGCTTCTGGCTTTTATCCGCGGCAATGGTAGCTGCAACGTTTTTTTTCTGGGTTGAGAGAGATAGAGCTGTAGGAAAATGGAAAACATCACTTACGGTTGCTGCAATGGTTACAGGTATAGCAGCCATTCATTATTTTTACATGAGAGGGATTTGGGTAGATACAGGCGCTTCTCCAACAGTATTTAGATATGTAGACTGGCTTTTAACAGTGCCGCTTCAGATTGTTGAGTTTTATCTAATATTAGCTGCTATTGCAGTTGTTGCCATGTCAGTATTTTGGCGACTACTTATTGCTTCAGTAGTTATGCTAGTAGCCGGTTATCTTGGTGAAGTTGGTTTCGTAGGTGTATGGTCTGGTTTCACTGTAGGTATGATAGCTTGGTTATACATTGTTTATGAAATATTTGCAGGCGAGGCTAGCAAAATTAGTGCAAGCAAAGGTACAGCAGCAAGTAAAAAAGCATTTAATGCTTTAAGACTTATTGTTACTGTTGGTTGGGCTATATATCCAATTGGATATTACCTCGGATACACTGGAAGTGCAGATGCAAACACTTTAAATTTAGTCTATAACTTAGCTGACTTTGTTAATAAGATAGCATTTGGTGTAGTTATATGGGCAGCAGCAACATCGGGTTCAAAAGCTTAATAAAGGTTTTGGTACTTGAATAAGTAATTAAGAAAACGCGCCATGATTGGCGCGTTTTTTTTAAAGCTTAGAATTAGGAGATAAGATGGAAGTATTAGATTTCAACTTAATATATAACTCACTATCTTTTGCTATAGCAACATTTGGCGCAAGTACAGTTTTCTTTTTTGCACAGCGCTCGCAAGTCGCCCCAGCATATAAAACAGCTCTTACATTATCTGGTTTAGTGTGCATAATCGCTTTTTATCATCACTTAAGAATGTTTGAAAGTTTCAATGATGCTTACACATTATTATATGGTGAAGTTATGGCAACAGGAACCCAGTTTAATGTTGCTTACCGTTACATTGGTTGGTTACTAACCGTGCCTTTATTGTTACTTCAATTGGTCCTTGTAATGCGTCTGAGTAAAGAGGAAACATACTCTAGAGGCGCGAAACTAGTTTTTGCAGCAATACTTATGGTTATTTTGGGTTATCTTGGCGAAGGCTCAGTTACTTTAAGCCAACTAGGAAATCGCTGGGTTTACTGGACGTTGGCCATGATTCCATTTTTATACATTCTATATTGTCTAATTAAGGGCTTAGGCCCTTCAATCTTGAAACAACCAAAAAATGTTCAAAGTTTGGTAAGTAATTCAAGATGGCTACTTATTATTTCATGGGCTTTTTATCCAGTCATATATTTAATTCCAATGATCAACCAAGAATCTTCTTATGTAGGTATCCAACTTGGTTATACAATAGCTGACGTATTATCAATTAGTATTTTTGGCGTAATGATTTATATGATTGCACAGCGTAAATCAGATGTAGGAGCTTAATTCGTTTTAAATTTGTGACTAAAAGTATAACAATGGCACATATTTTTTATGGCTAAATAGTAATTATGAAAAAAAATTATTGGGATGAATCTTTTGTACCACCAGAAGCAGAGGAATTTCTTGATGTTGTTAAACAAGAGTTTGCTAAAAGTTTTGAGGTAAAAGAAAGCTTCATATCTGATTGGTTAAAACACCATAATAATTCAAAAGGGAAATGGATTAGAGCTAGGCTAGCATTAGCATCTGGAGGACTTTTGGGACTATCAAGTCAAACCTATATAAAATGGGCAGTTGTATGTGAATTGATTCATAGCGCCTCACTTTTACATGATGATATCTGTGATGAGGACTCAACAAGGCGAGGTAAAACATCATTATGGAAAGAGTTTGGAATTCCTGCAGCAGTTTGTACAGGTGATTATTTGATAGCTGAATCTTTTAGAAAGTTGACTGAAATAGAACAAGGGTGGCATCAAAATATATTATTAAAACTTTTATCATCCTCAGTTAAGGAGATTATTTTTGGACAATCATTGGACGTAAGCTTTAATCATCTTGATATAAATAATTCTCAGTCAAAAAAGATAGCAATCGAAAAAACAGCACCACTAATTGCAATGCCTATGATGGGCATGTTTGAATGCAAAGAGCTACCTGAGGATGAATGTTCAGCTTTAAAAAAAATTTCCAATGAACTCGGGCTTGCTTATCAATATTTGAATGATATTGAAAATATTATTGGTTACGAGCAGGAAGCTTCCTCTGATTTTTTTAAGGGGCGTCCAAACTTAATGGTGATTAAAGTTTTAAAAAATCTATCCAGCCTTGAAAGAAAAATAATAATAAATGAACCAGCTAAGCTAGGCAAATTTATTTCAAGAAAAGACTTTGAGAGGTCCCAACGCGAGGTAAGTGAAATACTAGTTAATGCTATGTCAAATATCCATCGATTACCGATAGTTATCCAACCAGTAATCGAGTCATTAAAAGATGAAATTAATAAAAGACTAAAGTTGATATGAAAAAAATTGCAATTATTGGCGGAGGTTTTGGAGGAATTGCAGCAGCGATAAGAATGAGAGCACGGGGAAACCAAGTAACTATATATGAGAGATTGGATAAATTAGGTGGTAGGGCTCAGGTTTTTCAACGAAAGAATTATATTCACGATGCTGGGCCTACAGTGATAACAGCACCTAATTTATTTTATGAGTTATTTAACTTGTTGGGAGAAAATTTAGAAGACTCTCTAGAATTTAAAGCACTAGATCCTTGGTACAGATTCCATTTTAACGATCAAACTGATTTTGATTACGGCCCAAATCGAGAAAACATGCTCGACCAAATAAGAGAAATATCTCCTGAGGATGTATCAGGATACCTTAATATGCTTAAAGAATCTGAAGCAATATTTAAACTTGGGTATGAAAAGTTAGCTGGCCATCCTTTTAATAGAATAGCAACTATGATTCGTTATGCGCCAGCAATAATAAAAATGCGAGGTTATCAGTCTGTTTACAGTTTTGTATCAAAGCATCTGCAGCATCCAAATCTACGACAAGCATTTTCAATACAGCCATTATTGGTTGGAGGAAACCCTTTTAAAACCTCTTCAATATACTCACTAATTCATGCGTTAGAACAAAAATGGGGTATTTATTTTTGTATGGGAGGAACGGGGAAGTTGGTATTAGAATTAACAAAGCTAATGACCCGTAATGGTATCGACATAAAATATAACTCAGATGTAAGTCATTTCTCTACATCAGGAAAAGTGATAACCAGAGTTAATTTTAAAAATGGTAAAAGTGAGGCTTTTGATTATGTTGTTAGTAATGCTGATCCAGTTCAGGTATCAGGAGAGTTGTTAAAAAATGAAAAGATTTCACTTCATAATTTTCTAATTAAAAAATATGCAAAACATTCAATGGGGTTGTTTGTATTGTTTTTTGGCTCGGTCAAATCATATAAAAATATTGCGCACCATACAATATGGATGGGGCCAAGATACAAAGAGCTCTTAAAAGATATATTTGATCTTCATCATTTGGCAGATGATTTTTCAATTTATTTACACAGACCTACACGAACAGATCCATCGTTTGCACCAAAAAATCAGGATAGTTATTATGCCCTCGTCCCGGTTCCAAATTTAAAAGGCAATCAAAATTGGGATGAGATTAAGGAATCATTTTCTAAAAAAATACTAGAAGAGCTCGATAAAACAATCATGCCTGGCATCGTTAAAAATGCCAGAGAAATTTTTTCAATGACCCCTAAAGATTTTAAAGAAAATTATAGAACTCCTTTTGGAAGTGGATTCTCAATAGCACCTATCCTTTCTCAGTCAGCTTGGTTTAGAACTCACAATCAAGACGATAGATATAAAAACTTATTTTATGTTGGGGCAGGAACTCATCCTGGAGCAGGCGTGCCCGGAGTAATTAATTCTGCTAAAGTTGTTGAAAAAATAATGTATCCATGAGAAATTATTCAAACATAATGCGAAAACACGGAAAAACTTTTTTTTGGGCTACTTGGTTTTTAGAGAAGGAAGTTGCTTATCTTCTGTATGCAGTTTATGCATTTTGTCGCCGCCTAGATGACTTGGTTGACAATAAAGGCAGTAAAAAAAATTTACACCATGTACTTTTTCCATCCGAAGCCATAAAAAAAAATAAATATTATGGTGCATTTGAAGAATTCAAGGGGTTTGATAGCAGATCCCTTCCAAGACAAGTTATTGTTAAAGAATTTCTAAAGGGACAGATAAGTGACCTAAATTACAATCAACCAGTAAATATTGATCAGTTGCTTATTTATTGTTATCAAGTTGCAGGTAGTGTAGGTTTGATGGTGTGTGATGTTATTGGCATAAAAAACAAGGAATTAAAATACTATGCTATTGACCTAGGTATCGCAATGCAATTAACTAATATTTGTAGAGATATCAAAGAAGACGCTGAGATAGGAAGAATATACTTACCAAAAACGATGGTGAATGGCTTAAGCATTAAAAAGTTTAAAAATCCCTCGATTGGTGATAAAAAAGTAATTAATAATGCGAGAGATCTTCTACTTAAAGAAGCAGATTATTACTATAGGAGTGCAATGAAAGGAATTGTTCATTTGCCATTTAAAACTGCCAGGGCAGTAATTATTGCTGCTAAGCTTTATCAAGCTATCGGTAAACGTATTATTAAAAATAGAATATCTTATCAAGCACCTCGCGTCTATATTAATAAAATTGAGAAAATAATCATTACATTCAAAGCACTTTTCCAATTGAGAAAAAATTTATATATTAAAAAGCATAACCAAAAACTTCACCATTCCTTATCAAAACTCCCTGATACGCATTTAAAATGAAAAAAACATATGATTTAATAGTTATTGGTGCAGGGTTATCAAGCCTAATGTTTTTAAATCAATATATAAAAAAGTTTAATAGCCAATCAATTCTTCTTTTAGAGCAAAAAAAAACAATCAAACAAGACCAAACTTTCTGCATATGGGAAGGCCCGGGCTTACAAAATATCACAAATAATTTTAAATTAAAACCGAAGCGCATTTGGAAGAAAATAGTTGTTAAAGATTCTGAAGAAGAAGTCATCAAGGATATTAGTCCGTATAAATATGTTTGTTTTGATGGGAAGGAGGTTTTGGAAAAATTACTTAAGGATTGCAAAGGTAAAATTACAGTAATTAATAATAAGAAAGTAAATACAATAATTTATAAAGATAATAAGCATGAAATCAAGACCATAGACCAAAATTACTTTGGGAAACTTATTATTGATAGTCGAATTAACTTTAAAGAGCATGAGGTCAAATCATTATTTGTTAAGCAAGCTTTTATTGGACATGAGATAGTGGTAAAGACTGATACGTGGAATAAAAATGAAGTGCAGTTAATGGCATTTAAAAAAAATAAAAATGAAATTGAATTTACTTACCTCCTTCCTTTTTCAAGTAAAAGAGCGCTTATTGAAACCACAGTCTTTTCATCATCTCCAAGTTTGAGAGATATAGAAACGCGACACCAAGCGCTACTTAAAAAATATGGGCCATATAGTATTCAAAGAAAAGAAAAAGCAATTATTCCTATGGCGATTATAAGTCCTGATAACTTGAGAGGTGTACTAAAGATTGGCACTAGTGCGGGTATGGTTAGAGCCTCCTCAGGATATTCTATGAGAAGAATAGCTAATTGGGTATTAAAATTAAACTATAGTGAAATAAGTATTGATAATTTACCTCAATATAAATACCAACCTAGTCCTTTGTTAAATTGGTTAGATAAAATCTTCCTGAATGTAATTTATAACTTCCCAGAAAAAGGCCCTTATCTTTTTGTTACACTATTTAGTAAGGCAGATACCTCAGCTTTAATTAGGTTTTTATCAGACGATGCTTCGAAATTTGATTTGATAAATATATTAGCAAGCATGCCTAAAATATTAATGCTGAAAGGTTTGTTTAAAAAATGATAACAAAGCCCAATAAGCATCAAATATGCTTCATTCTTTTTTCTTTATTATTGCTTTTTGGATCTATAGGATCACAAACCTTAGATTATGATTTAAGCTCATTTGGTACACCTATAAATTTTGAAAATGTTACTACCAGTAAAGGTATTATTTTCTTGTCTCTTTTTTTAATTGCTACTCTTGGCATTGCTCATGGAGCAATGGATGGGAAAATAATCTGGGAGTATTCAAGTAAAAAAAGAAGTAGATTCGGGCTGTATGGCTTATACGCACTATTAGTTTTTTTGGGAGCTATTTTCTGGTTATATTCACCAATATTTGGATTAGCATTACTCTTGTTTCTGTCATGTATTCATTTTGGACTATCTGACTTAAGCATTATTGGGAAAGGGGTTTTGATACCTAAGATTTGTTGGGGATATACCATGACATTTTTACCGTTACTTTTTAAACCTGTTTTAGTTAATGATTTATTTTATGATCTTACATTAACTAATATCAGCACTGAAATTTTTGCTTTAATAAGAATATTGACCATTATTAGCATTTTAATTTTTTTTTCTTATTTAATATTTAAGCTATTTAAACCAATAAAAAAAGATAATAGTATTACTTTTAAATTAATTTTATTTGAATTTTTAATTTTAATTTCATTAGCATATTATTTAGACCCACTCATATGGTTTGCTCTATATTTTTGCGGGCTACATGGTTTAAGGGCTGTTTTAGTATTAAATTTCAAATTATTTCCTGATATATTTTGGGTTATGTTATTTACTTTTCCAATTACTTCGTTTATTTTTTTAACTAATTCGACTTATGCTTCCAGTGATTTGTTGGTTATCTTTCCAGTACTGGCGAGTTTAACCATTGCTCATATGCTATTACCAAAACTTAAAAAATTAATTAAGCCTTGATTTATTATTTGACACAATGCCATAAAATTGACACAGTAGTAGCTAACGAATAAAAAAATAAAACTTTTAGGTTCGTTTTAAAGTAATTTTTATTTAAACTAAATAGGAGTATTTAATGAATAAATTTTTATTAATCACGGCATTAGGCTTTTTTGTTGTTGGTTGTGCTGCGCAAGAAGAAGCTGTTAAAGCTTAC
>Ga0115000_10002911_pt1 | contig 14481 bp, 12 predicted proteins | sample ArcticOcean_MG_C_6_FD_89690 | JGI IMG/M metagenome (GOLD analysis project Ga0115000, IMG submission 89690) | Marine microbial communities from western Arctic Ocean - ArcticOcean_MG_CB8_128 | ecosystem: Environmental > Aquatic > Marine > Oceanic | place: Arctic Ocean: Canada Basin | collected...
CTCAAGAAACAAAATGCCCTTGTAGCTCAGCTGGTAGAGCAATTGATTTGTAATCAATAGGTCCGCGGTTCGACTCCGTGCGGGGGCACCACACAATCCTTTACTTATTTCCACTTTTTCCTATTATCTAAAAAATCTTCAATAATTGATAGGTAGGTTTTTTTAAAATTTTCAAATGAACAATTAGTTTTGTAAAACTCAAAAGCTTTTTCAGTAATTAATTTTTTTTGACTCTCATTAAGATTTGTAATTTTTTTACAGAATTCAGCAGGTTTATCAATATCAATAGTGATCAAACACTTAGATAATTCTTTTTCATAAATAAGATGTTCGCTATAAAAAATTATCTTTTTAAAATAGAAAGACTCATATAATGGTAAATTTGTTGGACCGCCAGTAGTAGGCATGGCTATTACGTGAGAATTCAAATATAAAGAAATAAGCTCCAAATCACTTACAAGTGGTAATATCAAACAAGAATTTTCTAATGCAAGTTTATTTATTTCACTTTTTATAAAATCTAAATTTGCACTACCACCGCCACAAAATACAAAAATATAATCATTATTCTTATTATCTTTAAATATTTTGGCAGCATCAATTAAATATTTGTGATTTTTGTGTGCCCAGAAAGTGGCTGGGTACAAAATTATTTTTTTATTAGGAAGGTTGAATTGATTGAATATTTTTTTAAAATCATAATTTTTTTTTGTGTCTTCATGTAGTTGGGGTAAATAAGGTATGAACGGTTGTACTATTAATTTATTTTCATCACAGTTATAAATGTTAACTAATTCTTCTTTAGTTTTTTCATCAGCGACAACTGTTTTAAAGGCATGAAAGACTACATAGTTTATTAATTTTTCTCTTTTTAAAAAATTATAGCCCATTCTATGTTCGGGAAAAGGACTATTTTTTTTATGATCTAGATCCCAGATATTCATAATAAAATTTATTTTTCCACAATGATATGACAGCACGCTTGGACTTAGAAATATCACTAAGTCATAATTATTTTTATTTAAAAATTTAGTAAAAGGGTGTCTAAGTTTATAATTGAGAATTAAATTATTAAAAAATTGAAAATTCATAAAAAAATTGAATATTTTTTTATAAAAACTATTTGAAAACAATCTAACATTAAAGTTTTTTTTCTTTAATAAGGAAGAGGTTTCATTATCTAAACAAATAAACTCTAACATCATCTTATTGTCATTAATTTCTTTTAGAATGGTTGCTGACTGTAAACTTTGATAAAATCCACCAGGTTTTTTTGGACTCCCCTCAAATAAAACACCTATTTTCATATTTTTTTACAAATTTTTAATATTTGCATAATAGTTTGATCTAAAGACACTTTAACATATTTTATTCTTTTTTGGCGAAGATTAAAAATTATACTTTTATTATATTCCTTTTTTTTATTAATTTTAACTATTGATCTAATAAGTTGATTAATATTTTGACACACCATACCAACTGAAGATCTATCTTTATAATAAAATAAATCAGCTGTTTTTGTTTTAGAGAATTTACTTTCATTTCTAGAAAAAAAAATTACTGGTCTTAACGTTGCATAAGCAAAAGTATAAGCGGTTCCAGAAAAATCTGTTATGAGTATTTTCGTTTTTGAATAACTGCTCATGTATGAGTGCGAATTATCATAAAAAAAATTACTATTATTTTCATATTTTTCTACAATTTTTTGAATATCTTTAATTTTGCCATTTGCAGTTAAATCTAATGGATGAGGTCTGAATATAATTTTTTCACCCATGTGCAAAATATTATCTATAATTATATCTAATTTACTACTCATGTTATAATTTTTCATTTGCCCACTAAATGTTGGTGCTAACAATATATGAGATTTTGTATTTTTTATTTTTTTTAATTCTTTCATTACTTTATCAAGTTTTAAATACCCAGTATTAATCAGTTTTGGAATATTATTTACATTGTGACCAAATTGTAAAAACTTGCTCCTAAAATATTCAACAACATTTGATGAGGATAAAAAAATATAATGAAGCTTTCTTAAGGACAAAAATATTTTTTTTTCTTGGTTTGTATTTACCATCGGTGAATCTGCAATATCATGGCATATATAAATATTTTTCGAATCTGGTAGAGAAACATAGTTTACATAACTGCTTATAAATAGGTTTACCCTTTTTAGGAAAAAATTACTATAAGGAATAAATTTAAGATAATTTATATCTAAAAAATATGCATTTTTATTATTCTTCAAAATTTCATAACTACTATCGTTATAAAGCAAAAATAAATTCAGTTTCTTATTTTTCTTTAGACGTTCTTTAATATCTATAATATTTTGATAATAGGCTTTAACTGGAAAGTAAAAAAAAATAGTTTTATTTTTATTGTTTCTAATTTTTAAAAATATTTCTATTAAAGATAATATAGTTTTTATAAGAGATATAATTTTAACTAACTTCATATATTATTTATAATAAATTTTACCAAGCAATCAATAAATCACATAATTATCATTGCAAAGCAAAAAGTTTAACTAAATTTTTGATATTATTATGGACATAGCAAAGACAGGTTGCAGCCACTATAAATTTTATTAATTTATGTTGTTAACAAATGCTTAATTAATAAATGGCTTTTGATTTGTAATCGAAGGGACAGCTCTTCAACTCAATGTGGGAGCGCCATTAATCAGTCGGACAATCATTATTATCCACAATTAAAAATAATAATTTATCATCATCATTTAAATAGCAAAAAATTTCAAAATCCTTTTTGATTAATTTAATTAAGCTGGAATCAAATAAAACAATTAAATCTGTTTTCAAGTTATTGTCAGTATTATAATTAATAAATTTATTTTTGAGTCTATTAAATTCAAAATCAGGAATTGCAATTGATTGTACATGAAGTGGAGAAATTTTTTTGATAAATTCAAGGTTAGATTTAGAAAAATCATTGGAATTATTAAACGTAAATAAGGAATTAGCTGTGTACTTAAACCAAAAATATAGTTGTGTGTGTTCATTCAAAAAACGCCAATTGCTTTTATTATTTTTAAAAAATTCTAAAAAATCAACATCATTTAAACCTAAAAATTTAAAAGATTTAATCAAATTATTTTCAATTAAACTATTTTTAATTGGAGTTAAGACTCCAGATAAAACATTAATTTCATCAAAATCATGTAGAACTGACCAAACCATTAATTGAGGATTAAATGTTACAATACTCTTAAGATTTAAAGATTCTTTATTAGATTTTATATAATCGGTCACTAAAGAAAAATTTTTTCTAAAATTTTTATAATTTTTATCTTTGTTTAAGTTTGAGTAAATAGAATAATTATAAAATAAATTAATAAATAAAAATAAAGTTATAAAAGTTGTTTTAAAAAAATTATTATAAATAAATAAATTTTTTTTAACTAAAGCCTGAATTATAAAAATAAAACCAAAAAAAATACAAAGAAAAAAAGAAATAAAAATAGCGTAATTAAAATGGTATAAATTTGTAATCTTTGGAGAAAAGGCAATGAAAATTAAAGGTGATATAATAGAACCTATAAAAAAAATATCTAATATAAATTTTTTATGTAAATTATTTGAGCAAAAATGTTTTAAAATATATGTAATACACAAATTAAAAATAAAAAATGAGATAAAAGTCAAATTAAAAATTTTATTAAGATAATGGTAAATTAAAATTTTCTTTTGTTCTAAGCTTAAGGTCAGAGAACCAAGTCTTTGCATCAAATCTATATCATGGTTTAAAACTATAAGAAGAAAGGGTGAAGAAAATAATAAAAATAGAAAAACTAAAAATATAAATAATTTTATTTTTTTTTTAAAATCTGAAAAAAAATATTTATTTTCCTTATAAATTATATACAAAAAAAATGTAATAACTTCTGCTACAAAATAATAATAATAAGAACAAAATGTAAGACTTAGCAATAACGCGAGTATAAAAAAATTTTTATAATTAAGAATATAGTTATTTTCAAGTTTGAATAAAAAATAAATAAAATAAAATAAAAATAAATTTGACACCATTGGATTTGGGTATCTTAAATTGTAGATATGCTTAAAATTGTTGAATATCAAAAAGTTTTCCAAAAAAGAAATTTCTATAATTATTGGCACTGTAAGTATGACTAATGGAATTAAAAAAGATAAAAATTTTGTATATTTAAGTGTTTGTGAAATCTTAAAAAAGATTAATAAAAAAATAAATATACAAACAAATTCACCTATTAAATAACCATAAAAATTAAAAAATTTGAATAAAATTGAATGTATTAGTATTGAAGAAAAAGCTTGGATTGCAATTTTTGGTTCATATAGTTCTTGCAAGAAACCGAGGTTTCCAAGAAATGCAGTTTGTGGGTAATAAAGATAACCATCATCTTTTGTGTCAAAAATAATTCTAACATCCATTGAATCATCAAAATAATAATATGAAAAAAACCACTTGAATGAAAAAATTAACAAACTTAATAATACCAGTATGAGGAAGTAATTATTTTTTAAGTGGGATAAGTAATTTTTAATTAACAACATTTTTTGTATTTAAATAAGTAATAAATAACTTACTTTAAATAATTATTCTATAATTGATATTTGTGATTTCTAACCAAAATTAGACTTTTGTTTATAAAAAAAAAAATACAAATTAGCTAATTAATGAGTTTAAAAATATTGTACTCATTAAATATAAAATTTACTTTGATATAATTTAGTTAATATGGATTATGGTAAATTAATCTGTTTTTTTCAATTTAATTTTTTTTTCTTCTACAGCTAAAAATTTAACTTTATCACTTGATAAAGTATAAGGTCCTTGTTTAACTTCTATCATTTCGACATTTTTTAAGACTTTAAATCCATGCCCACCGTTAACTAGCATAATTATATCATTCTCATAAATTTCCTTACTAAATAAATATTTTTTTTTAAGAGTGTAGAAATCTACTCTTAGGGTTCCTTTTAATATGATTAAAACCTCTGTTGTCATCATTATTTTAGTTGTTCTTTTATTATGGTGATGCGGTAAGATTATATGATTTTTTTTATGTTTCATGTAACCAAATTGTTGAGTTGCATACTTATCAGTAAAAAAGTTAATTCCTTCATTTTTTCGAAATCGGCTTCTAACTATTAAAGCGTATTGTTTTTTACCATGTATTATATTTTCAATCACAAAAAGACTATAATACAATTATTGTAAAATTTAAGAGTTAATTTTTTCTAAAGCGTGTTCTAAAAATTCGGATCAAATAATCAAAGCCTAATTCAAAAAATCTTAACAAACTTGAGGCAGTTTTGCTTATACCCTCAATGTCAGGTGGGTGCGTATATGCTAATTCTTTAATTTTGACTCCATTAACTAATAGCTTGTACAAAAATTCAATAAAAAACTCACCGTGTCCATAACTAACTGGTACAGCTATTTTTAAAACATCTCTTTTCATTAGAAAGATACCGCTAGTATAATCTTTTATTTTAGAACTAAGAATAATTCTGCATATAAAATTTATTAGTCGACTCGATAAAATTCTAAGTCTACTTCTTTGATCTATACCACCCTCCACATATCTTGATAAAATAACTAGATCATTATCATTAAGATTTTGAATCATTTCGGGCAGTCTTTTAGAAAGAATACCCATGTTAGAGTCCATCCATCCAACAATTTCTCCAGTGGTGTTAATCAAACCAAGGAGAAAGGCCGAAGCCAATCCTCTAGAATTTCTTGAATAAATTTTTAAATTAGGGTTGTTAATTTTACTAACAAGCTCAAAAGTTCCATCAGTAGAATTGTCATCAACCAAAACCACTTCTACTTTTGATAAAGTGTTAAAAATTTGGCTTATTGTGTCTTCTATAACTTGTGCCTCATTATAAGTTGATAAGATAATTGATATTTTCTTATCCATTATATTTTTTTAGTTCTTCTGTCATCATAATCTGGATTAATTTTTTTAAATTTGTTTTAATTTTAAAATTAAAAGTTTTTTTAGCTTTTGAAGTATCTGCACTTAGAATATTTGTTTTGCCTTTTCTTAATAAATTTTTATCAATTTTAATATATTTTTTATAATTTAGGTCAACGTGTAAGAAACAATGTTTTACAAAATATTCGACAGAGTGAATTTCGCCTGTGCCAATTACAAAAAATTCAGGTTTTTTTTGTTGCATGATTTTCCAGGATGCTTCAACATATTCTTTAGCATAACCCCAATCAATTTTTGCCTTAATGTCACCTAAATATAGATATTTTTTTTTACCATAATAAATCTCACAAACATGTTCCACAATTTTTTTTGAGACATACTCATTGCTTCTTTTGGGAGATTCGTGGTTATAGAATATTGCACCACATAAAAACAAATTATGTGTTCTAGAGTACATTTTACAAGCATGATATGCCGTTGCCTTTGCCAGACCATATATACTGTTAGGGTTAAGTATGGTTTTTTCATTTTGTTTTTTTTTATTAGTAAGGCCAAATATATTAGAAGAAATTGGTTGAAAATATTTAATCTTTTTTTTATTATTTTTTAATATTTCTAATATTTCTATTACAGAAAGTGCTGTAATTTTGAGTGAATAAGTTGGTATTGCTCCACTCCATACTACATGGTCTTGGTCAGCAAAATTATAAATCTCATCGGGCAGAACTTTATTAATTATGTTGTGTAGAGAGATCCAATCCAATAAATCTCCTTTGTGAATAAAAAGAGTTTTATTAATTTTTTTTTTGTCAGATATTATATGATCAATATTTTTTGTATTGCTGGTTGCAGATTTTCTTATTAGACAATGAACTTCATATTTTTTATCTAATAAGAGCTCAAGAAGATAAGAGCCATCTTGGCCGGTAGCACCAATAATTATGGCTTTTTTTTTCATAAATTTATTAATTTAAAATTTTAAAATTAGGATAAGGTAAAATAAATTTTCCACCACGCTTAGTCCATGGTTTTTCTCTTTTAATAAACTCTTTGATAAATCCGTATGGCATGACAAAAAAATAATCTGGATTTAATTTTCTAGCTTTTGCCTCAGAAATTATTTCTAGACCGGTCCCAATAGTGTATTTTCCCCATTTTTCAGGACTCCTTTCGGAAGCAAATTTAATCATATTCTTTTTTATACCGTAGTACTGAAGAAGAGTATTACCTTTAGTTGACGCTCCATAAATAAATACTTTTTTTTTATTATTTTGACACTTTTTTAAAAAATTTAAACATTTTTTCTTATTAAGTTCAACACGTTGAATAAATTTTTTAATATCATTTAAACTAGTTTTTTCTTTATATTTTACTGATTTCTTAATATTTTTTTTACAGAAAATTCTATAACTTCCTCCATTAATATAATTTTTTTCTATTTTGGCAATTTTGAAACCATTTTTTTCAAAAAGGTATTTTAATGATTGATAAGAATAAAATTCTAAATGCTCATGACATATATTTCCAAGATCATTTGTTTTTATCATGTCGTCTAAGCACATTAATTGAGCGATAAAAACACCATCATCATCTAAAGATTTTGCTGCATCGGCAATGAATTTGGATGGATCTTCCAAATCATAGAACATGCCGATAGCAGTAATTACTTTTGGTTTTTTTAATTTATTTTTATTTAAAATTTTATCCAAATTTTTAACATTCCAAAAATCATTAATTATATATTTACAATTTTTTTTTAATTCTGGAGCTAAATTTTTAGCAGGTTCACAACCAATTGTTGTAAATCCATCATCTTTAAAATATTTTAAAAGAGTTCCATCGTTGGCACCAATATCTAAAATAGTGTCACCTTTTTTAAGAATTGACAATTTTTTAACATTTAAAAAGATATCTTTTAAAGCTATTTTCATCGTTTCAGTAACACCAGATCTATACCAATAAAACTTCTTATACATAATTTCTTGCGGAGCTGAATGCTCCAACTGCAATAGTTTACAATTCTTACAATAGACCAAATTTAAAGGGGCTTTGATTCCTTTGTTAATCTTACTTTTGGTTACAAAATTGCTAACATAATGATTGCCAAAATCATAAACTCTTGTTAATTTATCATAAGAACATAGTCTGCATTTTATTATTTTTTTTGTTTTAGGAATTTTCATTATCAAAGGTGTTTAGCTAATAAATTAATCAAATCAAGTTTTTGTTTTAACTTATTTTTTATCTATTATTGGTTTCTTTTCTTATTTGTTCTATTTTAATTTTTTTATAAAGGCTATTATTTTTATCATAAAGTAAATCAAAGTGTATTTTTTTATTAACTTTAATATCTATTGATTTTGCATTTCTTACTTCAAAATTATCTGCAACAGCACTAATAGGCCTTTTACTGACATTCAAATTTTTTATTTTTACAATTGATTTTTCACTTATTATTGTACCCCTCCACCTTCTCGGTCTAAAAGGACTTATTGGTGTAACTGCAATCTTTTTAGAATCTATGTTTAGTATGGGTCCATGCACAGAAAGATTATAAGCAGTGCTACCTGCTGGGGATGAAATTAACACTCCATCTGAAATTAATTTTTTAATAATTGATTTCTTTCCATTAAGTATTTGTATTGAAGCGGCTTGCTTACTTTGTCTTAATATAGAAATTTCATTTATAGCAATTGATTTTTTTATTTGATTATTTTTAGTTTTAACAACCATTTCTAATGGATAAATTTTTACTGACTTTGAACCTTTTAAATTATTTATAAAATTTTTATTTGAAAATTTATTCATTAAGAAACCATAATTGCCTGAATTAACTCCATAAAATGGTTTTTTAAATTTATAAAATTTTTTAAGAGATTGAAGCATAAAACCATCTCCGCCTAAAACAATTATTATATTAGATTTTACTAAACTGGTTACTAAAATTTTTTTATCTAAAAATGTCTTAATTTTTAATGAACTTTTTGTTTTGTCAAAAACTATGTAAGCTTTATTTTTCATTTTTTTGGTGCCCTCGGCCAGACTCGAACTGGCACTCCCATAAGGGCAAGGATTTTAAGTCCTTTGTGTCTACCAATTTCACCACGAGGGCACATATTATTTTCATGAGTATTTATGCTAATATTTATAATTGAACAAGAGTAATAAGTAAAATTTTTTTAATTTATCTCTATATGCTTCAGTTTGAGCAAATTAATTAAGTGATATTTTCTAATCTTAATTGATAGGTAAATTAAAGTTATGCGGTTTAATGGAACGTTCGGAATGCAAGAGACTATAAAAAAACTAAACTAACTGCCAAACCTTCGGATTTTAAGTACTTTTTTTCTACCAATTTCACTGATGCCATTCCTAGCCTTAATTGCTATGCTTTAGGAGGCTTGCTTATACAATTCTGTCATCATGTATAATTATATTTTATGTTAAGTAATTTTAAAATGAAAAATTTGATAAAATTTTAATAATTTCTGCGGTACTTTAAATAATTTCATTAAAGATGATCGCTTGAAATAGAGAAATTTTAAAAATTTATCATCTACATCATTAATGTGCTTTTTATTGTAATAAAAAATAGTATCACTTCTATACTTCTCTTCATCAAAATTTAAAACCGACGAATCAATGGTATCAAAAGCTATTCTTAACATTACTCTATCTCCTGATTTTAGATATCCACCTTTATGATAACAATTATAGCTATCGACTATTACACAAGTACCTTTTGGCCCTACTATATTGTCTACATCAGTTTTTTGATAAACTTTTTCAAATTCTTCATTTGAAATTTTATTTCTCTCTCCCTTAATTGGGTTAGAGATGGCATTTTCGATTCTAGAAAAAGCTCCTAGTGAATTATTTTTTTTTAAGAAAAAAAAGGGTCCATTATTTAAATTGATATCTGTTATCGATATAAAAAAATCTAAACCTTTATAACCCATTCCATCTTTATGCCATTTTTGAGCTTGAATTTCATTTTCTCCATTAGGATTTGGTATATTGTGATAAAAATAGATCCTACTTAAAACTGGGAATATCCCCATATATCTTGCGGCAGTATTGACAATTAGATCAGATGAAGCAAAATTAATTATTTTTTCTTTAATACTATATTCAAGTCTATCAAAAAGTTCTTGGTTATTCACTCCATTACTTTTCATTTCATCTCTCGATTTATCTAAAAAATCTTTGGTGCAAATTCTATTAAGTTCCTTCGCAATATCTAAAATTCTTTCATTATCTCGAACTATTAGTTGGTTATTGTTATTTAAATTGAAATACTCTTTATTTTTTGAATTCCAGGAAATTAATGTTAATTTTGCTTGAATATTAATTATATAAACCCAAATAAAATCATAAATTGGTTTTATAATAAGTAATAAAATAATTTTCCAAAAAAAAGATCTTTTAATTTTTTTAAAATAATTCATAATAATCGAATACAGTTATACTATCATTTTATTACCTTTAATAAAGATAGATTATCATGATATAAAAATGAAGCTAAATAAATGAAGTTACAACTTAAAAAATATCTAAAAAGTACTTTTCCCAAAATTTATCAAATATTAGAAACTACTTTTAAAAATAGATATGAAAATGTTGCAATCTTCAATCAAAAAATACAATTTAAGGGATGGGGATTGGCAATCAATCATGCTCCACCATGGATAGGATCATCTAAAAATAAAACTTATGTTGAATTTAATAAAGCTGAAATACTTCTTCAAGAAAAAATTAAAAATAAATCATTTAACCTCTCCCAATATAAAAATATATATAGATTAAATTACAGGCATTATATTCTTTTTTATACAGCTATGATTGCTTTTAATAATACAAAATCTAGGAATATTGTTGAATGTGGTGTTGCCGATGGTTTAACAATATTTTTTGCCATTAATAAATTTAAAGAAAGTCCAAACTATAAAGTTTATTTATATGACTCATGGAAAGAAATAAAAAAAGAATATCTTGATGAAGATAGAGAAAAAGAAATGATAGGGCTCTATGAGCATATAAGTATAGAAAATACTAAAAAAAACTTACTAAATTATAAAGATAATATATATTTCAATCAAGGTTATATACCTGACTCTTTTCAAAAAAATAATGGACCTAATGAATTGTCATGGTTACATATAGATCTCAATTCGTCAAAACCAACTTTAGATAGTCTAGAATATTTTTATCCAAAATTAGAAAAGAATGGAATTATTCTATTTGATGATTACAGCTGGAACGGATATGAAAAAACAAGAGAATTAATTGAAATATTCTTAGAAGACAAAGAAGGAGAATTTTTACACTTGCCTACAGGACAGGCTTTTTTTGTAAAAAAAACTAACTGATTAATCTACTTGAAGCCATTTATTTTTATCAATTAACTCACCTATATATTTTGCACCAGAGATTGTGAGGTGGCCTTTATCAAAATTAATTTTATCTCCCATATTTGTAAGAAAAAAACATTCTTTAAGTATTTTATCACATTGGTTTTCCGCATTATCTAAAATTTTTAAATTATATTTAGACGCAACAGACCTTAGAAGGTAGTTAGTTGACGTAACGTACTTATTTTCAGTGTAACTCTTGAAATATTTCTTTTTATATTCATGGATTTCACTTTTATTTGGCAGTCTTTTATTGGATAAAATAAATTTATCGATAAGTGTGAATTTACCAAATGTTATAAATTCTGGTCTTTGTGTTGTTAAAACTATTTTTTTATCAATTTTTTTTAATTTAGATAAAATTTTATCAATATTATTTTTATCAATTGTCCTCCATCGTGTAGAAAATAAAATAATGTTAGAATTTTCAAAATTGTTAATATCTATTTTTTCTACTTTTTTTCCACATAATGTTTGATCCTCCAAAAAAGTTTCTAAGCAAGAAATTTCTGTCTGCATTAAAGAAATTTCATACTCTGTAAATAAATCTTTGTTTAGATTGAATATATTAAACAAATCTCTTCCATAAGAGTTACCAATAATTAAGATTTTTCGTTTTTTTAAATTTGTGAATTTAGTTATTTTAGTATCTTTGTTGTGGAGAAGTCTTTCCTTAATATAAAAACCATTATCAAGATTTACATTTTTAAAAATATAACGATTATTAAACCCTTCTTTTCTTACAACATATGAGCTTAAAATTGTCAGAGAAGTGATGGTGATTACTAAGAGATATAATAAAACTCTAAAAGATATCTGTTTTTTATTTCTAAAAGGTTTTTCTACTAAAAAATATGTTGTTATAGATGCAATAATTATAAATATTGCAATTAATATTTTCTTTGTAATGCTACCAGAGGCTAAAGAATATCTAAAAAAAGCAAATACTGGGTAATGCCACAAATATAATGAATAAGAAACTAACCCTATGCCGACAAAAAATTTTGAAGAAAATATTTTTGTAATCAATTCATTTTTATTTGCAAACCAAATTATTAAACAAACTCCTATTACGGGTGACAAAGTATACAATGACGGGTGTAATATGTTGTCGTCATAAAATAAGATTGCATGGATTATAAGTAATGTGCCAATTAGTGGTAAAGATTTATTAAGAATATTATTTTCAAACTTCCAACGCATTTTTTTTTTGTTTTCTACATAAGCTAAAATTGAGCCTGCTAATAGTTCCCACATTCTTGTATGTAAAAAATAAAAACTAAGTGATGGAGATGACTCACTGCTTAAATGTGCAATAAACAAACCAAGTAAAAAACCAACGATTAAAATAATTAATAAATTTTTTTTAAAAAAATTATAAGTAATGATTATAAAAATTGGAAAAATTATATAAAATTGCTCCTCAACTGACAGAGACCATGTATGTAAAAATGGCTTTAAGAGACCCTCGGCAGCTCCATATTCTAATCCCGTAAAATGAAAATAAAAATTAGAACTAAATCCTATTGAGAAAAGTATGGATTTAACGTAATCTAAATAATCTGAAGGCAGCAAATACATCCATGCAAAAGGGAAGCTAACAAGCATAACGCATAAAAGTGCTGGTAGAATCCTTCTTGCTCTTCTTTCATAAAAGTAAGTAAAAGAAAACTTTCCTGTTGCTTCAATTTCTTTGAATATTAATGAAGATATTAAATAGCCTGATATTACTAAAAAAATATCAACACCAATAAATCCTCCTTTAAAAAAATTTTGATTAAATATAAAAATTTGTGCATGATATAAGATAACAGCAATTACAGCTAGAGCCCTTAAGCCATCAATTTCAGGTCTGTATTTTAATTGCACAATAAACTCACATTAAAATTGTTAGATATTTTGTTAACTTTTTCATGTATTACTTCTTTTATTAACTTTATTAAAAAACAAATGTATTTAAAAAAATTATTTTATAAATTTACCAACAAAGATAAGCATTTTTTTTACAAAAACACTCTTAAAAGAGATAATCATGAAATACTTATCAAGCAAATTTATAATTCACAAATTCATGAGAAGTTAGAAACTATTCAAAATGCTATAAAAAACAAAAAAGAGTTATCTTTTTCACATTGTGGTCACTTAGGTGACGTTATTAACTCATTACCTACTGTTAGAGAATTATCAAAAAGTCATAAATGCGATTACTTCATCCACACAGAGAAGATTCTTGAGGATAACGCAAAAAATTACAAAGGTTTTGGTGATGAGGTTTATCTAAAACATAAAGTTGTTGATATGCTTTTACCATTATTTGCTAAACTCCCCTATTTAAAGAAAACTGAAAAATTAAATAATCAAAATATAGATATTGATTTTAATTTAATAAGAAAAATGCCAATTAATTTAAACATAGATTCTGTGAGATGGTATTTTCATCTAACAGGTATTCATGCAAATTTGAACGAGCCCTATATTTTTGCAGAACCACATAAATATATTAAAAATAAAATAGTAATAATGAGAAACACAAGAAGAAAAAATTATATTACAAACTATAAATTTCTTAAAAATTATAAAGACCTATTATTCATAGGTTTAGAAGAGGAATTTAAAGATTTAAAAAAAGAGGTACCAAACTTAGAATTTTATAATTGTAAAGATTTCTTAGAGGTTGCTGAAATTATCAAATCTAGTAAATTTTTTTTAGGCAACTTATCTTTTGGATATACTATTGCAGAAGGATTAAAAGTTCCAAGATTATTAGAGTCTGTACCTGAGTTCCCGTTGGTATACCCAAATGGTGATAATGCTTATGATTTTTACTTTCAAAGCCACTTCGAAAAACTATTTGACCAACTGTACAATCTTTAATTATTAATCAAGGCTTTTAATAAAAACTTTTTTTCAAGGTTGCAATCTTTATATCCACGTTTAACAATATTTAGATAACGTTCTGTTGGAAAAGTAAATAACGTTTTATTTACCATTATGTATGTCATTATTTTTTTTCCGTAGTAATTAAAGTAATATTTTTTATATACAGTGGGATAATCTTCATAAACATCCAATTTTTTTTCATCACTTTTTGAAATCTCAAACAAAGCACCTACTACA
>Ga0115000_10002913_pt1 | contig 14470 bp, 11 predicted proteins | sample ArcticOcean_MG_C_6_FD_89690 | JGI IMG/M metagenome (GOLD analysis project Ga0115000, IMG submission 89690) | Marine microbial communities from western Arctic Ocean - ArcticOcean_MG_CB8_128 | ecosystem: Environmental > Aquatic > Marine > Oceanic | place: Arctic Ocean: Canada Basin | collected...
AAATGGAGTAATGGTGCTGTTGAAGGCCATGTTAATCGAATTAAAACCATCAAAAGGCAAATGTATGGTCGAGCTGGGTTTGAATTATTAAGAAAAAAAATAATCCTATCGAAAACAGGTTAACGCTTCCCCAAATGTGACGAAGAACCCTGATAGACCGAAAACCGTGGCACTGATAGAATCGAAATATCCAGCTGTTTCAGATTATATGCCTAAGCCATTAAACGATGACTCTTTATTAGCTTTAATCGAAAAATATTTTACGAAGACTTAGGGTACTAGTTTGAATTTTTTATTGATCAGATCTAACATTTCAACTGAGATTGGTTTCTTTAGGAAATCATCCACTAAAGGATGATCATTTGCCTTCTTTTTATCTACAGGCATTATTGAAGCGCTAAACATGAATATTTTTGCAGATGTTAAACATTTTACATCTGCTTCCTTTGCTAATTTAAGGAATTCCCAACCAGTATAAATAGCCAAATTAATGTCTAAAAAGATAACGTCTGGTTTGAATGACTCGGGGTCTTTTAAAAAAGCCAAAGCATCAGTGGCATTTCTTTTAACTTCTACCTTACCTGTGTGTTCCCAGTTTTCTAAGGTCATTTTAGTCAAAAAATTAGTGACGTCGTCGTCATCAATTACCAGTATGGATATTGCTTGATTCATAAAATAATTGACTTAGTATAAATTGATAAAACACACTTGTTTTGTTTAAAACAAGTAAGATAAAGAACCGAAAAAGTTTTCATCTATCATGTATTTAGTTCTATTAAATTACGATTCCCCGCTATTCTAGCAGTAAGATTTGGCTGCAGCAAGTACTAAACTGTCGCAAAGCTTATTACCAAATTATCTCCTGTTAAGTTTGTAACAGAATTCATCCAAATACAGTTGCTACCTCAATACCCGAAAACTATGTTTTCTCCTCTTAATCTCAAATCTTTGATTGGTCTCAGAGATAGTTCAAACTATACACTTTAATGCATTTAGCTTTAGTTTCTAAAAATGTCCCTATCCTTTAAAGATAATTACGGGACGAATGTGCGTGTTGTTTCTGAGTTAATAGCAGGTGTAGTTTGGTTCATAGATATTAGAGCATCATTGGAATCTTAATAATACTATTTATTCTGGTTTCATGATAGGATTAGTGCGGAGGTGTTACTTTCAGTCCATAGTGGTCTATTTTTAATCGATATAAATAGAAAGCATTTTTCGTGTCAAATTTCTGAAGTCTTTTCAAACTAAAATATCCTAAATCAAACAAGTGCAGTTCGTTTTTTTTAGGTTCAATTATTTTTGTTTTTTGATCGTCGGTAGTCGCTGAAACGACCTCTGTTTTGGTAATCCCATCAGTTAACGAGAATTGACACTGGATTTTAACACCTGCTCGCACACCATGATTACCGCCAAAACCAGCGTAAGAGCCATTCAAACATGCGGGTAATTGAAGCTTTCGGTTTCTTGTTTGCCAACCTGATGCTTGATTGTGAATATCTAATTGGTCTTTACCAATTACACTTCTTAGTTTTTTAAGATATTTATCATAATGGTGTTTTTTGGTGTGAGTATGGTCATTTTCCACCTCCTTTTTTACTTTAACTATTTAAATATCAAATAATTATAGTCGTCAAGTCGCTTAAGTTGACGGCTATGTCATCTGTCCCTTTTATCTTTAGATTCTGTTAATTAAACAGAGGTAGATTATATTAGTGTTATTCATTAATCAGTCGACTTGTGTGCAAGGCAAATCTGTCCCTAGATAAGTTTTAAACTATATCGTAAAATAGGTATTGCCTGCACACTTTTTACTCAAGAGTCTGAACAGTACTTAATGCCAGTTAATACTGAGCAAGAATAATACAAAAGAATAGACGGTGGAGTTTTCGGCTTAAACTTTAAAAAATGGAATTTCAAAAACATTGCGTTGGAATCGATATATCTCGATTAACATTTACAGCTTGTATTTGTAGTAAACTACTTAATCAAGATGTAAAATTTAGTGAAGTAAGAACGTTTAGTAATGACAAGAAAGGTTTCAACCAATTAAATAGATGGGTTGTTAAGGAGCTTGAAGACACTTCTGTTTTAGTCTATTTAATGGAAGCTACAGGTGTTTATTATGAAAAGCTGGCCTATCACTTGTTCAAGATTAAAAAGAGTGTGCACGTTGTTTTGCCTAACAAAACCAAACATTACTTTGCTAGCTTAAACGTTAAAAGTAAAACCGATGAGCAGGATGCAAAAGTATTGAGTCAATTTGGTGTTGAACGAAATCATTTTGTTTGGAATCCCCCACATCCAATCTATTTGGAGTTAAGGAACCTTACCAGGTACCATCATCAGTTACAGACTCAAAGAACTAGTTTAAGTAACATTAAACACAGCAAAGAGGAATCGTATTCAGTTCAAAGTTTTGTATTGAAAAGCAATAAAATGCTGATTAAATCAATAGACAAACAAATTGCATCTTGTAAAAAAGAAATTGAGCGTTTAGTTAATTCAGATGCTGAATTGAAAGAAAAGGCAAATAACATTTTGTCAATGAAAGGAGTTGGGTTATTGACTGTAGCTACTATAATTGCTGAAACTCTGGGGTTTGAACAATTTCATAATGTAAAACAGTTGGTTAGCTATGCGGGGTTTGATATTGTACAAAGAGAATCTGGCACTTCGATAAAAGGGAAATCCAGAATTTCCAAAAAAGTAAATAAATACATTAGAAATGCACTTTATTTCCCTGCGTTAGTTGCTTGCAGATACAATGAAAATTTAAAAAACACTTACTTAGAGATCGTTAAAAGAAAACCTTCTAAAATGATTGGTGTTGTTGCGATACAGAGAAAACTACTGATACTAGTTTATACACTTTGGAATAAAAACGAAAGCTATCAAGATGATTACAAAAGTAAAGTAGCTCCAACTAAAGCTGAAGCTACTCGAGATAATTCATAAATGAATTTCTTTACCTAGTAAAAATACTTGTTTTTATTTGGAATTGATAACAGTCCCTATTTTTTTACCCCTATTTTTTCAGGAACTGCTGTTTGTTATCTTTTGTTTGTAGACTCTCATTCTACAAACTTAGTAAGTTTCATGAGTAAGTGTATCCGTGCAACAAGACCAATCCGTTATCTACTTTAATTCAACAAAAATTCGACTAGTAATAGAGTCACTTAATAACACCTTCGAAAATCCAGCATAGGAAACCGTCATTGTTTTATCAAATACTTCAACATCATTAATTTCTATAGCAGTTTTTAGGGTGAGCTCTTTTTTGTTTAGTAACAATAAAAAGGCGGAAGAACTATCTCTTAAACCCCTCATTACCACTTGTGATCCCGAAGGTATTTGGGATAACAATTTGTAATTTGATTTAACCAAATTTCCTTTTTTATCGGGGATAGGTGACCCATGTGGATCCTTTGTAGGGAATCCTAATAATTCATCCATGCGATCAAAAAAATCGACTGACTTAATGTGTTCTAATTCTTCTGCAATATCATGTACTTCTTCCCAACCAAAGCCCATTATTTTAAATAAAAACATTTCCGATAAGCGGTGCTTTCTCACAACTAAAGCTGCTTGCTTTTTTCCTTCGTTGGTTAAACTAAGTGGCCTGTACCTTTCATAATTAACCCAGCCCTTTACTTGAAGTTTTTTTACCATGCCATTCACTGTCGGCTTACTTACGTTCATTACTTTCCCCAACTCAGTTAGTGAAATTGTAGCATCTTTTTGATGTAAGAAAAGTAAAGCTTTTAGGTAGTTTTCTTTAATAATTGTAGGCATGAATTTTTGTACAAATATAACATAATACACGAATAGATTTGTTAGTCACACCTAACTTTATATATTTGTGTCGCAAAACAATTGTTATGAATAAAAAAATTATTTTAAGTCTGGCATTTTTTTTTGCATTAAACAGTTACTCACAAACAGGTATTATAAGTGGTTCTATCACTGATAATGAACAATCATTGGAATTTATTAATGTTTATTTAGAGGATACTGACTTCAGTGCTTTTACGGACAGCCTTGGTAATTATAATTTTGTTGATGTTCCCTTTGGGGAATATATAATTGCAGCTACTTTTTTTAGTTATGAAACGGTACTTAAAAAAGTAACAATCAGTAAGGAACAAGCTGAAGTTGAGGTGGGTTTTGTGTTAAAGAAGACAATTGAAATACTTGATCAAGTTGTCATTACCGGCACAATGAAACCCATATCAAAACTAGAAAGTGCTGTGCCTATTGAAGTTTATACTCCTGCTTTTTTCAAAGCAAACCCAACGCCATCTATTTACGAAGCAATGCAGAATATTAATGGAGTTCGTCCGCAAGTAAATTGTGCTGTGTGTAACACTGGAGACATCCATATTAATGGTTTAGAAGGTGCTTATTCGATGGTGTTAATAGACGGTATGCCTATTGTAAGCGGGCTTTCTACGGTTTACGGCTTAAGTGGTATTCCCCAATCTTTAATTGAAAGGGTGGAAATAGTGAAGGGACCAGCGAGCACACTATATGGTTCCGAAGCAGTTGGAGGTTTAATTAATGTAATTACAAAAAAAACAACCAATGCTCCATTGCTATCGGCTGATGTATTCGGGACTTCATGGGGGGAAATAAATACAGATATCAGTAGTAAATTTAACATAGGTAAAAAAGTAGAGTCGTTGCTTGGTGTCAATTATTTTAACTTTAATCAAAGGATTGATAATAATAACGACAACTTTACAGACCTTACTTTACAGGATCGTATTTCTATTTTTAATAAATGGAACATAAAACGTAAGAAAAATCGTGTTTTTACGTTAGCTGGACGATATGTATATGAAGACCGATTTGGAGGTGACTTGGATTGGTCAGCCAAAGAGGACCGAGGAAGGGATACTCGATATGGTGAAAGTATTTACACCAGTCGCTGGGAGGTTTTTGGAACTTATCAACTCCCTGTAAAGGAGCAGATGATGTTTATGTTTAGTGCTAATGAACACGATCAAAATTCTGTTTATGGGGAAACACTATACATTGCTGATCAGAAAATTGTTTTTGGACAATTCACTTGGAATAAAGAAGTAGGGAAGAAACATGATTTCTTATTAGGTGCAGCTTTGAGGTATACTTATTACGATGACAACACCCCAGCTACTGCAACAATTGATACTTTAAACCCTCTGAACAACCCTACGCACACTTATTTACCAGGAATATTCCTGCAAGATGAGGTAAAGTTAGATAAACAAAATAAAGTATTACTTGGTATGCGTTACGATTACAATTCAATTCATGGTAGTATATATACACCGCGCGTTAACTATAAATGGAGTTCAAAAAAGAAAAAAGATATTTTACGTTTTGGTGCCGGAACAGGTTATCGTGTTGCTAATGTATTTACCGAGGATCATGCTGCACTTACAGGGGCTAGAGAAGTGGAGTTTTTATCTGATCTTAACCCAGAAACATCAATAAATGGAAACATTAATTATGTTAAGAAAATGTTCACCAAAAACAATTGGTTTGTAGGCATTGACGGATCTGTTTTTTACACCTATTTTAACAACAAGATTTTTGCAGACTATGATACGGACCCTAAGAAAATTATTTACGATAACCTATCTGGATATGCTGTTTCAAAAGGAGTTTCAATGAATTTAGATGTGTCGCACAAGGATTTAAAAATCATAACAGGAGTAACTGTAATGGATGTATATAGTGTTCAAGATGGGGTAAAAGAAAGGCAAGAATTAACTGAGCAATTTACAGGTACTTGGTCCGTCGGCTATACTTTCAAAAAAATTGGTTTAACAATCAATTACACAGGAAACGTATATGGGCCGATGGAATTACCTACACAAGATTCTGATGTTTTTGAGGATCCTCGCCCTTCTCAATCTCCTTGGTGGAGTATTCAAAATATACAATTAACTGAAAAAATAGGTAAAAAGATTGAATTGTATGGAGGTGTGAAAAACATCCTTAATTGGACACCCTGGAGAGGCATGGACGCTCCTTTACTTGGCAATACATCAGACCCTTTTGAATTGAACACGCCGGCCAATGTTTTAGTGTTTGACCCTGCCTACGTCTATGGTCCAAATCAGGGGATCAGGGGATTCTTTGGAGTGCGTTACGCCATAAATTAGCATTACAACATGATTAAATTTCTTTTTTTATTTGTTTTTAATATTGCTATTTTTAGTTTCAACAACGCATACGCTCAACTTCAAAATTCTGCGTTTAGTAAATTGGATAGTTTAAACTTAGTTGATCAAAGAAGTATTGTTGTATTTATTCATACGGACTGGTGTAAATATTGTCTTCAAATGAAAACCACGACTTTCAAAAATGACAGTGTAATTGCGCTGCTAAACAACGATTTTTATTTCACGAGTTTAAACGCAGAAAGCAAGCAGCCGATCAGCTATTTAGGTAAACTGTTTAAATACCGACCAACAGGTTTAAACACAGGAGTTCATGAATTAGCTGAACAACTTGGAACCATAGATGGAGAGATTAATTACCCGGCTATTTGTATTATAAACAAAAACGAAATATTGTTTCAGTATGGAGGCTTAATGCAAGCTGATGAATTATTGAAAGTTCTCAAGATTGTTTTGAAAAGATAATGGGTTTATTTTAGATAGTTATCAGCGAAGAATAAAAGGGGAGGAGCTAAATCTTGTCCAACAAATAACTAATTACCATCATCACTGGAGAATGATGGGGACTGCAGTTGATTCAATCTTAGATTCAATTCGAAATTCAGGGAACTCGCTCTTGATTGAATAAGACTAACTCATCACTTCAAAAAAAATCTATTTGATTCGCTCACTTAATCACCTATGTGTTATGGATTGAGTATGTTTGGCGAGTAGAGATGAAACAGGAACCTGCCATACTAAGCCCAGCTAAAACAGACAAGGATGGAAATCACAATTAAAGAAACTAAAGAAATTAGCACAGAACAAATTGTGGAATTATACCAAGTAAATAAATGGAGTGCTGTTGATAATGATGTCTCCCCAAAAAACTAGACAACTGTTTAAGTTTGAAATAAACCTTAAATTGTAAAATATGAGTAGAAGAAAATTCACGGCAGAATTCAAAACAAGATAGCCATAGAGGCTTTAAGAGAGCGAGAAAGTTTAAGTGTATTAGCTCAGAAGTACGAGCTTCATCCACAACAAATCACAAATTGGAAGAAAGAATTATCAGCAGGGGCCTCTTCTGTCTTTTCAAGCCCAACAAAAAGTAAAAAGACTGAATCAGAAGAAAAGGAAGATTCATTACACAAAATTATAGGTCAGCAAAAAGTTGAGATTGATTTTTTAAAAAAAAAGCCTTGTCCTAAAACCAATCACTGAGCGTCGAAGCATGATAGACAAGGGTTGTGCTAAGTTAAGCGTCAGTAAGCAATGTAAACTTCATGATGTTGGTAGGTCAGGTTTGTATTACAAACCTATTTCTACATCAAGTTTAAACCTAGAATTAATGCGAAAAATGGATGAACATTATTTGATACACCCCTATAAAGGAGCTAAGCGTATGCATGTCTGGCTCACAAAAGACTTAGGTTATCGGGTAAGTTTAAATCGGGTGGAGAACCTTTACTTTAACAAAATGTGTTTAAGATCAATTCTTCCTGGACCTCATACTTTAAAACGAAACAAGGCACACAAGATTTACCCGTATCTATTGAGAGACTTAGAAATAACAAAACCTAATCAAGTTTGGGCAACTGACATTACCTACATTCCAATGGCTATAGGGTTTATGTATTTGATCGCAGTAATTGACTTATACAGCCGGTATGTTGTTCATTGGTCGGTATCCAATGGTATGGAAGCGGAATGGTGCACAAATTTCATTAAAGAATCCTTTCGGGTAAGTGGGACTACCCCTGAGATATTAAACACGGATCAAGGATCGCGATTTACAAGTAAGGATTTCATCTCTGCGGTGATCGATGAAGGCGTAAAAATATCTATGGACGGTAAAGGAAGGGCTACCGATAATGCGCACATAGAAAGGTTATGGAGAAGTGTTAAATATGAGAATATTTACATTGAACCTCCAACAGACGGAATAGATTTATACTTGAAAATAAAAGATTATATGTATTATTACAACAATAAAAGAAGGCATTCTAAAATAGCTGACCAAGTGCCTCGAACCCAATACTTTTGTTCAAAGCCAACCCACTCCTCTGCGAGGGCGGCTTAGAAAAAAGTATTTAGTTGAAAATAAATAAGAAATGACAAAATTTTGTCTAAAGAAATGGGTGGAGATCAGTTAGCAGTTTTGAAAGGAGCTATCGGAATGTTAATTTCTTCCATTTTTTTTCTAAAAAGTTCGCGATATTCTGTGATATCGATAGCTTTTGTGTCAACTCCAATCATTTCTACCCCCGCATTCCTCCCAAATCCCTTGTTTTCCAGAATCAATGGCAAGATTTAAAGCGGTTTTTCCTCCGATTGACGGTAAGACAGCATCAATTTGTCTTTCTTCCAGTATTTTTATGATTAATTCAGTTTCAAGAGGTAGTAGGTAAATATAGTCGGCCGTCACCATGTCCCTCATGATTGTTGCTGGGTTCGAGTTGATCAATGAAACTTCAATTCCTTCTTCTCTTAATGATCGAGAAGCTTGAGATCCGGAGTAGTCAAAATAACACGCGTGGCCAATTGCGATTGGATCACTACCGATAATTAAAACTGATTTAATGGATTGATTTTTAGGTGTTTTTGATGTTAAGTATTGATTTTTATTGGGGTCTTGCTTTTAAACCAATTTTTCATAGTTGTAGTTATTTTTAATAATTGTTTTTCTCCTATTATATAAGGAGGTGCGGTGTATAAGTATTTGCCAAAAGGACGTAGCCATACTCCGTGTTGTAAAGCATATTCTCTAAAGTTGCTTAGGTGTTTTTTATCCTTAACTTCAATCACACCAATAGCTCCAATCACTTTGGTGCAAAGAACCTCTGGATGCTTAAAGTGGTTTAGTTCATTCTTTAATGTGTTTGTGATGTGATTGATTTTATTTAGGTAGTTTTCATCATTGAAAACTTCAATACTTTCAAGTCCAACTGCGCAAGAAAGAGGGTTTCCCATAAAAGTAGGACCGTGCATGAAGGCTTGCTCATAACTTGTTCCTAAGAAGGCATTGAATACTTTTGATTTAGTTACCGTTGCAGCATGCCCAAGGTATCCAGCAGTTAAGGCTTTACCTAGAACCATAATGTCAGGAACGATATCTGAATGTTCTGCAGCAAAGAACTTTCCTGTCCTTCCAAAGCCAGTAGCAACTTCATCAAAAACGAGCAGCACCTTATATTTTTCGCACAGCCTTGAGGCTGCATTCAAGTAAAGAGGAGAATATATTTTGAACCCCCCAGCACATTGTACTATCGGTTCCAAAATAAATGCTGCTATTTCGTGGCCACGGTTAGATAGCAAGCGTTCTAGCGCGTCAAAATCATCTTTTAGTTCAGTTTCTGTCGCGTTAAATCCACCAGTAGGGGTGTTCAAGTAAAAGCCCTTGTTTAAGGCATGTTGAAATGATTCTTGAAAATCAGAATCATCTCCAATTTCCATTGCTTTAAAAGTATCACCATGGTAGCTGTTCCTTAGTGATAGAAATTTCACTTTATTTACTTCTCCTTGATTCGCCCAATACTGAATCGACATTTTTAGAGCCACTTCAACTGCTACTGATCCACTGTCCGAGAAAAAAACATGATTTAATCCAGTAGGAGTTATTTCAACTATTTTTTTTGCAAAATTTTCTGCAGGTTGGTGTGTAAGGCCCCCTAGCATAACATGAGAAAAATTTAACAGCTGCTTTGAAAGTGCCGAATTTAGTTTTGGGTGGTTGTATCCATGGATGGTGGACCACCAAGAAGACAAACCGTCTACTACTTCTTTTTCATCATCTAAATACAAGAATTCTCCTTGTCCTTTTTCTACTGTGGGGTATTTCGTAGCAGTTTTCATTTGTGTGTAAGGGTACCATAAGGTATTGTCTAACATGTTGTTGTCTTATTTCATTTAATCGTTAATCATCAGCTGATATATCAATTCGCTTCTTAAGGAATTACATTCGTTTTTAAATTGAATTAATTCTATTCTTGATTTAAGCCAAGAGTTTTCGCGGGAGTTTATCAGGAAAACAGAACTCTCGCCTAATCCAAAAAGAGTTTTTTCAGCTTCGTAAAGTTTTTCACTTCCTGACGCTAGGCTTTTGCTAATAGTCAGTTGACTTAGTGTCGCAGAGTAGTTGTTCATGGCTGAATTTACTTTGTACTTTAACTGAGCAGCCTTTAATTCGTTTTTCAACTCTTGATCTTTTAATTTAAGTTTTGCCATTTGAACTCCACCTCTTTCTTTTCTGCTTAATATTGGGTACGAGAATTGAACCCCCCAATTATAGTTTTCAATAGCATAAGAGGCAAGAGGGTTATTATTAATTGGTTTGCTTAGCGCATTGTATTTAAGCGTTAATTTGGGCTTTAAAGCTTCTTTTTTAAAGCGTAAGTCAATTCGTTTTTGCTCGGCCTCTATGCTGTTGATCTTCAATACAGGATGATTTGTAATTAGAGAATCTAGCATTGACTCTTGAAAAGTCGTTTCATTAATAGCTGTTTTTTCTGGAATTGCATTATTAATTTCTAGCGGGATTAATCCGTTAGACCATAAATACATTTCAAGATTTAGCTGAGCATTATTATAATAATTTTCTACTTTCAGTAAGGATAGATTCCAATTTTGAACTTTTATTGAAGCTTCAAGGGTGTCAATTGCAGCTCGATCGCCAAAATTTACTGATTCTTTTATTGCAGCAAGACGTTGACTAGAATTTTCAAAAGCCAACCGGTACACTTGTAATTCTAGGTAGGCTTGTTGCCATTTCCAGTAAGCTACAGACGCATCACGTTTGAGTTTGTTTAGCATGATATTGCGCTCCAAAGTTGTACTTAATCTGTAGTTTTTTGCTTTTTTTAATTCAGCCCTTCGCTGATCAATTAACAATCCTTTACCCAATTCAATTTTTAATCCTGCGTACCAAAGACCATTGGTAGGCACTTTTAATTCAGGATTCAACAACGTTCCTTCATTAAGTACGTAACCTGTTTCAGCAGTTACTCCGAACCATGTTGGTATTTTCAAAGCTCCATTCAAATGGCTGTAGTATTGTTGGTTGTCAAAATATTTTTGATTTAAGTCTCCGGTTATTTTTGGATCAAAACCCCCGCGAGCCATCGTGACATTTGACTGACCAATTGATTTTACAATGGAAGCGCTTTTAGCGTAAGGGTGGTTTTCCATAACCTGAGTTATGAAATCACTGTAATTTAACACATTCAAAGTGTCATTTGAGAAGCTAAATACCGTAGCATAAAGCAAACAAAATGTTAAATAAAACTTTTTCATTTTTTATCCGTTTTGGAAGTTGCTTCAGCTTTATAAAACTCAGGAGGGAATCCGTTAATTTTTCGCCAGAGTTCATACCAGATTTGCACATCATTAAGCAGCACCATAGCCTTAGATCCAGCTCCAACTCTTAAATCTTTTGGCCATTTATGATCAGTGATATCAGGTTTTACAAGAATCCTATATTTGCCATTTGCGCTGATGAATTGATCAATAGCATATATTTCTCCACCGTAGGTTCCATAACTTGAACCTGGCCATCCTGAAAATACAATCGCAGGCCATCCATCGAATTGAAGCCGCACATGCTCTCCTGGATTAATCAATGGTAAATCAATTGGATCTACATACATTTCAACTGCCAATTCATAGTTTTTAGGCATAAAACTTAATATTGCTTCACCCGCTTTTACTGTTTCTCCAATTCCGGATACAAGTAGTTTCGTTATGAATCCATCTTGTGGCGCCGTAATCACATTAAATCCTTTCCTAGCCTCATAATTTGAGTACTTGTTTTCTAGCGTGTTTACAGATGATTCGGTGTCGAATTTGTTAGATTCTGTTGTGAATTTATCTGAAGTCGTTTTAGCATAACTTGATTCAAATTTGGCGAAAATGTTATTGAGTTCAACTCGCAAATTGAGCAGTTCATTTTTGTTGTTAAGCCATTTGTTTTTAGTACCAATTTCTTTTGCTGTAGTTTGTTGCGCTTTTATCCTTCTTTTTTCCAAATCAACCAAAGACTTTAATCCTTTTTGATACATACTATCCATTCTCTGGTACTGATACGTTGCAATTTTGCTATCTAGGATAGCAGCTTGGTAATCAATGCTGTCGTTTTGAATTTTTAGTTTGGTTTGCTCCATTTTGATTCTCATTTTGCTTTCCTCAAGTGTTCTTCGTTGAATCAAAGCTTCAAGCTGCGAGTCTTGTGCTTTAATTTTTCCACCATAAGAGATGACTGATTGTTTTTTAAGTTCAAGCTGATTTTTCGTTCGTTCTAAAAGCTTGGAGTCGAAATAGGCATCTTTAATTTCTGAAACAACTAGAATAGTGTCTCCTTTTTGAACAAAGTCACCTTCTTTTACTTTCCATTTCTCAATTCTTCCAGAAATAACAGAATGTATTTTTTGTGGACGTTGATCAGGGTTTAAGGTTGTTAGTAATCCGTTTGATTGTATATTCTGAGTCCAGGGAAGCATGATGATTACAAAAAGGAGAATGGCACCCCATTTTAACACCTTCAATGTGACTTTTTTCGTTGTTTTGGCCTCAACTAATACTAGAGCTGACAGTGATTTTTTGTCAATTTTAGATGTAATACTATTTTTAGATATGTTTAGCATGGATTAAATGTTTTGAGGGATAATTTCACCATTCACAAAGACAATGGTTCTGTCAATCAAATTTGTCATCTCAACGGGTTGTGAGCTTGACATTAAAACTGTCCAAGGATGCTTTCTGTCAAATAAAAACGTTAAAAGGTCATTTCTGTCCTCCGGAGAAAAAACTGAGAAGCTGTTTTCTAGCAGCAATAACCTAGGCCTGTCTACAATAGCTCTAGCAATCAGAATTTTTGCGACGGTGCTTTTGGAAAATTGTTTTCCGAGAGGTGAAATCCGGGCATTATACCCTTTGGGTAATCGTTTTATTAGTCCAGATAAACCTACTGATTCAATGGCCCATTTAATGTTTTGTATGGTTGCTTTTTCCCTTCCTAATGTTATGTTTTCTAATAAGCTTCCTTCAAACAAATTTTCGTCACGTAAGTATCCTCCAATGTGTCCTCTTAAGTGATCAAAATCAAAGTTGTTTATGGGAATGTCTTCTATTGATATGGATCCAGAAGTGGGGGATAAGAGTCCGCTAACTAAGTACAGTAAGGTTGATTTTCCACTGTCATTTCTTCCTGTAATTAATACTCGCTCTTTTGATTCTATTTTTAGATTGATATTTTTTAAAGCAAGTTTTTGCTCCTGGGGATAGTTAAATGACACATTGCAAATTTCTAGTTTGATCCCTTCCTCACGAGCTTCAAGCTTGATCCCTCCGTCTTTTTCAAGAGAAAGATCAGTTACTTGCCCTACTTTTTCAAGAGAGGTCAAAACGTCGTAAATTGTTTCAAAACTGAGGATTACTTTTTCTACTGAGTTTACAATCAGTAAAATCACAATTTCAGCGGCTACGAACTGTCCAATGTTTATTTTTTGATCAATAACTAATAGACCTCCAATAACTAAAAGACCAACCGCTACAAGTACCTTAAAAATAATCATCAACACGTATTGGATTCGTAAAATGGCAAAATGATTTTCACGTGATGTATTATATTCTAAAGCATGTTCATTGGTTCTATTCAGTGTCAAATCAGATTTTCCAGCTAACTTAAAAGTGGTGCTTGATCGTGCTATTTCTTGCAACCAGTGGGCAATTGTGTATTTGTATTTTGATTCAATTAAACTTGTTTTTAGGCCTGGATTCATCGTAATTGAAAAAAAGACAATGATTAACATGATTAGAAGTAAGCTGAACACAATGAAGAACGGGTGATAAAGTGAAAGTAGGATCAATCCAAATATTACTTGAATAGAGGCCGTGGAAAAATCGAGTAATATTTTTGTGATTCCTTTCTGTATAGAAATGATGTCAAAAAATCGATTCATCAATTCAGGCGCATATTTTTTAAACAGTTCTTCTAGTCGTATTTTTGGTACACGATAAGTAAACTCAAATGCCGCACGGGTAAATATTTTTTGCTGAAGGTTTTCAGTGATTCGCAGTTGGTTTATTTGCATGACACCACTTAAGGCAATCGCCAATGCTACAAGAGCAATTAGTACAATCCAAGACGTACTTACAGCTCCTCCTTGAATTAGATTGATAATTGCTTGAATTCCAATAGGCAGTACCAAGTTTAATAACCCAATAACGATTGCGTATATGTATAAATTCCTGATTTCAATTTTATCTGGTTTTAAAAGAAGCCAGAATCTTCTCAGAGGACTAAGTTTTAGAGTGTCCATGCGGTA
>Ga0115000_10002915_pt1 | contig 14469 bp, 14 predicted proteins | sample ArcticOcean_MG_C_6_FD_89690 | JGI IMG/M metagenome (GOLD analysis project Ga0115000, IMG submission 89690) | Marine microbial communities from western Arctic Ocean - ArcticOcean_MG_CB8_128 | ecosystem: Environmental > Aquatic > Marine > Oceanic | place: Arctic Ocean: Canada Basin | collected...
AATGTGGAGGATTATGATTTTTTAAGGTATTGGATGAGCAGGTTTACTTATGAAGATCTTGGAGAAAAATTTAGAAATGATAAAAAATACTTTGATTCATATAATAAGTTTTTCGTTCACGGAGAAGACACAATTGTTAAAAACAGAAACATTAGAGTATATAATAAAATAGGTCAGGCATATGGAACATCTACAGATAACGCATATATAAAAAATTATCAAGATGATGTCGAATTTTTCCTAACAGCAACCATCTACACAAACAAGAATCAAACTATTAATGACAATGTTTATGAGTATGACCAAACAGCTATACCATTTCTTTCAAGATTGGCCCGATCAATATATTCAATATTATCAGATTAATCCTTGACCAGCCCTAAATCAACTAACCTTTGGTAGAGGAAGTCTCCAGCTGTTATATCATCAAAATTTTTAGGACTATCACTATCAATACATGACTCTAAACAATTAAGCGGCATTTCAAGGCGAGGATGCAAGAAAAAAGGTATTGAATATCTAGAACTGTTCCAAAGATCTTTAGAGGGGTTTACCACTCTGTGGATAGTTGATTTCAGCTTATTGTTGGTGTGCCTTGAAAGCATATCCCCAATATTTACAATGATTTCATCATCCTCTGCAATAGCATCAATCCACTCTCCATTATTGCTTAAAACCTGGAGTCCTTTCCCCTGAGCTCCCATAAGAAGGGTAATTAAATTAATATCACCATGCGCTGCTGCTCTTTCTGCTTTGTCAGGTTCTTGTGTTATAGGAGGATAGTGAATTGCTCTAAGAATGGAGTTTCCGTTAAAAACATGTTTATCAAAATATGTTTCATCTAAATTTAGGTAACAAGCTATAGCTCCTAAGACATGTCTCCCAGTTTCTTCCATAAGTTCGTATGTTTTTTGCCCGACCGAATTAAACTCTTCAAGTTCATTAACAATTACATTCTTTGGATATTTATTTTCTAACTCAGGTTCATTTTTTACATATTGTCCAAAATGCCAAAATTCTTTTAAGTCTCCTACATTTCTCCCTTTTGCATGTTCTTTTCCAAATGGAGTAAACCCCCTTTGACTTGCAAGCCCACTTATAATATACTTTGATTTAATTTCATTTGAGAGATTAAAGAAATTTTTAACTTCATCATAAAGAGAGTCTTTAACAGTATCATTTAAAAGATGACCCTTTAAAGCAATAAATCCAATCTCGCTAAATCCCTTTCCAAGATCATTAATAAATTTTGTTTTGCTTTCAGGATTCCCTGTTAGATAGTCGTTCAAATTTACTTGAGGTATTTTATTCATTTTTTATTCATTTTTTGAAATCATTTTTGCAATATATTTTCCTAAAATGTCAAACTCAAGGTTAACAATACTTCCTGAAGTAATATTTTTAAAATTTGTATTCTCGTAAGTATATGGAATAATTGCAACTGAAAAAGAATCAGAAGTGGATTCAACTACAGTCAAGCTAACACCATTAATGGTTATAGATCCTTTTTCAACAGTTATGTTTTTTTGAGAATGTTCAAAGACATATTTCCAACTTCCATCAGTTTCAATTGCCTCTGTGCAAATGGCAACTTCATCAACGTGACCTTGAACTATATGACCATCAAATCTTGAATTAACAGACATTGATCTTTCAAGATTCACAATATCTCCAGGTTTTACTTTTCCAAGATTTGTCCTACTAAGACTTTCAGCAACAACAGTTACAGTGTATATATCATCATCAATGTTTACCACCGTAAGACAAACTCCGTTATGACAAAGACTTTGATCGATCTTAAGCTCTCTTGTGATTGGAGATTTTAGTGAAATATTAAGATTTCCTTTATCTTTTTGAACTTTATCAACAGTTGAAATGCATTCTATTATACCAGTAAACATTATTATCTTTATTTTTGAGCAGTAAAATTACTAATTAAATTAACTAGTGTTAAACTCAAAAAAAATAAATATAGGAATTTCAATAGGAGACCCTAATGGCATAGGAATTGAAATCATTCTTAAAGTGCTTTCTGAAAGCCACCTATATGAGGAATGTAATTTTATAATTTACTCCTCCTTAGATTTAATTGTCAAGCAACAAGATTTTTTCAAAATTAAAACGTTGCCTTTAAAAAAAATTGACTCTTTAGATAAAATAGTTTCAGATCACATTAATATTAAAGAAGTTTTTTCTAGTTCTAAATTTGAATTTGGTAAAAATGATAAAGAAATTTCAGCTAATGGTATTATTTCTTTTAAGGAAGCAGTTGAGGATGCAAAATCGAAAAAAATTGATATTTTGATTACAGCTCCAATTAATAAAAGCTTGTCTTACTCTAGCTCATTTAAATTTTCGGGCCATACCGATTATTTAAAAAACTCATTCAATGTAGACCCAATGATGCTGATGGTATCAGGCAACTTAAAATTAGGACTATTAACAGAACATATTCCTCTTAAAGATGTTATCAGCGAAATAACCACAAAGAAAGTAATTCAAAAAATTAAATCTTTAACAGACACTTTAACCAAAGATTTTTTAATTAAAGATCCTAAGATTGCAATTCTTGCTATTAATCCCCATGTTGGTGATAATGGTGTAATTGGAAGTGATGATCAAAATATATTAATACCTGCGATAAAAGACCTTAATAAGGATAATAATTTAATATTTGGTCCGTTTTCTGCAGACACCTTTTTTTGTAATGAAAACCATAAGCAATATGATGGTATTGTTGCAGCATATCATGATCAAGGTTTAATACCATTTAAAACAATTAGTTTTGGTAAAGGAGTTAATTATAGTTCAGGATTACCCATTATTCGAACATCTCCAGACCATGGAACAGGATTTGATATTGCAGGTCAAGGAATAGCAAGTACATCCTCATTCATACAGGCTTTAAAAGTAGGATTGGATATATATAAGTCAAGAAATAGGATAGATTGACATTAAATAGATAAATTTTTATAAATTTGCCGCTCAATAGTTAAGTGATGAAATCGCTTTCGCCATATTTGATTAAATTTTCGGGGTTGAGAGATGGATTACACTGCTTTAACTATGAGCTTGGTAATAAGTTCTTTAAAAATTTTGACTATTATGATTTTCTTGATGCTAAATTATTAGCAAATCTTGAACTTGAAAAAAAATCAACACTATTAAATTTAAAATTTCTATTTAGTGGTGAAATAGATGTTCAGTGTGATGTTTCTATGGAAAGTTTTACTTTACAATTTGAAACAGACTACTCAGTAGTTGTAAAATTCAAAAACAATGTTGTATCATCAGACGACAAAGTTGTTTTCTTACCTGCAGGGTCTCACAGTCTAGATGTATCACGTATGATATACGAGAGCATCATATTGGCTGTTCCACAAAAAAAAGTTCATCCAGGAATTGAAAACGGTTCATTAAAATCAGAAATAGCAGAAAAATTAGAAGAACTTAAACCCAAAAAAAATTTTAAAGAAAAAACTGACCCTAGGTGGGACAAATTAAAAGACTTATTATAAATGGCACATCCTAAACGTAAAATATCTAAAACTAGAAGAGATAAACGTAGAACGCATATTAAAGCTGAAAAACAGCAAATATCAACATGCAAAGCTACCGGTGAGTCACACTTATATCACAGAGCCCATTGGCATGAAGGTAAACTTTATTATAGAGGAAAAGTTTTAGTTGATTCTTTGGAATCAGAAAAAATCTAGTATCTTAAATTATCAATTTAATTGTCTAATGACATTATTGATGTTAGTATGATATCTAACAAAACAAACAAAATAAAAGCCGCTATTACTGCTGTAGGAGGCTATATTCCACAAAACTTTATTTCCAATAAAGATTTAGAACAAATGGTTGACACAAATGATGAGTGGATAACCGCTAGAACTGGAATTAAAAAAAGAAGAATTCTTAAAGAAAAAGGTAAAGCCACTTCCTATTTAGCTGTAAATGCTGCAAAAGATTTATTGAATAGAAATGGTGTAGATCCAAAAACTATAGACCTAGTAATTCTTGCCACAATAACTCCAGACTACCATGTGGCATCTACAGCACCAACTGTAGCCTCAGAGATAAATGCGCTTAATGCATATGCTTTCGATATAAACGCAGCATGTTCAGGATTTTTATATGGGATGTCAACAGCAACTAGCTACATAGAATCAGGTAGATACAAAAAAGTTCTTCTTATTGGTGCTGATATGATGTCTTCTATTGTTGATTATACAGACAGATCAACCAGTATACTATTTGGTGATGGAGCTGGAGCTGTTTTGGTTGAACCTAGCATAAATGATTTTGGGTGGGAAGATGAGTATTTAAGATCAGATGGAATTGGAGCAGAATGGTTAAAAGTTAAATCGGGAGGCTCAATGTACCCGACCTCACAAGAATCACTTGAGAATAAATGGCATTATATAACTCAAGAAGGAAAGACTATATTCAAGTCAGCTGTATCGGGAATGGCGAATGCTACTGAACAAATTATCATTAGAAATAATCTAAAACCAGACGAAATTAAATATCTTCTACCTCACCAAGCCAATAAAAGAATTATTGATGCTACCGCAGAAAAGATTAATTTAGATAAAAATAAAGTTTTAATGAATATTGAAAAATATGGAAATACTACTGCCGCTACTATACCTCTTCTAATGTATGATTATGAAAAAGAGTTTAAGCAGGGAGATAAATTAATACTTGCAGCATTTGGAGCTGGTTTAACATGGGGTGCAGCATATTTAACATGGGCATATAATTAAACTATTTAAAATGGATATTAAAGAAATACAAAACCTAATAAAATTTGTCTATAAATCTGGTGTTGAAGAAGTTAAAATTGAAAGAGAAGATTTTAAAATTACAATCAAAACAAAGAAAAATATTACTCAGCAAATAGTAGTTGATGATGCTACTAAAATTCCTGTTTTACCTTCTGCTATTTCAAATGTTCATCTAGATTCTTTAGAAGAAAATGCTTCTAAAACAAAGTCTACAAAAGCAGAAAACGAAAATCACATAATAGTAAAAGCACCAATAATTGGAACTTTTTACAGAAAATCTTCTCCAGATAAACCAAACTTTACAGAAGTTGGACAAATTATTGCTGAAGGAGATGTTCTATGTGTAATTGAAGCAATGAAATTATTTAATGAAATAGAATCTGAGATGTCAGGAAAAATTGTTAAAATTCTTGTTGAAGATCAAAGCCCTGTTGAATTTGATCAACCACTTTTTATTATTGACCCATCATAAAAATGTTTAATAAAATATTAATCGCTAATAGAGGAGAGATAGCTATGCGTGTCATTAGGACATGTAAGGAAATGGGCATTAAAACTGTAGCTGTATATTCAAAGGCAGACGAAGAGAGCCTCCATGTCCGTTTTGCAGATGAAGCTGTTTGTATTGGCCCTCCTGCAAGTTCAGATTCATATTTAAAACCGGCTAATATAATTTCAGCTGCAGAGATTACAAATGCAGATGCAATTCATCCAGGATATGGATTTTTATCTGAAAACAGTAAGTTTTCAAAAATTTGTGATGAACATAAGATAAAGTTTATTGGTGCTTCACCTGAAATGATAGATAAAATGGGAGATAAATCATCTGCTAAAGAAACGATGAAAAAAGCGGGTGTCCCAACTATTCCTGGATCTGAAGGACTTGTCCCAACCTTAGAAGATGCTCAAAATATAGCACTTGAAATTGGATATCCCATAATGCTTAAAGCAACTGCTGGAGGAGGAGGAAAAGGAATGAGAATAGCTAAAACCCCCAAAGATTTAGTTAGCGCTTGGGAAGTAGCTAGGCAAGAATCAAAACTAGCTTTTGATAATGATGACATGTATCTAGAAAAATTTATAGAAGATCCAAGACATATTGAAATTCAAATTATTGGAGATTCTTATGGTAAAGCTTGTCATCTCTCAGAGAGAGATTGTTCTATACAAAGACGTCATCAAAAACTAATTGAAGAGACACCATCACCGTTTATGACTAAGCCTTTGAGAAAAGCAATGGGAGACGCCGCTGTAAAGGCTGCAGAATCTATCAAATATGAAGGAGCGGGAACTATTGAATTTCTTGTTGATAAATACAAGAATTTTTACTTTATGGAGATGAATACCAGAATACAAGTTGAACATCCAATTACTGAGCAAGTAATTGATTATGATTTAATTCGTGAACAAATACTAGTTGCCTCAGGCAAACCAATTTCAGGTAAAAATTATTTTCCTAAACTATGTTCTATAGAATGCAGAATCAATGCTGAAGACCCAACTAATGATTTTATGCCAAATCCTGGTAAGATTTTAACGCTTCATTTTCCTGGAGGTCATGGAGTACGAATTGACACTCATGTTTATAGTGGCTATTTAATACCGCCTTACTATGATTCAATGATAGCTAAATTAATAACAACTGCACAAACTAGAGAAGAGGCAATAAATAAAATGAAAAGAGCTCTAGATGAGTTTGTGATAGAAGGTGTAAAAACAACAATTCCTTTTCATCAAAAATTACTAAAAAACCCAGACTTTTTATCAGGTAATTATACTACAAAATTTATGGAGTCATTTGAAATGTAGATTTAAATTATCTTCAGTTCAATTAATTTTTCTGCTATTTGAATAGTGTTTGTTGCAGCACCTTTTCTAAGATTATCAGCTACAATCCAAAGGTTTAATCCACTTTTAATACTAAAATCTCTTCTTATTCTGCCAACAAAAACCTCATCCTTGTTTGCTGAATTAATAGGCATAGGGTATTTATTATTATCAGGATCATCTTCAACAATTAATCCAGGGGCATCTCTTAAAATCTTAAAAACATGGTTGATTTGAAATTCTTTTTCAAATTCTATATTTACAGATTCACCATGACATGTTTCGATAGGCACCCTAACAGCTGTAGAAGTTATTTGGATACTGTAATCGTTCAAAATTTTTCGAGTCTCATTTATTAGTTTGTTTTCTTCTTTAGTATAACCATCCTTTTCAAAAACATCACAATGAGGCAATAAGTTTTGATCTATTGAATATGGATATACTTTTGAAGAATCCACCCCATTTCTTTCATCCTCAAGTTGATCTATAGCATTTTTACCTGTTCCAGAAACAGATTGATAAGTTGAGATTACAAGTCTTTTAATTTTATATTTTTCGTGAAGAGGAGCTAAAACAACAAGCATTTGCATTGTAGAACAATTTGGGTTTGCAATTATAAAGTCCTCTTTTGTTAAAGCTTTAGAATTGACTTCGCTTACAATTAGTTTTTTTGTTGAGTCCATCCTCCATGCAGAAGAATTATCAATAACTCTTGTGCCTCTTTCTGCAAACTTTGGAGCCCACTCCAAAGAAATTGAGCCACCAGCAGAAAATAATGCAATATCTGGCTTCATATTAACAGCATCATTTAGAGAAACGATTTTGTAATCTTGTCCGTTAAACATAATTTTATTTCCAACAGATTTCTCTGAGGCAACAGGAATAATTTCACTTACAGGAAATTTTCTTTCTTCTAATAGTTTAAGTAAAACAGTTCCAACAACACCAGTTACTCCTACAACAGCTATTTTCATTTTTTTTTATCTTTTTTCATTTTTTTATAATATATAGAACGACTTAAAGGCTCATATTTATCTTTTTCACCAATAACAACTATATCTTTTTTTTTATTTTTTCTAAAACTATAATTAGCAATATTTCCTGATTTTTTACAAACTGCATGAACCTTGGTAACATACTCTGCTACTGCCATTAAATTAGGAATGGGTCCAAAGGGATTACCCAGATAATCCATGTCTAACCCAGCAATAATTACTCTTATACCATTATTTGCAAGCTGATTACAAACATTAACTATTCCATCATCAAAAAACTGAGCTTCATCAATTGCCACTACTTGACAATTTTTAACATTATCTAAAATTTCAGATGAATGTTTAACTTCAATTGATTCCAGTTTGCTTTCATCATGTGACTCAATATAATTTTTGCTTCTAGAATCTATAGTTGGCTTAAAAACTTTAAATTTTTGATTTGCTATTTTGGCTCTTTTAATCCTCCTAATAAGCTCTTCAGTTTTACCAGAAAACATTGACCCACATATTACTTCAATCCAACCGAATTGTTCATTATTATATGCAGGGTTTTCTAAAAACATTTTGTAATTTGATTTACAATTAAAGCAAATTTATCAAAAAGTAACTCATTATAATAATAAACAATAATGTTTAAGAAAATTGAAAATAAAATAAAAGAAATTGCTCTTCAAATTCATAATTCGTCAGATAATGAGAATATTTATGAGAATGCAAAATATATATATGAGTTAGCAGTAATCTCTAAGTTCCTTTCTAAAAGAAAAAAAGATTCTGAGTGGGAATTACATTCAGAAAAACTAAAAGAAACTCTTAAAAAATTTAATTTAAATTCAGAAAAATTATCTGATCTTCCATATAATGAGAGTGAAATAACACCAGTAATTGACTCTATTAAAGATTTAGTCACTGAAATACCAGAATCGGATGATGATAAATGATCCTCAACTTTTTATAGTACCAACACCCATTGGGAACATGCGAGACATAACGTTAAGAGCAATTGAAACTCTTAAAAATTCAGATTTAATATTAGCAGAGGATACAAGACATGCAAAAAAACTCCTTAGTGAATATAAAGTTCAAACAAAAGTTAATAGCTATCATTTAAACAATGAACATAAAAAAGTCAATGATTATATTAAGTTAATGACTTCAGGAAAGAAAATTTCCCTAATAACTGATGCGGGAACTCCATGTATTTCAGATCCCGGTTTTTTATTAGTTCGTGAAGCTATTAAAAAAGATATAATTATCACATGTTTGCCTGGACCAACCGCCCTAATCCCTGCATTAGTTCTAAGTGGTTTGTCAAGTGAAAGCTTCATATTTGAAGGCTTTTTACCTCGTAAAAAAGGAAGAAAAACTAAGCTTTTAGAGATTTCTCAAAATACCAGAACTACAATTATATATGAATCTCCATATAGGGTTGTAAAAACACTAATAGATTTCATAGAATATTTTGGAGAGGATAGGCAGATTAGTTTGAGTAGAGAATTATCAAAAATATATGAGGAGACTTTCCGTGGAAGCATTTCAGAGGCAATAAAATATTTTTCAGATAAGAAGATAAAAGGTGAGTTTGTAATATGTATAGATAAAAAGCAATAGAACATTAATGGAAAATTGGATTGAGAAAGAACAACCTTCTAAAAATGATATTAAAAGTCTCAATGAGATTCTAAAAATTCCTGAATATATATGCTCCTTATTACTTCAAAGAAAAATAAATTCATTAGAAAAAGCTAAGCAATTTTTCAGACCAAATCTTGATTTACTTCATGATCCATTCTTAATGAAAGACATGTTAAAAGTTGTAGAAAGAATACAATTTTTTAAATCTAAAAATATTATGATTTTGGGTGATTATGACGTAGATGGGACAACATCTACTGCCATGCTTTATAAATATTTTAATTCTAAAGGATTTAATGTTTCTTATTATATTCCAGATAGGTATCAAGAAGGATACGGAGTCTCACTAGAGTCAATTGAACATGCTGAAAAAAATAATTTTTCCCTAATTATAACCGTTGACTGTGGGATTAAAGCTATAGACCCAGTAGCTTTAGCAAACTCAAAGGGTATTGAAGTTATCATTTGTGACCACCATCTCCCAGGAGATAAGTTACCAAAAGCTTATGGAGTAATTAATCCAAAACAATCAGACTGTAATTATCCTTTTAAAGAATTGTGTGGGTGTGGAATAGCATTTAAATTAATTACCGCCCATAATTTAATGTCAAATGATCCATGTAATATTAATGATTTCATCGACTTTACTTCAATTGCAACAGTTTCTGACATGATGCCTTTGATTGATGAAAATAGAATAATGGTTTTCCATGGTTTAAGGACACTAAATTCAAACCCTAGAACTGGGCTTAGAAATTTTTTAAAATCAATTAACAGTAAAATTGATGAATCAAAAATTTCATTTAATATTGGACCAAGAATTAATGCTGCGGGAAGAATGAAAAGTGGAAAAATAATCGTTGAGTTATTAATAGAGGAGGATATAGAAAAAGCTAATATTCTTTCCAATGAAGTGGAACTTCTTAATCAAACTAGGAGGTCAACTGAAAAAAACGTATTACAAGAAGCGGAAACACAAATAAATCAAAATAGTTTCACCAATATTGTATATTCTGAGCAGTGGAGCAAAGGAGTCCTGGGCATTGTTGCTTCAAGACTTATCGAAGGGTCTTATAAACCTACAATTGTAATGACTGATTCAGATGAACATCTATTAACGGGCTCTGTGAGATCAGTATCAGGCTTTGATGTATATGAAGCTCTTTTGAAATGTGAGGATAATATTTTTCAATTTGGGGGTCATAAATATGCTGCTGGTTTAAAAGTAAAGAAATCAAATTTTGAAAGTTTTAAAATGCAGTTTGAAAACACTGTAAAAGATTCTGTTTCTGGAAAAATGTTCCAAAAAACATTTTCATACGATCTTTTAATTAACTTCTCTGAAATTACAATGGCGAATATTAAAATTCTTCAACGAATGTCACCTTTTGGTTTAGGAAATAAAAAACCTGTATTTAGAACCAACAATTGTTTTTTAGACCACACATTGAAGTTTGTTGGGAAAGAGTCACAAATTGTAAAGTCAAAAATTAAGGATGAATCTGGGAAAGAATTATCCTTTATAAGTTTTGATAACAAGGAATACCTTGTAAATGTTAAATCGAAATTTGATATTCTCTATACAGTTGATGTGAATTCCTATTCAGGAAAAGATGAGATACAGCTAACGCTAAGAGAAATTTATATAAAATAATAAACCCTGCCAAAGCAGGGTTTAAATAAATATAAATAAGCTTTAAAATTCTAATTAGAATCTAAACGTAGCTCCTAAATTCCATGTTGTTCCTTTACCGAAGTAAACTTGGTTTTGAACATCAATCCCGTTCCAAGCTCTCCCACCATCGTTGTGAATATTCGTTTGAGATTGAGAAATATACTCTTCATCAAACAGGTTATTAATGTTAGCTCTTACAATAGTTTCATAACCTAAGAAAGTTGTTTTATAAGTTGCACCTATATCAACTAAGCTAAAGCTTGGCAACTCAATTGAGCCTCTATTATTAGATGAGAAAAACTCACTATCTAACGGGCTGAATCTTCCGTGAAGATTAGAATATGTTTGAAAATCAATATCAGCAGATAATCTGTCAGAAAGCTTATAGTTAGCTCCTAAATATAAAACTGTCTGAGCAGCATCACCAATTTTAACACCATCTAAATAAAGTGTTCCAGTTTCTCCTGCAGCCTGTCCATTATCGTTATAAAAAGACGTACCATTGAAGTTTTTAGAAAATTTCCAATCACCTAATGAAGCCATACCACGAAGCCTTAATCTGCTTGAAGGATACCAAGTGAACTCACCCTCAACACCATTATGAGTTTGCTCTACATTATCATAAATTATAGTTATTCCCTGATCTCCAATTGAAGTAGATCTGCTGAATGTTCTATCACCCCATACTGTTGAGTAAGCATTCACTTTTGCTTTAAAGTTAGATCCAGTGTAACCATAACCAAGTTCAAAAGACGTGATCTTTTCAGATGTAATATCTTCAGCTTCTGTAAAGTCATAATCTGCATTTGTGAATACTCCATCAACTAGAGGAGGTCTATTTATTTGACCTACATTAATAAACACGTTTGCTCTATCAGTCATGTTGTAGTTTGCACCACCTTTTATATAACCACCATTTACGGTAATTTTTCTACTTTTTGTATCAGGTTGAGTAGTATAAAAATGCTCTATCTGATATTTCTGTGTAGTTGATCCTAATTGAAGAACTGCTGAAAACTTATCATTACCAATGTATTCAATTAAACCATTAATACCTGTCCAGTCGTTATAACCAATGTAATATCTCTGAGTTCCATTTGGATCATCCATTCCAAGGTTTTTAAACGGAGAAGATTCATAAGCAGTAGTAACTACCGTTCCAATTCTGTCTCCATTTCCTGAGAAGTTATTACCATTAATTGTAGATATATAACCGTCAAGACCTAAGAAATCACTTATACCTCTTCTGTGGTATGCTTTGTATGATCTTAAATCAACTCCAAGTTCATATCTGAAATTATCTGAATCTATTTTAATTTTTGATATTCCACCAATCCAGTTATGCGAATTCGTTGAAAATCTTCTTACAGTAGTATCAGCACCCCACTTACTAGGAAGACCATCAATTGTATTGTGATAACCAAGATTCATGCCTGCAAAAGGTCCGCTATCAGGAACATGTGCTCCAGCTAAGTTTTTTGATACTGCAGTATTCCAGTTAATTGTATAATCAGAGTTTCTCCATTCAGCATGATCATCCATATATTCTGAAAAAGACTCATTAAAAGAAGTCGTCCCGTAAGAACCTCTTCCTCTTAAACCAGTTCCACCACCTCTACCTGCAGAAGCATATAAAGACGTAGCAAGTGTAACTCTACTGCTGATTTCCCAGTCCCAGTTAAGAGTTGCTAATGGTTTGTGGTAATAGTTTCTCAAAACTGAAAACTCTTCACCTTTATAGTCACCATATAGTTGATTAAATTTTCTAAAGTCATCACCTTGAGCAGGCCCATAGTCTAAGTAATCTTGAATTTGAGTTCCATAATATGCTTGATGATGCCATTGACCTGCACCAATAACTGAGAGGTTAAATTCATGATCGCCTCCTCTAGGAGTATATCCAACAGAAAAAGCATAAGTTACACCCTCACCTTGCATACCATTTCTCCATCCCTCACCTTGCCAAAATCCAAGTAAATAACTTGAGGACCAACCTAATTCATTTACACCAGTATTGTGATATGCGGTTGTTTTTTGATAACCATTATCACCTAACATTAGTTTAAGGCCTGATCCAGGAGTTGCTTCAGCAGCTCTTGTGTTAACGGAGACTGTACCACCCGCCGAAGGAACAGCAAGAGAAGTAGAACCTAGCCCCCTTTGGAGCTGAACACTAGAAGCAATATCCATTAGTCCTGCCCAGTTTGACCAGTATACCCGTCCATTTTCCATATCATTAACAGGTTGACCATTTATAACGTAAGCAGTATTAGTGAATCCAAATCCCCTTAGGTACATTTGGCCATCACCATAACCACCGTTATCTTGGTTGGTGTAAACACCAGGAGTTCTCCTAAGAGTTTCTACAAACTCTAAGTTTCCTCCTTTAAGTTCTATTTCAGCACCAGTTACTGTACTAAATGCAATCGGAGTTTCACGCTCTTTTGCAACATCTACAACTTTAGATGTTACGGTTACCTCTGAAAGAGCAATTGAATCAAGCGATGCATCTTGTGAATAGACAGCTGTTGTGAATAGAGCAAATAAGATTAAGCTTAATTTTTTCATTATTATTTGATTTGATTTGAGACAAAAGTAGAATTATTCATGAGTTTTTTAATGAACTAAATATTAACATAATCAAGAGTTTAATCTAGATTTTTATGTTAGCTCATTTCTTTAATATCTCGCTAATCTTTAATGTAGATTGATCAAGGTTATCTTGCTTTCCTTTAAGAATATCTTTAGCTATTGATTTTCCTAGCTCAACACCCCACTGGTCATAGCTGTAGATATTTAAAATTGAACCAATTGTAAAAATTTTGTTCTCATACATTGAGATAAGAGCTCCTAAACTTGAAGGAGAAAGCTTGTTAATAACTATTGAATTAGAAGGCTTGTTGCCATCAATATTTTTGTGATTCTCACTCTCGGGAGATGTTTTCCCCATCATTAATGCATTTGTCTGAGCTAAAAAATTTGAGGTCAAAATATCATGTTGAGCTTTATCGCCATATAGAGATTTTTTAAAAGCAATAAAATCAGAAGGGATAATTTTAGTTCCTTGGTGCATTAGTTGAAAAAAAGCATGCTGAGCATTTGTTCCTGTTGACCCCCAAATAATAGAGCCTGTTTCATAATTAATTTTATCACCATTTCTATCTATGCTTTTGCCATTACTCTCCATGCTAGCTTGTTGTAAATAATCCGGAAGTTTTCCGAGAAACTGATTGTATGGAAGGACAGCTTCCGTCTCACATTTAAAAAAATTATTATACCAGATACTGATTAGAGCAAGAATTACAGGAATATTTTTTTCAAAAGGAGAATTTCTAAAATGAAGATCCATAGATTCAGCACCTTTTAAAAACTCTTTGAAGTTTTTTGATCCAATTACAATAGAAATAATTAAACCGACTGACCCCCAAAGTGAAAATCTGCCTCCAACCCATTCAGGAATAGAAAGAACATTGTTAGATAAAATTCCAAACTCTTTTGGTGCTTCAGTATTATTTGAAACAGCTATAAAATGATCTTTTATAGA
>Ga0115000_10002917_pt1 | contig 14467 bp, 15 predicted proteins | sample ArcticOcean_MG_C_6_FD_89690 | JGI IMG/M metagenome (GOLD analysis project Ga0115000, IMG submission 89690) | Marine microbial communities from western Arctic Ocean - ArcticOcean_MG_CB8_128 | ecosystem: Environmental > Aquatic > Marine > Oceanic | place: Arctic Ocean: Canada Basin | collected...
AGTGTGTGCCATTGGCGATCGCCTGCTTGGCGGGCGGCTATCAAAGCTCCGGTGGCGACCCGCGTTTTGAAGGTTTCGCCTACGGAGGCTACCTGGCAGCCTTCGAAACCTTCTCCGGAGAGAAGTTCCTCAAGAGCTTGGTCGATTCCGGAAATCATGCTGCCTCCACCTGTCATGATGATGTTTTGGAGGAGATTTGGAATGCTGTCAGGATCGGCTTTTACGATCAGCGATCGGACTGCTTGGTAAATTCGTTCTAGAAGGGCGTTGCAAGCGGCGTCGATCGCGTCGGCTACTTCGAGCTCTTTGATCTTGCCGCCTATAATTACTGGAGCGAGGACGGATTGCTTGGCTCCGTTGACGAATGAATGCTGTTCTTTGATCTCGCGGCACTTGGCGATGGAGATTCCGCAATCGGGATATTTAGCAATTATGGCTTCCTGGATCATCTCGTCGATCGCGTCGCCAGCGAAGGCGAAGCTGATTTAGTCTTCGCTAGAAGGGTAGTACCCTTGGATAAGGCAAATATCTGAAGATCCGGCTCCGATATCGATGAAGATCGAATTAGAGATAGGGTCGATGTAGCCTGATTCTGAAGTCTTGCTAACTTCGCGGCACCCGAGAGCGGCTAGGAAAGGCTCTGGAATGAGAATGACTTTGTCGAAGAGGCCAGTGACGGCGACATGCACGTTTTCGCGGGCTTCGGGTCCGGTATTGGCTGGGATGCCGATAACGGCACGAATTTCGGTGTTTTCGTCGCTGTTGGTCTTTGCTTTTAGGTGCACGAGGTAATCGCGCACGGCGTTCATGTCTTCGATGATGCCGTCTCTAAGCGGCTGGACGAGATCGAGGTGAAGCTTGTATTTAAGAGCGTCGGTACCGAAGAGAGTGGTTTCGTTGCCAGGAATGACATCTGGCAAAATACCGCTGCGGGCGTAGCCGACGAGCGGTGGGATGAGTTCGGATAGCTCGGTTTCCGAGCTCGTAGAGTTTGAGTATTCGATACAGGTGGTGTTGGTGCCTAGATCGAGGCCGACGAGCAGCGTTTTAGTGATTTCTCTTGGAAGTGTTCCTTGGGCTGCTGAATTTTCGAGTTCCGCGACTGCTGTGTTTGATTGGGATGTGGTCTTTGTTGTCATATGAATAGGACTTCGTTTTTATGTTATTAGATTGTTATGGCTTCTTCTTGAGTGAGAAGCGGGGTGATTTGGGCTTGGTTTAGAGTGGCTACGATTTTGTCAAGAGATAGGATCGAGTCGGCGATTCCCTCGCTTTCGGATTCTTGTTCCTGAACGGCGTCGATCATGGTTTGCACGTCGTCGAGAGGGATGCGCTTGTGCGCTCGTTCGAAGGTTTGCGGCCGCGTTTGAAAGGTGGAGGGGTTCCAAGCCTGGCGCGTTTTTCGTTCCTGTGGCTCTTGAAGTTAGAGTGTGCGGTATTTTGCGGCCACTTGTTCTTCAACTTGAGGAATGATGCTCTTTATTAGAGTCTCCTTGAAAATGCCTTGGAGTTTGAGGCCTTGATCGACGATTGATTGTTCGCGGGTGAACATATCGTGCAAATCGGCTTTCGCATCCTCTTTGAGGGCTGCGGGGAGCAGTTGGATCCAGGCTCGAATTAACTCGGGAAGTTCGTCTTTTATGATGCGTCGCGATTCGATGTTGCAGCCTTTCCTGTAGAGGACGCAGGCGCTTCGAAAGCGTTCGACGATGATAGTCCAACGGTTTTCGGCTTTTTCGGTAACTTTGATAGATGCGATCATTTTTTAAAGACGCATCATGTATAGCTTTTAGCGTGCCAGTTTTATAAGTCGTTGGTTGTGAATAGAGAAGTTCGAGAGCCTCAAGTTTAGGGTCCTACAGTCGAAGCTGATATTGTATGATTTGCCTAGTTGATGGGTTAATTTTGCCCCTTGATTTCGATGGTATGTTAAAATCCCGTTTTATACTTCGAAAAGGAGGGCAAAAATGAAACCCGAGGATTGCATCGCGCGTCCAAGGGATAATAGGATTCGAGGCGTTGACCCTCATCTCGGTAAAGTTACGATATTTAGAATGAAGACGGATACGCTAAGGAATCGGAAAATTAACGCTAATAAGCGTGGTTTCACTTTGATTGAAATCATGCTCGTAATCGGCCTGATGGTAATGCTGGTCGGACTTGTGGTTTTCAATATTGACGGGATACTTGGCGGCAATCAGCAAACGATCGCTGAAATGAAGGTGAAGGCTTCGTTCGAGACCCCGCTCACGACTTATAAGATTCACATGGGTAGATATCCCACGACTGCTCAGGGTTTAGGAGCTCTGCTAGTGCGTCCGGAGAATGATAAAGGCCGTTGGAAAGGTCCCTATGTAAAGGATGCAGGAACCTTGATGGACCCATGGAATCAAGAGCTTCAGTATCGCTCGCCAGGGACGCATAATACATCCGGTTACGATTTATTTTCGTTAGGAGAGGATGGGACTGAATCTGCTGACGATATTGGGAATTGGTAGGTTTCGTTATCTGTTTTAGTTTTGAGAGGGAATGGTTCGAGTTGGGTAGCGGGCGCTAACTCAACTCTAATGAATCGTATGTTTAGGGAAATGACAGGAGGCGATGCCCGAAAGGCATTCACGTTGATCGAGATGATGTTAACCATCGCCTTGATCACCTTGCTGTCGTCGCTGTTCGTTTGGAATATCACCTCGTTGCTTAAGCAGGGGGAGCTGAAGTCTCTTCAAAACGAGCTTTGGGGAGCTGTCGAAAAGGCTAAGCAGAGCGCTGTTTTTAATCGTCAGCCTCATGTCGTGAGGTTCGACGAAGAGGCTCAGGCGTTTAGAGTTTCGGCTGGAGGCAAGCAATTTACTTTCGAAGTGGAAACAGACGGATTTGATGAAGGCGTCGAAATTGAAGTGATTTTCAACGAGCAATTGCCCAAGGACGGCTATCGTTTGGTTCGCGGAGAATTGGTGACGCAGCGGGAAATCGAGTCAGTTACATTCTATCCAGATGGTACATGCACTCCGTTTTCGGTGAATCTGAAGATTGGCGAGTACCAAAGCGATTTTCAAATTGATCCGTGGACAGGATCCCAGCTTACCGCGCCTGAGGAGGACTCATGATTCGGAGAGTGAACAGCCGCGTTTCTACAGGGTTCACTCTCGTTGAAGTGATGATGGCAATGGCGCTGTTCGGCATCGCAGTTGTCGCGTTTTCAGGAGCTTATATCAATGTGATCAATGCGTTTGCTGCGATCCAGGTTGACCAGGCTTTCGAACAAGATCTGACCTTGGTTCGTCAACAGGTCCTAATCCTGCAGGATGTCGAAGACTTGGAAGAAGGAGGAGAGGTTTTTACAGGAAGCCATGGGAAGGCAACTTGGCGTGTAGAGTATGAGCCGACTCTAGTGGCCGACTTGTTCAAGCTGACGCTCTTTATGGAGATTTTGGATCCTGAAAAGGATATGATGCGGGAAGTTGTAGAGACGCATTATCTGACGCGACCGACTTGGTCGGATCCGGTAGAGCGAGCAACGCTTCAAGCGGATACGCGGGATCGGCTTTTAGAGAAACAATCGGGGCTTGATTGACGATATGCGGTTTGGATTGAGAAATGGAACGGCTCGTTCGCGTAAGGGCTTCACTTTATTGGAAGTGATGGTGTCTGTGTTTATTGGGGCGATGTTGCTTGTGGCGACAACTACGTTTATTTTTTCAATGGGCGAACTTTGGGGAAGGGGAGCTAATGTGTGGTTGTTTCAGAAGCACGTGAGAGGAGTATCCAGATTCTTGGAGCAGTCGATCCAAACGACTAGCTGGAAACTGCCATCAGGCGAAGAGACTGAGACGCCTGTTTATTGGTGGGAGTGGAATAGTCGGGAATACCAGAATAACCCGTTGCTCACTTTCGAAATGGATACCAGCCCAGGCGTTTTGATCTGGCCAGAATCGCGTTTACCCTATGTCGTGTGCTCGTTGGAATTCGAAGAAGGCGAGGGGCTGTTTATGCTCTGGCGATCGCGCCTCGAGGAGGACTTTGAAGAGGAGTCGCCGCGAAAGACGCTTATCTCTCCATTTGTTAAGGGGATCAAGTATTACTATATCGACTCCGAGGAGGAAGATGCGGAGTGGGAAGTGATGGACGATCCAGAGAAGGAAGCGGATGGTTCTTACCAATTGCCGCAGCGTATCGAACTGGTGTTCGAGTACGAGGGTCAGGAAGAAAAACGGCAGGTTGTTCTGCCGACGATTTTCAACGGTTTACCGATTTTCTAGAAATGCGAATTGCGAGAAACAGATTTTCCGTCGCAAAGCGTGGCTCGATTCTATTGATGGTCTTGGTCCTGATCATCGTCGTGAGCTACGTCTTGACGAAATTCATCGAACGCGCCCACGTCGAGGTCCAAGGAGAGGGCTACTACGTCGAGCGGACGCGGCTGCGATTACAAGCTTGGTCTATGCTCGAGGTGGCGGTGGCTGTGTTGGCCGATGTTAAAACGATCGACGGCTCATTGTATTCTCCGACCCAAGGATGGCGAGATCCGTTGGATTATGCTCAGGTAGAGTTGCCGGAGGGAATGCATGTGACTTTCGATTTTATCGACGAGTCGGCCAAGCTTGGTATCAACGAGCTGGACGAAGGCTCTTTGTTTTTGCTCTTCGACCATATGGAATTCGATCTGGATGTGAGTCAGACCCTGACCAATTCCTTGCTCGATTGGATTGACGAAGATGATGAGGCCCGCATCGATGGGGGTGAATCTAGAGAATACAGTAGCGCGGAAATGGAAATGCATCCATCGAATCGACCTTTGCAATCTTTGGGCGAATTGTCGTCGATTATCGGTTTCCGGGAGCATTTTTTCGATGAATACGGGTTTCCTAATAACTATTTTAGTCAACTCGCCGAGATGCTGACGCACCACCCGGTCACTCAATTGAATGCGAATACGGCTTCGCCGTTGGCTCTTGAGTCTCTGGCGGGACTAAACGAGATCCAGGTTGAAACGCTGCAGGACTATCTGGCGGGGATCGATCGGGAATTCGACACCGACGATGATAATTACTTTGCTACCGGCGGAGAAATCAGTGACGTGATCGGAGAGACTGAGCAAGGTGTTCCGATATCCAACCAAATCAGCATTTTGACGATAAAAGTAACCGTTCAAGAAAGTGGAAGCGCATATAGCTTGATCGGTACAATCAGTGTCGAATCGCAACCTACGGAAAATAGTGAAACCGGGGAGCTTCAGTATCCGTTCCTTTTCCTAGAGCTTAGGGAAGAGGCCGGTTTGAATGGTGTCCGTTCTTCGTGAGAGTTTAATATCCGTTGTGACAGAGAATCCGCAAAATCCAGAGAAAAGCAGAACTTTGACCCTGCAGGTCATTGCCGCGCCGAGCCAGTTGTTTTTCTGTCGTCGTATCGAAATCCCAGAAGACGTTACCGAAGACGAACGCGAGGGCTTCGTGCAATTGCAATTGGAGAGTATGTCGCCGTTCCCGTTGGAGCATTTGCAATTCGGGTATGTAGTCGACGAATCGGGGCGTTTCGCGTTTTTATATTCTGGATACCGTCGTTCTTTCGAGAGCGGATCGATCGCGGAATGGGAAAAGCAGGAAACGGTCATTCCGGAATTTAGCATTGGAGCGATCGCGGGAAAGAACGATGACGGAAGACCCCTTTTATTGGTGTCCGAAAATTCCGTTGCCTATTTTGAATACGATGGCCAGTCAGAGCTGCCTTGCTACTTCGAAGCGTTTCCGCGAGAACGAGACGAGAATGACCAAGTGATGGATTTGAATGCGAGCGTCGATACGGCAAAAGCGCGTTTGGGCGACCGAATCAAGGGAAAGACAATTCGTGTTTGGAATACGAATGCCGTTATTTATATTGGTAAACAACGATTGCGTCTTCAAGCCGAAGAGAATGGCAGCCAGATCACGGTGATCGTTTCTCGCGAGACATTGTGGACGATGGATCTTCGGGATCCGAACCGAATCGAGCACGCGAAACTCGAGGAGCGTCGTAATCGTTTAATTTGGAAGGTCGCGCTAGGGATGGCGGCTGTGTTCATGCTTTTGATTCTAGGGGAGTTCGCCTGGATTGGTTCTCAAGCTTATGTAAACCTTCGAAAAGGCTGGAATGAGGAAAGAACTCCAGCCGTGGCGTTGATAGAATCCCACCAGTCGACAGTATTCGAACTTGAAGAATTTCAGGATTCGGATTTGAAGCCTTTTGATATGCTCATAGCGGTCCAGCCATTTATGAGCGATGCGGTGACCTTTACGAAGGTCGAAACCAATGGTTCTAGCGGCCTGAAGGCATTTGGCGAGGCCACTAGCCAAGGACAGGCTAATAGCTTCAAAGCGCGCTTGGAACGATCCGAGAAGATCGATTCGGTGGAATTGCGAGACCCTAAAGGCAATGCGGGAGGAATAACCTTTACCGCGCTCATAAATTTTAAAACGGGCGCTTTCAATGAAGCGATCGAAGGCGAGGAGGTTGCGAATAATGGGTAGCAATAGTAATTCAACTAGCGAGCTCCAGTATTGGAACCAGTTCGTTCGTTTACGGTTTTCTCGTCTCTCTATGCGCGAGAAATTCCTGTCGATTCTTTTCATAGCCGCATTGCTTGGCGTTTGGTTTACTTTTCAGGTAGATCGCCATAGCGCGGCTCTAAAGGATATCCGGATGGCTAATGCGCAAGCGGAAGAGCAAGGCCAATGGTTTTTTGAACAGCCAAACATTGATGCTCGGTATGAAGCGATGCTTCAGGATATCAACCTTGAGGAACTTCCATCGGCCGACACAGTGAGCGCGAGCGTTTACGATCTGATACGCGAATACGGTTTTAATGATTTCAAGACGAACCCGCCTAAAACGACTACGGGCATCCCGCTGACTTTTCACGCATTCACGATCAATATTAATAAGGCCGACTACAATAAGCTGATAGATTTCACGAATGAAATTAAATCGAGTCTTCCTTATGTTAGTCTTCGTCAAATTAGTATCATTGCGCAGCCAAGAACGCCGCAGTTTCTGAATGTGAAGCTAGAATTGAAGTCCATCGAATATACGAAATGAACAACTGGATACGAAAAACTAAAGCGATCGCTTTGATTTTTACTCTCTTCGCGGGAGCTACTTTTCAGAACGCTATTGGGCAAGATGCCGACCCGAATCAGGTGGCGGAGGTATCGAGCGGGGATGATACGGTTCGAATTCTTTGGAGGGCGGAGAAATTGGTTAGCGTGCTTCATTACTTAGAGATTCTTACGGAACGATCGGTCATTCGTCCGCAATCTCTCCCTACGCCGGAGTTTACCTTCGACAGCCGGGGGGATATGACGCGAGACGAAGCGATTCTCGCGATAGAGAGTTTGCTCAGTATAAATGGAATTGGCGTGACCCCTTTGGGAGACAAGCTGTTGAAGGTCGTAGCTATTGCCTCTATCCGTACGGAAGCTCCAGAGCTGGTGATCGAGTCGTTGAAGGATATAGCCCCAAGCGGAAAGGTTGTGAGTAAGCTCTTTCGCCTTAAGTACTTGGATTCGCAGACCTTCCAAACGCAAATCCAGGCATTCTTAAGTCCAGGGTTTAGCACGATCATTCCCTTTCAGAATTCGAATGCGGTTATCGTCACCGATACGATCAGCAACTTGCAGCGTCTCGAGTACGTGGTGTCTGAAGTGGATACTCCGAGTCGTTTGAATGTGGAAACGCGCTTTTATACTTTGGAGTTCGCCCAGGCGAGCGAAGTGTCTCAGCAGATTCAAGGATTAATTGATGCCGCCCGGTCGAATTTCGGGGAGAATAATAATCAAAATTCGAATACGAACAATAATCGTACGCAAGCTCGGACTCAGCGACCTGGCGATCTACCGGCTCGTACCGCACCGGTGGCTGCCGTTGCTTCGGATGGAGCAATTCCTAATCAGATACTTTTCGGTTCAAATACGGCTTTGGCTTCGGATGATCGGACGAATCAGATAATCATCATGTCGGAGCCGTCGAATATGGTCTTCTTCGATGATATAATCGAGAAACTCGATATTAAATCCGATCCCGCGACGCGAATTGAAGTAATCGTACTCAATCATGCTGAGGCGACCGAGGTAGCAGGATTGCTCAGCAGTTTCGTAAGTGGTTCGACTTCGACGGAAAGCGGCGATCGCGCGCAGGCTGGCGCTAATACGGGTCGTCTGCAAAACACAGCTGGGCAGCAAGGCGCTAATCAAACGACCAATAGGCAAACGGCTCAGACGCAACCTCGACAACAACAAGTGTCGAATGTGGTTCAAGGCGCCTTGGAGGATCGCGATAGTCAGTTCAGCGATTTCATGACGATCGAAGCGGATGAACGTAGTAACGCGCTCATTATTTCCGGAACGCGAAGCGATTTGGAACTCATGACCGAATTGATCGCCAAGATCGATGTATTGCTTCCTCAAGTACTTATTGAAGTGATTATCGCAGAGGTTAATTTGGGTAATGACGCTAATCGTGGCACAAGTTCGATTAGTGGTAGTTATGTTCAGGACGAAGAGCCTGGAGCGCCGAATCTTACTGGTATCAGTGGACTGGATCTATTTGGAATTGGAGCAAATAATATTTCGCTAAATTTTGACAAAACAACGGGGATTATCTCGAACTTAAGTTTCGATGCGATTTTGAATTCTGCGCGAACGAATAGTAACGTGCGGATTCTTTCCAAACCGTTTTTGATGACGACGCACAATCAGGAGGCAACATTTACCGTTGGTCAGCAGCGGCCAATTGTAACGGGTACCGTCTCGGATAGCCTCAATGGAAATCGAGAAACGGTTCAATATCAGGATATCGCAATTGAGTTGAAGGTGAAGCCGCTGATTGGACCTAACGACATTATTCAGTTGGAAATTGATCAGTCTGTAAACGATATCGATGGGTCGGTTGACATTAACGGGAATCCTCAGCCGATTATCGGACGCCGTCAGATGGTTTCATTTGTAAGTGTTAAGAGTGATGGCTTGGTTGTTCTTGGAGGAATGCAGCGGAGCAAGGAAACGAAAACAAAAGGACGGATGGCCATTTTTGGGGAAATCCCTTTGCTTGGAAACTTGTTCAGAAGCAATGTTGTTGAATTCGAAAATCGAGAATTGCTGCTCTTTATTCGTCCGAAAGTGATTCGCGATGCTGACGAAGCGGATGTGGATGCCCGGGAGGCGATTGGACGTCATCCGATTAGTGGGAAAATGGATGAGCTATTGGAGAATGGTGATTTCGACCTGAGAACCAAAGATAAGAAGAAATCTAAATCGGATGACGACGAGGAGTCCGACTCGGTTTCTCGCAAACGGTTTAAGCGATAAGGAGGAAGGTATGATGAAGGTATTTGGCATATTGGTGATATTAATGATGTTTTTTGGGGGGCTGGGTTCGGCTTTCGCTCGGGAAGCGAAGTCTCCATTCGTGCGGCCTTCGCAAGTGACCACGGCACCTGTTAAGAAAACGACGGCTGCGTCGCCATTGGATGCTATGGAGTTTAATGGCGTTGTGGAAATTGGCGGTGTCGCGTGGCTTAGCTTGTACGATCCTCAAGCGAAGAAAAGCTATTGGTTGAGTAAGGAAGAGGCAGCCGAGGATGGCATTACGCTTGAAGCGTACGATAAGGGAAGCCAACCGGGAGAAGAGACCATTATGGTGCGGCAAGGCAGTATCACCAGGCGGTTGAGTTTGAAAGATGCGGACATCATTTCATTGAAAGAAGCTCCTAGGCCTGCAGTTCAAAGAGCGACTCAGCGTGCGGCGCCAAGAGGGCAGTCACAAACTCCTCAGCGGGTTCAACAAGCTAAAGCGATGGAGGCTGCGAGCGATGAAGAGGTACGCGAACGCATGCAGCGAGTTGCGGAAGAGATCCGCCGCCGTCGAACGTTGCGGCAAAATGTTGTCGAGCCTAAACCGGGCGGAAGTAATTAGGATTTAGGTATGGCATTGGCAGAGATAGATTTTCTGGATACATTTGGACTTTCCGACGAGCAGCGGCAAGAAGTCGAGGGACTGCGCCGCTCCGAGCGTTTGGAGCGCTTGGCAAATTGGGCGAATAAGGATTTGAGCGAAGTCGTTAGGGTGCTGGGCGATTCGCAGGGCGTTTCGGTTGTTTCTCACGAATTGTTCGATCTTGATCGTTTGAATTCGATTCCGCTTCGGATTTTGCACGAGTTTCACTGTGTTCCGATTAAGGAAGAAACGGAAGGAGATGGCGATTCCGAAGAACTAGTTTTGGCGACAGGGTGGCCGGTCGACGCGATTATGGATGACTGGGTTTACGCGACTTGCGGTCGACGTCCCGAATGGCGCTTTGCGAATCCAGATCGTATTTCGAAATTCATTACGCAAAATTTAGGAGTCGGAGCTGAGAGTTTGGATGAGTCTTTCGATATCGACGACGATTTGGTCGGAGAGATTGAAGAAGACGATGAAGATGAAGATGCGGCGATCATTCGCTTCGTGAACGAAGTCTTCAATCAGGCCGTGGAGGATGGAGCGACTGATATTCATTTCGAGCCGATGGAGGAAGAACTCCGGATTCGTTATCGGATCGATGGTTTGCTGGTTGCGGTCCCCGTGCCGGACAACTTGAGAAAATTTCAGGACGCGATTGTCTCTCGATTGAAGATCATGGCGAAGCTCAATATTTCCGAGCGACGTTTGCCCCAGGATGGACGTATTACCATGAAGGCGGGCGATACGACCTTGGATATTCGTCTCTCTACGATGCCGGTAATGTATGGCGAGAGCATCAGTTTGCGTTTGCTGAACAAGAAGAGTTCGCCGCTGAGTATGCAGCAGTTGGGCATGTCGGCCTTGGATCAGGAAAAGATAGATCGCGTACTTGGGCTTCCGTATGGAATTGTTCTCGTAACGGGACCAACAGGTTCGGGTAAATCCACTTCGCTCAACGCGTTTATTCGCAAAATCAATTCGGAGGATAGACGTATTATCACCGTTGAAGATCCGATCGAGTACGAAGTGCCTGGGGTAAATCAAATCCAGATAAAGCAGGATATAGGCTTCGGCTTCGCGGAGGCTTTGAGGCATGTGCTTCGTCAAGACCCGAACGTTATAATGGTCGGGGAAATCCGGGACAAGGAGACGGCGGATATTGCAATACAGGCTTCATTGACGGGTCACTTGGTTTTCAGTACGCTTCACACGAACGACTCGGCAGGCGCGATAACGCGTCTCACCGACATGGGGATCGAGCCGTTTTTGATCGCTTCGGGCGTGGAGTTAATTATTGCGCAAAGGCTTTTGAGACGACTGTGCCAAGACTGCTATCAAATGAAGCCAATTGATCGGATCGCCGTTGCGGATTCGCTTCAAACGCTTGATTTGCCGCTGGAGGCCCTGGGTTCGGTCACCGAACTTCCAGTAGCCGTCGGCTGCGAGCGGTGCCGAAATATTGGGTACAAAGGTAGAGTCGGGATTTATGAAATCCTCCGAGTTACCGAAGCGTTGCACGATCCGATCGTGAAGCGAGAAGCGGCGCCAATAATGCGCGAAATCGGTCGACAAGGTGGAATGGTCACACTCGGTGAATCAGGTTGGAATCTGGCCTGCCAAAGCCTGACAACCTTAGAGGAGGTCGTTCGCACGATTTCAATAAAGGAAGCGACGGAGTAACCTTATAATTCATACTTCATAAATTAATCAATGCCTAGTTTTTCGTATAGCGCAAAAGACCTGAAGGGAGCCTCGGTTCGCGGATCGATCGAGGCGGCGAATCGTAAGGTTGCCCTTCAGAAACTAAGCGCGAAAAAGTTGCGACCTCTCTCGGTAGGCGAAGTTGGAGCCGAGGCAGCCAAGCGATCCGGAGCTTCGTCCTTGGCTTCTTTGTTCGGCAGCAATACCGAAGCGTCAAAAGATAAGGTCCTGACGCGTAGTCTGGCGTTGCCGTTTTTGACGGGAATGCGGGAGCTACTGAAATGCGGTATCCAATCGGCGGATGCGCTTCGGATGATGGCAACTCGTTTGAGCGACCCGAAGCAGAAGCTGCTGGCATCGAGGCTTTGGGAGGATCTGCGTCAGGGGCGGACGTTGTCCGAAACGATTCGGAAGCAACCGAACGTGTTCAACGAGAGTGTGGTGAACTTGGTGGAGGCGGGTGAAGCTACCGGTAGTTTAGGTAACGTTTTGACGCGTATCGTCGAAAGTATGGAGGAGCGTAAAGCGATTAAGTCTAAATTGACGGCTGCATTGTCTTATCCGTGTTTTTTGATCCTAGTTGCGCTGGGGTTGGTCTTCTTGTTTCTATTTAGTTTATTGCCTCAAATCGAAGGATTGTTGGCCTCGCTGGGCGGCGATCTCCCGACCTCTACAAAGCTCCTAATCGCTCTTTCAGATGGTATGCTTAAGTACGGTTGGATTGGGGCTATCGGTATCGCGCTGGCGGTTGGCGGTTTGGCTTCATGGCGTAATTCGGAAAAAGGGCGCGCCAAATTCGATACGTTGATTTTGAGGGTGCCAGGATTGGGCCGATTTATTCGCGATTCGCAAGTTTTGCAATTCACTCAGACCCTTACGCTCTTGCTCGAGAATGGAATTATCATGGTGCAGGCTCTGGTTATGGCGGAGCGTTCATTGTTTAATGTATCCATGCGCGAAGCGTTTTCGGAGGCTCGGGTTAAGGTGACGGAAGGGGTGGCTCTTTCTGCGGCCTTTAAATCGACGGGTTATTTCGAGGACATGGCTTTGGATGTCTTTACAGTCGGTGAGAACACCGGGGACGTTGTGCCGGGACTGCGTCAGATGTCGCGGCAGTACAGCGAGATGATTGATAAATTCGTAAGAGTGTCTTTAGGGATTATTTCGACGGGAGTCTTGCTGGGAGTATTCGTTATGGTGGGATTGATTGCAGTCGGCATTATTTCTGCAGTCTTTAAATTGAGCGGTTCCCTGTCTGGCGGGTGAACGGAAAGCGAGCGGGGGTATCGTCCCGTAGCTAAAATCGCGTTTAGTGAAAGTTGGAGTTGATGACTCGCCTGCTTGTCGCCTTACTCGCGGCTTTCTGGTTAAGAACGCTTGATTTTCATGTCTCACAACTTTCGCATCGCAATCCGGTTTTTACTCGCTAAGAAGCGCTCCATGTTGATGAGCCTGGCGGGGATTGTGTTTGGCGTTGGCTTTTTCATTTCCACGCAAGCTCAGCTTAGCGGTTATCAAGAACTGTTTATCGAGACGATTCTCGGAACGGATGGAGCTATTCGTATCGAAGACCGTATTCAGGCGACTTCGGTATTCGTCGAGGCGGCATCCTCGAAGGGAAACAGCACAAACTTTTTTTTATCCGACGAAAATAATCGCCGCTTTGTCGAGGGAATAGAGCATCCGGAGTCCGTGGTCGAGGCGATCATGGAGCTCTCGAATATCGAGGCGACGTCATCGGTTTTGAAGGGAAGCGTTCAACTCCAGAGCGCTTTACGTGAGGACAGCGGGCAGGTTTTCGGAATCACGGTGGACGATCATTTAGCGGTGTCGGCTTTAGAGGATCAGATCGATTCGGGTTCTATCATCGATTTCAGGCAGGCACCGATGGGCGTGATCTTGGGGGTTAAGTTGGCAGCGCGTTTGGATGTATCGGTCGGGGATTCTTTGATCATTCGGGCGGTCGACCAGCAACGGCGCCTCAAAATTTCGGCCTTATATGAAACAGGGGTTTCGGATATCGATAAGAAGCGCGTGTTCATGCACATCAATACAGTGCGTTCGCTTTTGAAGAAGCCTCACGGAGTTAGCTTTATCCAGGTAAGCGTATTTGATCGGGCGCGCACGATGATTGATTCGCAATTGATCGAAAATGTGACGAATCACTTTACTACGCCTTGGCAGGAACGCGAGAAGTCGCTACTCGAGCTTTTCAAGATCCTCAGGATCTCTTCGGCGATTACCGTATCCACAATTATAATAGTATCTGGCCTAGGGATGTTCAGCATGTTGGTTATGATCGTGATGGAGAAGACCCGCGAAATCGCGATATTGCGTTCGATGGGCTACACGCGGGGCGATATTTCGAGTATTTTTCTCTGGCAGGGAGCGATTGTTTTAGTGCTGGGTACAGCGATCGGTTGTTGTTTGGGGGTGTTGATGACCTTTGGGATTTCGAAGCTGCCGATGCCTTCTGCAGGATTATTCACGGCCGAGTTTTTTGAAGTCAATTGGTCGGGCTGGCATTATATTCAGGCAGTCGTTGCGGCGACGGTCATTGTGATGATTGCTAGCTTGATTCCGGCTCGTAGGGCGGCTCGGTTGGTGCCGGGCGATGTTATTAGAGGGACTGCCGCATGAGCGAGACTGCTGCGAATAGGGAAATAGCGCTCGAGTGTCGGGAGCTTCACAAGTATCTCGGCGAAGGGGAGATGAAGGTGCACGTGCTTCGAGGCGTGAACTTGAAGCTCTACCGGGGCGAGGTCTCGGCGATTGTTGGTCCGTCCGGTTGCGG
>Ga0115000_10002919_pt1 | contig 14466 bp, 14 predicted proteins | sample ArcticOcean_MG_C_6_FD_89690 | JGI IMG/M metagenome (GOLD analysis project Ga0115000, IMG submission 89690) | Marine microbial communities from western Arctic Ocean - ArcticOcean_MG_CB8_128 | ecosystem: Environmental > Aquatic > Marine > Oceanic | place: Arctic Ocean: Canada Basin | collected...
AAGCCAGTTTCTTTTAGATTGTGGAGAAAGAGAGTTAATCAAAAAAGTATAAAACATAGAAAAAAATTTGAATATTCTAGGAAAGAAATTACTAGTAAAATTAAGAAGAATGATTATTTATAATTCATGAAAAATATAACAATATATACAGGACCACTTTGTGGTTTTTGTGATGCAGCAAAAAAATTATTAACTAGAAATAATGTTGAATATAAAGAGATTAATATTTCAACAGTTGATGGTGCAATGGATGAAATGATTACAAAAGCTAACGGAAAAAGAACTATTCCTCAAATTTTCTTTGATGACCAGCATATTGGTGGTTATGATGATATTAGAGCTTTAGAAAAAGAAAATAAATTATTAGATTTACTGAAGTAAGAATTTATTCTTTTGGCTTAAATGTTAAACAAATGCCATTATTGCAATATCGTTTACCAGTAGGTTTAGGTCCATCCTCAAAGATATGCCCATGATGTCCACCACATTTTTTACAATGATACTCTACTCTCTCATAACCTAACAGAGTGTCAGTTTTAGTTTCAAAAGCGTTAGGCAAAGATTGGTAGAATGAAGGCCAGCCTGAACCACTTTCATATTTCGTGTTTGAATCAAATAATTTTTCACCACAATTAGTACAGTGGTAACTACCTTCTCTCTTCTCGTGATTTAATTTACTGGTACCAGGAGCTTCCGTTCCATCTTCAAATAAAACTAATTTTTGTTCAGCAGTAAGGTTTAAAGAAATTTTGGTCATTAATTTATTTGTAAAAGTGTATACTTAATTTTATATTGTATAAATATTAAACTTAATAAATGCTATCAATAAATTTTTATTATAAAATAAACTATCAAATAAAAAGGAAAGCAAATTTTAATGTTTTTTTTAATTATGTTGTAGATAGATTAAAGCATCCTTTTATTCAGTCAAATAAAAAAAGATATCGTAAGTTACATCAAGCTTATTTACAAAATAAAAGAACATCGACTGATTATTTTTCAATTAATGCTTATTACTGGAATCACATAATAAAAAAACACTTTAAAGAAATTAGTTATCTTGAAATAGGTTCCTGGGAGGGAAATAGTGCATTATATGTCTTAAAAAATCATAAGACAAAAAAAGTTTACTGCGTTGACGTTTGGGATAAAGATATAAATTATCAAGAACTCTATGCAAAAAATTTTAAAAATTTTTTATTTAATATGGAGGAATTCAAGGGTAGGTTTTCATTTTTTAAGGAAAGATCTGATGATTTCTTTCTAAAAAATACTGAGAATTTTGATATAATTTATATCGATGGAATTCATGATGCTCTACAGGTAGATAGAGATATAAATAATGCTTGGAACTTTTTGAATCTTAATGGAATTATGATTTGTGATGATTTTTTTTATGGTAATTTATATTCTAAATTAGATATTAATGTGCCTGCTACATCAATTAATCAATTTATAAAAAAACATAATAAAAAGTTAAAAATTTTGTGTGTTAATAATAATCAAATATTTATACAAAAAACTTCAAACTAACCTTATTGGCTTTCCTTCTACACATCCTTCTAGGTTTCAATTTATCAATCATCAAGCTTAATTATTGTGATTATTAAATTCTATAAAAATAAAATCTATTTTTATAATTTATTAACAATTCAAACCAAAAAATGATATTTAAGCATGATGCGTCTAAAAAAATCAATTTTAAATTTTTATAAAGAATTAATATTTATTTTCAAAAAAAAAATAAATTTAGATTTAAAAAAATTGGACTTAACTTCATTGAATGAATTGTTTAACTACTTTGGCACGGATAAAGGTTCAGCTGTAAATAATCCTTATAGTAAAGATACAGACAATACATCTAAATTAGTGGGACATGGTTATGCTAAATTTTATGAATTGCATTTTAATTATTTTAAGAATAAAGAAATTAAACTATTGGAAATTGGCACGTGGAAAGGTGCCTCTATAGCTTCATTTTATTATTATTTTAATAAAGCTGTAATTTTTTGCCTAGATCGAAATTATAAATTTCAATTTAGATCTAACAGAATTAATTTTTGTTATTGTGATACTAGAAATAATGATGATATTAAAAATTTTGAAGATTTACTAATTAACAAAAAATCCGAATTATTTGATATAATTATTGATGATGGGTCTCATATATATTCAGACATACTAAACAACTTTGAGAATTTCTTTAAAAAAGTTAAACCAGGTGGATTTTATGTTATTGAGGATTTCAATCATTATAAGTATTACCCTCACCTTAATGATTCACCAGCAAGCTCTCCAGGAATTGAAGACATTTTTCAAATTTTAAAAAATAAAAAAAAAATGCAATCCATCCTTTTGAGTAAAGATTTTCAAGATTATTGTTTTAATAATATTTCAGAGATATCAATACACAAGGGTGCTCAACAAGATTCCTATATAGCTTTTATTAAAAAAGTATAATTATTCAATTATTCTTATTGGTTTACCTGCTACACAAGCCTCTAAACCTTCAATCATCTGTGTATAAAAAATACTATAATTCTCAGCAGTAACATAACCAACATGGGGCATTAATAGTGCATTTGGTAAAAACCTTAATTTGTTATTTTCTGGCAAAGGTTCTTTCTCATAAACATCAAGACCAGCACCCGCAATAACATTGGTTGATAGTGCAATGATTAAATCATCTTCATTAATAATTGATCCTCTTGAAGTATTAATCAAAAAAGCAGTTTTTTTCATCATGTCTAACTCTTTTAATTTTATCAATTCTTTATATCTTTCACCTCCTTGGACGTGGATGGACAGAAAGTCTGAGTTTTGTAATAAATCTTCTTTACTACAAGGCAAAACATCTAATTCTTTGCAAGTATCCAAATTTAAATTTTCACTCCAGGCCATAACTTCCATGCCAAATGCCTTACCAATTTTTGCAACTTGTGAACCAACTCTTCCTAGGCCTATCAATCCTAAAATTTTTCCCTTCAATTCAAGGCCGATAGTTGTTTGCCAATAACCTTGGTACATATTATCAATTTCTTCTTTAAAATTTTTAGCCAAACCTAAAATTAAGCTCCATGTTAGTTCGGATGTGCCTGCAAAGCCAATCTCCGTCCCACATACAATAATTTTTCTTTTTTTAGCAGCCACTAGGTCAATAGCTTTATTTCTTGATCCACTTGTTATAATATATTTAAGATCATTAAGATTATCGATTAAATTTTTTGTAATTGGAGTTCTTTCTCTCATTATCAGTAAAGCCTCAAAATCAGATAACTGTTCTATTGCATCTGCCTCATTTAAAAAAGGTTCACTAAAAATTTTAAATTCATATTCTCCAGATAATTTTTTTAAATCAACAAACTCCTGAGAAACATTTTGATAATCATCTAATATTGCAACTTTAGGCATTTTTAGTCTTTCTATTTGATAGAAGAATTCCTGTTAAAATAAATATTGCACCTAACATATGATAAAACATAAATTTTTCATTAAAAATAATTATCGCCATAATTGCACTTAATATGGGCATCATATGTAAAAAAATACCCGCTCTATTTGCTCCAATTAAAGAAACTCCTTTTATCCAAAAAATAAAAGAAACAAGACCTGGAAACAATACCACATAAAACAAAATCATGAAAAAATTTTGGTCTAAAACAATTCTATAACCCAACTGATATTCTATAAAATAAATTGGAATTAAAAAAATAAAACCAAATGAAATTACCACTTCTAATAATGTTAATTGAGATAGTTCATGTTTTTTTTTTTTTAAAAGTGAAGAGTAGGTTGCCCATGACAACATTCCAAAAACCATTGTAATATCACCTTTATTAAAATCTAAATTTATTAATATTCCAAAGTTAGCTTTTGTTATAATCAAAATTACTCCTATAAAAGAACATGAAACTCCTAATACTTGAAACATATTAGTTTTCTCAATTTTTAAGATTGATGAAATAAAAATGATCATCACCGGTATTGTTGATATCATTAACACTCCACTTATTACTTGAGTAAAATTTAAAGAGTAATAAACAATTGAATTAAATATAGTGACACTTGTTATTCCAAGAACCATATAATATTTATAATTATCTAAAATATATTTTCTTTTTCTCAGTATTTCTTGAATTGTAAAGGGTGCTAAAATTAACCAAGCAAAAAGCCACCTGTAAAAATTTAGTGAAAAAGGTGGTATTTGATATTGACTAGCAAATTTTCCTACAAGAAAATTTCCTGACCAAAATAAAGTTGCTAAAAATAAAAAAATATATGCAATATTATTTTTATTTTTCACTTAGTCAAACCTAAGAGAGCTATAAGGTTTTAAATCTAAATTTGTATTTTCTTCAGCAATCATTCCTGAAATTATTTTCCCTGAGATTGGCCCTAAAGTCCATCCTAAATGATGGTGCCCAAAACAGTAAAAAACATTTTTATATTTTTTTGATGGTCCCATTACAGGTAAGTAGTCTGGTAGCGTTGGTCTAAAACCTAGCCATTCATCTTGATGATCCGGCAAATCACCCATCATATATTTTGCATTATCTATTAAGTTTTTAGTTCTAGATTTTGATAGTGGATTATCAAGTCCACCAAATTCTACAGTGCCTACCACTCTAAGTCCTTGCTCCATTGGGGTAATGCCGAATCCTCTATTTTGAAAAATTACAGGTCTAGTTAAAAGATGATCGCAATCTTTAAAATGAACATGATAACCTCTTTCAGTATCAAGGGGTATTTTTTCACCTAAGCTATCTGTTAATCTTTTAGAAAATGAACCACAAGCAATAACAATCTTATCAAAAAGAAACCTCTGGGTTTCAGCTTTTATAACTGGTTTTTCCTCATCAAAGCTTATGTTTTTAATATTCATTTTTAAAAATTTCCCACCCTTTCTTAAAAAAAGCTCAAATAATTTTAAAAGTATTTTTTTAGGATTTCTTGCGTGTCTTCCATGTTGATAATAAACACCCCCATGATAGATAGGTTTTATATTTGGCTCTAAGTCATGAATTTCCTTTGGAGTTACTACTTGTTGATCAACACCAAGCTCATTTCTTATCTTAATTTCAAGCTCTCTACTTTTTAAATTTTGTTTATTCCAAATATACAAAATTCCTTTTTTTTCAACTAACCCACCAAGGTCAATCTCATCAAATAATTCATCATATGCTGGCAATGCTAAGTCTAAAATTTGATGCATATTTTTAGCTGTATACATCATCTTTTTTGTTGTGCAGTTTCTAATAAAACGTAAAAACCATGGAATCATCTTTGGTACATAATTCCATTTAAGAGCAAGTGGACCAGTTGAACTTAAAAGCATTGCAGGAATATCTGGTAAAATATCAGGTCTATTTATTGGAACAGATGCATACGGGGAAAAATGACCTGCATTACCATAAGATGCCGCGGGACTACCAGGGTCATCTCTGTCAAAAATTGTAACATTAAAACCTTTTTTTTGTAAGAATAGTGCATTGGAAATGCCTTGAATGCCAGCACCTATAATTCCAATTTTTAATTTCTTTTTCATGGCTCTTTATATAATTCTTAAATTTAAATTTTCTCGCGACAAATTAGTCAAACTAGGTAAGTTAAATGTTTAGGGAATTAACTGTTTATGATTAATCTTGGCACTCATGACGATTGCGAAACCAATCATTGTTGCCAACATCGAAGATCCTCCATAAGACATAATAGGCAAAGGTGATCCAACAATAGGCATTAACCCTAATACCATTGACATATTAACTATAACATAAATAAAGATCGAAGAACCATAGCCATAACAAAAAAGTTTTGAAAAATAACTTCTTGAAATGAAGCCAATTTTTATAACTCTATAAATAATTATTATGTAAATTAATAAAAGAATTAGAGCACCTATAAATCCATGTTCTTCAGCAAATAAAGTAAAGATAAAGTCAGTATGTTTTTCAGGTAGAAATTCTAGATAGCTTTGCGTACCCTTCAAAAAACCTTTTCCCATTAGGCCACCTGAACCAACAGCTATTTTTGATTGAATTATTTGATAACCTGCACCTAAGGGGTCTCTATCTGGCTCAATAAAAGTCAGAATTCTTAATTTTTGATAAGGCTTTAGAAATGAAATAGCAAAAGGTAATGAAATTAATAAGGATATGAAGGAATATAGAAAGTATTTAATATTTAGTCCAGCAAGCCATACTACTACTAAACCACTTGCTGCTATTAGTATTGATGTTCCTAAGTCTGGTTGATTGATTACAAGTGCAGTGGGCAAAATCAAAATAGTTGATACTATCAATACATCTTTAAAGGAATTAATTGTTTCTATTTTTGAGCGATGATAAAACTTAGCAAGACATGCTATAATAGCAATCTTCATTAATTCCGATGGTTGTAAGTTGAGAAAATATAGGTTTACCCATCTTTGAGACCCAGATGCTTTAATGCCATACAGGGAGGCCCAAATTAAAAAAAATAAAACAACTACATAAAAAGTATAAGAAAAAAAATGCCAAAACTTTATATTTAAAAAGGATAAAAAAATCATCAAAGGAAAAAAAATTAAAAATTTAGATATATGGCTTTTAGTGTGAAATAAAATTTCTCCTCCATCAGTTGAATACATTGAAAGGCTGCTTATTAACCCTAATAATAAAATGCATATCAATAAAATGTAATCAAAATTTTTAACTTTATAAATGAAAGATAATTGACTATTAATTAATTCATATTGCATCTATATTTTTATTGTTTTTTTAATTCTATTTTTTTCACGAAATTCGTGTCTATCTATGACTAATTTAAAAAGTTTTTTTGCAATAGGTGCTGCTGTCGAGCTACCTGACCCCCCATGCTCAACAACTACGCTAAGTGCATATCTTGGGTTTTTATATGGTCCAAATGCAACATATAAAGCATGATCTCTTTCATTATATGGAATATCCATCGTTTTTAAATCTAACTCTCTATCTTCTTTTGTTATTCTCTTAACTTGAGATGTTCCGGTTTTTCCAGCAAATTGATATTTGGGGTCTTCAATTCTTGATCCATATGATGTTCCTCTAATTTCATTTGTAGCTGCAAACATTGTGTCTAAAACAAGTTTTACATTTTCTGGGTTCTTATATAAAGGTTCATGTTTTTTTTCATTTATGAAGTTAAATAATTGTTCACCTGCTATGTCTATACCATCTTTTATTTCTTTGGCAGATTGAGAATTTTCTTTAATCATGTATTTAATATTTTCTAACGTTTCATCATTATCATTAATTATTATTTTTGGATAAATTTTATATCCTCCATTTGCAAGTTGAGCAGTCATTAAACATAATTGTAAAGGCGTAGTTTGCATATAACCTTGTCCAATTCCTGTAATTAAGGTTTCTCCTATAACCCATCCTACTCCCAGGTTATTTTTTTTCCACTGAGTGCTTGGTATTAAGCCTTTTCTTTCATTGCTAAATGTTTCATTTAAAACTTTTTCTCCTAGTCCAAATTTCAGAGCTGTTTCCTTCAATCGATCTACCCCAAGCCTTCTGGCTATCTCATAAAAGTAGGTATCACAGGATTGTTTCATGGCTTCTTTTAAATTTACAACACCATGCCCTTTTTTCTTCCAACAATGATAGGTTTGACCGTACATTTCTATTTTTCCTGTGCACTGCACTTTAAAATTTGGAGACACAACATCATTTTCTAATGCGGAGAGAGCTACTATTGGTTTAATTGTAGAGCCAGGTGAATAAACACCAGCTATTGTTTTGTTAATCAAGGGTTTCAAAGGGTTATTTCTGATTAATTGCCAATCATCTTGACTAATTCCAAATAGAAAAAGATTTGGATCGAAGGAAGGTGATGAATGCATGGCAACTATTTCCCCTGTATAGATATCCATAACACTTATTGATCCAGCCACATCTTTTAATAGTTCTAAACATAATTTTTGAATCTCTGTATCCAAGGTTAGTGTAATATTTTTTCCTTTTACACCTTCTTTGTAATCAATTTGATTAATTCTTTTTCCATAAGCATTAACTTCATATCTCTGAATACCATTTGTCCCAATTAGTTCACTTTCAAATGATTTTTCCAGACCTGTTTTGCCAATCTTTAGACCTGGTACATAATTGTTTTTAATTGACTCATTGTTTAGTATATCATCTGCACTAGCCTGACTTACATAGCCTAGAACATGAGTATAACTTTCATTAAACGGATAATTTCGAGATATTGACAAAACTGGCTTCGCTCCATTTAAGTCATGTAAAAAATAATTAATTTTAGTAAATTGCTCCCAAGTTAAATTTTCTGAAACCACTAAAGTTTCCCAAGATTTTTGGCGTTTTTTCTTATTTTTTATTTTATTAAATTCACTATTACTAAGTTTTAATATTTCTTTTAATCTTAACATTAAATATTTAAAGTCATCTACTTGTTCAGGTATTATGTGAAGTTGATACACTTTTAAATTTCCCGCTACCGTATTTCCAAAATAATCTAAAAATTCACCTCTAACTGGAGGTAGTCTCCATTCACGTAATCTATTTTTATCTGAAAGTGTTAAATATTTCTTATTCTCTTTAATTTGTAATAAAAATAATCTTGAAATTATTCCTGTAAACACAACTATTTTTGCAATACTGATAATAAACATCCTTCTATTTATTGTTTGAAGTTTTTTACCACTAAAATCATTACTCAACATTAAAATTTACCTGTTACAGATTTATCAAATAAATTAAAAAAATAAGAAAATCCAATGTAAAATAAAAAAGTAAAAATAATATTTATTATTTGATCTAAAAAAAGTATTTCATAATTAAAACTAAAAGTTAAAATTAAAAAAAGTATCGAGTTTATAATTAAAATGATTATAAGAAAAAATATCCAATCCTTCATCAAACTTGGTCTTAAGGTTATATCTCTAAGATAGGCAGCCGCACCACATAAAAACAAATAAGCTAAACTGCTTATTCCCATTGGTATTCCGACAACTACATCATTAAATAAGCCTGCTATAAAGATTAGACCATAGCCTAAGCTCTCACTTTTTTTTAAACTATAGTAAAAAATCAAGATATAAGAAAAGTTAAATGAAAAATATTTTAGTCCCAAATTATTAAAATCAATCTCATTTAATACAGAAGAGAATAATAAAATTATCGGTATGTACTTGTATAAACTTACCAATATACTGGTTTTTTTAATAATAATCATTTAATTTTTTTTAATTTTTCCCTTATTTAAAACGCAAGTTTTATATTCATCAGAACCTATTTTATGAAGTTTATTAAAAAAAGTTTTTTTACATTTAGATCCATACAAAAGATTTAATTGAAGAAATTGAATTTTTTCACTTTCATTTTTATTTTTCTTAATAGTTTTTTTGGTCATTATTAATTCATTTTGTAATTTAATAATCTTATTTTTTAATACACTATTTTCTTCTTCAATTTTAATTCTTATTTCTCTGGCTATTTTTTTTTGTTCTCGCAATATTCTTAGTACCTCTTGTTCTTGATTTTTTTCTTGAATCTTATCTTCTATTTTTTTGGAGTCGTTCTTAGATGTTAAATCTAAAGATTCTGTTTCTTTGGCATAAGATACAACTTTTACATATTTTAATTGCTCAAAATCTTTTTTAAAATGAACTATTTTATCAGTACTATTTAAAGTACTTTTTTCATTTTTTATTATACCAATAGGAATTCCTTCTTTGAATGCCTCACCAGCTCCTGACGTAAGAACAAGAAAATCTTGTTTATCATTTTCAATTACCTTAGAGTTTTTTATATATTGTAGGACACCTATTTTTTTTCCTTTACCAGACATAATTGCTTGTATGTCTCCTGGCTGTAATGAAACTGGAATTTTAGAATTGATATCTGATATTAGCAATACTCTAGAGGTAACATAATTAACTTCTATTACTTTTCCAACTAAATAATTTTCATCAAGGATTATCATTCCTAACTTGATATTATTTTTACTTCCTTTGTTAATTATGATTGATCTTAAAAATGGACTTTGTTTATCAATTAATACTTTTGCATATGTTTCATTTTCTTCAATAAAATAATTATCAACTAATTTTTTATATTTGGTGTTTTCAAGTGTAAGGATTTTTCTGGATAAATTTTTTGATCTTAATTTTTCTAGTTCATTTTTTATTTTTTGATAATCCTCATAATGAGTGATATGACTAGAAATATTCACATAAGTTTTTTTTATAAAATTTTCTGGAATAGAAACGGTAAAGGATGATGCATAAACTATTTCTTTAATTGCTATTTTTATATAATCTATAGGCTTATAATTAAAATTTCCTAAAATTAAAAATATTACTGAAAAAAATATTAAACCTAATATTGAAAATCTTTGTTGTGCTCCTTTTTTTAAAAAAGCTGATCTGACAGCTATTACAAAGTCATCTCTGCTTGTTTGCATTACTTTTAATATTCAGATAGCATCGTTGAAAAGGTGTCTTCTTGATCTAATGCTTTTCCTGTTCCAATTGCAACACATGCTAATGGATCATCTGCAATATGCACAGGTAACCCTGTTTCTTTAGAAAATCTTTTATCAATATTTTTTAATAAAGCTCCACCACCTGTTAAAGTTAAGCCCATATCAACTAGATCAGCTGATAATTCTGGAGGCGTATTTTCTAATGCATCTTTTATTCCATTCACCATTTCTTTTAAAATATCATTTAATGCTGCTGCGGTATCTTCTTCAGTAATATTGACTTCTTTAGGTGTGCCAGATCTTAAATCTCTTCCTTTTACTGGGTATGTGTTGTTATTTGATGAGATTGCAGTTCCAATTTCTTTTTTTATTTTTTCAGCAGTACTGTCCCCAATCATAAGATTATATTCTTTTCTCATATAATTAATCAAAGCTACATCCATTGAATCACCTGCTATTCTAAGAGATTTAGAATAAACTAATCCTCCAAGTGACATGATGGCTATTTCCGTAGTACCACCACCAATATCAACTACCATAGATCCTGTGGCCTCTGAAATTGGAAGGCCCGCTCCAATAGCAGCTGCGATCGGTTCTTCAATTAATTGAACTCTTCTCGCTCCAGCAGCAAGTGCACTATCTTGAATTGCTTTTCTTTCAACAGGTGTTGAGCCAGTTGGAACACAAATTAAAATTCTAGGATTTGAAAAAGTACTATTCTTATGAACTTTTTTTATAAAATGTTTAATCATTTCTTCTGTCACAATAAAGTCTGCGATAACACCATCCCTTAAGGGTCTAATAGCGCTAATGTTTCCTGGTGTTCTTCCAAGCATTGTTTTTGCTTCATCGCCGACAGCTAAAACAGTTTTTTTTCCCATATTTTCAACTATTGCAACAACCGATGGTTCATTTAAAACTACACCTTGTCCTTTTAAAACGACAAGAGTATTAGCTGTACCAAGGTCAATTGCCATATCTTGGCTCCATATGTTAGTTAAATTTTTAAACCATGTGGCCATATTATATTCCCTTCACTTTCTGTGTTTGTTGTTCAATTGGCACTATTTTACTTCTTTTAATAATCATTTTATTTAATGCACTTAAATACGCATTAGCCGATGCAACTAGTGTGTCTGTATCTGCTGCTTGTCCGACTGTAGTTTTTCCCTCTTCTTCAATACGAACACTTACTGTTGCTTGAGCATCAGTTCCTTCAGTAACAGCATGAACTTGATATAATTGAAGCTTAACATCGTGTGGGTATAAAACTTTTATACATTTAAAGATTGCATCTACTGGTCCATCTCCTGTTTCTGAGGTTTTTTTAATTTCTCCATAAACATCAAGAGTCATTTCAGCTCTTTGTGGTTCACCTGTTCCTGCAAAAACTTTTAAAGATTTTAAATTAATAACACTTTTATCTGAAACCATACTATCGTCAACTAAGGCAGCAATGTCATCATCATAAACATGCTTTTTCTTGTCCGCTAAAATTTTAAATTTACCAAATGCAATTTGGATCACGTCATCTGTAACACCTGCATAACCAAGATCATTTAATTTTTCTTTAAATGCATGTCTTCCAGAGTGTTTTCCCATTACTAGAGAAGTTTTTTTTACCCCAACGCTTTCTGGTGTCATAATTTCATATGTTTCTCTATTTTTAAGCATTCCATCCTGGTGGATACCTGCTTCATGTGCAAATGCATTTTTACCAACGATAGCTTTATTAAATTGAACTGGAAAAGTTGCATTAGAAACTATTTTTGAAGCTTTACTTAATAATTCAGTTTTGATTCCCGTTGTATATGGCATTAAATCATTTCTAGTTTTTATTGCCATAACAATTTCTTCAAGCGCAGCATTACCGGCTCTTTCACCAATACCATTGATTGTACATTCTACTTGTCTTGCACCAGCAGAAACTCCAGCTAAAGAATTTGCAACAGCTAAGCCCAGATCATTGTGACAGTGGACAGATAAAATTGCTTTATCAATATTTGGTACTTTATTTTTTAAAATTTTAATAATTTTCGTATATTCTGATGGAGTTGTGTAGCCAACAGTATCTGGAATGTTAATTGTTTTAGCACCACAATTAATTGCAAGCTCAACAGATTTACACATATAATCCATGTCTGTTCTTGTTCCATCTTCACAAGACCATTCAACATCATCTGTGAAATTTCTTGCATAAGTAACGCTTTCTTTAATTGCATCTAAAACTTGTTCAGATGATTTATTCAGCTTATGCTTCATGTGTAGAGGGCTTGTTGAAATAAAAGTATGAATTCTAAATCTTGGTGCGGCCTTTAATGCTTCATAACATGCATCAATATCTTTTTTACTAGCTCTAGATAGTCCACATGGAATTGAATTTTTTAATATTTTACTTATTGCTATTACGGCTTCGAAGTCTCCTGGTGAAGCAATAGGGAATCCAGCCTCTATTATGTCAATACCCATTTCATCAAAAATTCGTGAGATCTGAATTTTTTCTTCAATACTCATTGATGCTCCTGGTGATTGTTCACCATCTCGCATAGTAGTATCAAATATAAAAACTTTATCTTTGTTGCTCATAACTAATATTTTAGAAAAGTTATAATACAATCTATAATAGAGATTGCAAAATAATTTTTATATTTTAGCTATAATCTTTAACCAATTTGGGTTTTTAGTAAAAATTAACTCTTATCACTATCTATTAATTTCTTTTTACCAATCCACGGCATCATCGCTCTAAGCTCTGCACCTACTTTTTCAATTGGATGGTCTGCAAGATCTTTTCTCATCTTTAAAAAGTTCTTCTGTCCACCTTCACACTCTTTCATCCAATCTTTGGTAAATTTACCAGATTGAATGTCGGCTAAAACTTCTTTCATTCTTTTTTTGCTTTCACTGTCTACAATTTTTTTACCAGATACATACTCACCGTATTCTGCTGTATTTGAGATAGAGTAATTCATATTTGCAATTCCACCCTCATAAATTAAATCTACAATTAATTTTACTTCATGCAGACATTCAAAGTATGCCATCTCAGGTTCGTATCCAGCTTCAGTTAAAGTTTCAAAACCATTCTTGATCAATTCAACTAATCCACCACAAAGAACTGATTGTTCACCAAATAAATCTGTTTCACATTCGTCTTTGAAAGTTGTTTCAATAATGCCTGATTTTCCACCACCAATTGCTGAAGCATACGATAATGCAAGATCTCTTGCTTTACCTGTTCCGTCTTGATGAACAGCAAACAAACATGGCACTCCACCACCTCTTTCGAATTCACTTCTAACTAAATGTCCGGGTCCCTTTGGTGCAACCATAAATACATCTAAATCTTTTCTTGCTTCAATAAGTTTATAATGAATATTTAATCCATGAGCAAAAGCTATGCTTGTTCCAGCTTTTATTCTTTGCTCAATATGATTTTTATAAATTGATGCTTGTAATTCATCTGGAGTAAGTATCATTGCAACTTCTGCCCATTCAGCAGCATCAGATAAACTCATTACTTTTAATCCTTTTGATTCAGCTTTTGCTTTACTTGCAGAGCCATCCCTAAGAGCAACGACGACTTCTTTGGCTCCACTATCTTTTAAGTTTAATGCGTGTGCGTGCCCTTGACTTCCATAACCAAAAATTGCTATTTTTTTACTTTTGATTAAATTTACATCTGCATCTTTTTCATAAAACATTTTCATTTTTTCTCCTTTATAATTAATTAAAAATTCCTGCACCTCTAGTCATTGCAACCGCCCCAGTTCTTGAGGCACTAACAAGACCAAATGGTTTTAAATTTTTTGTCACGTTATCTATCTCTTTTTTTATTGCTATTATTTGAATTACAGCAGACTTACTTGTTTGATCTAATATAACTGGATTGTATTTTTTACAAGCATTTAAAGCTTTCTTAATTTTACTAGAGTTTGCAACAATTTTTAATAAAGCCATCTCTTTAAATATGACATTTTTATCTTCTCTTTTAAAATT
>Ga0115000_10002920_pt1 | contig 14450 bp, 12 predicted proteins | sample ArcticOcean_MG_C_6_FD_89690 | JGI IMG/M metagenome (GOLD analysis project Ga0115000, IMG submission 89690) | Marine microbial communities from western Arctic Ocean - ArcticOcean_MG_CB8_128 | ecosystem: Environmental > Aquatic > Marine > Oceanic | place: Arctic Ocean: Canada Basin | collected...
ATAATGTAGAATTTGAAGTTTCATTAATTACATCGGTCGCGATGGATAAAGAACTTAGGTTCGCCATTCGTGAAGGTGGGCATACTGTTGGCGCAGGTGTTGTAACTGAGATTGTTGAGTAGGTTAGAATTATGGCAGGTAATAGTAAAAGAAATATAGTTCAATTAGAAAGTACTGCTGGTACAGGTTTTCGTTATACTGTTACTAAAAGTAGAAAGCTTCACCCTGAGCGTATTGAGTTTAAAAAGTACGATCCGGTCATTCGAAAGCATGTTATTTTTAAAGAGACTAAGTAGATAGTTGGGAGTAATTTTATAGATATTGCATAGGAGAGTAGCTCAACTGGTAGAGCACCGGTCTCCAACACCGGGGGTTGCGGGTTCGAGCCCTGCCTCTCCTGCACAAAATAATTTATATAATAAAGTAGTATAAAATGATTAAAAGAGTTCAAAAGTTTGGAATAGACATAAAGTATGAGATGAGTAAGGTTTCTTGGCCTGATTGGGACAGTCTTAAGGGCTCTACATATGTTGTGCTAATATTATCTTTAATTTTAACAGTTTTTTTATTTGTTGTTGATTTGTTTCTTACGAAATCAATCTCAACAATTTTGTAATTTTTATGAATTGGTACACACTTAGAGTAATCTCAGGCAAAGAAAAGAAGATACGTGAAAGTATACTTTTCGATGTTAAAGCGGTAAATTTACAAGACCATATTGAGAATATTTTGGTTCCTACTGAGAATGTCTTGGAGATGCGTGACGGTAAAAAAAAGATTAAAGAAAAGGTCTTTTTTCCTGGATATTTACTTATTCATATTGACATGAATAAAGAGACAAAATATGTAGTTGAAAATGTGAATGGTGTGATTAGTTTTGTAGGTTCTAGCGGTAAGCCAGAGGCTTTGAAGCCTGAAGAGGTAAAGAGGTTCCTTGGCGATCATGATGGTGGTGATGGGCCAATTGTAATTACAGAGGCAGCTCCATTTAAGGTGGGTGATTCTGTTAATGTGAAAGATGGTCCTTTTGTAGATTTTTCTGGTGTCGTCCAGGAAGTCAATCATGAAAAGCAAAAATTAAAGGTTGCAGTAAGTATTTTTGGTCGGTCTACTCCAGTTGAGTTAGACTATTTACAGGTTGCACTTGACAACTAAATATAGGGTTTATTAATGGCGAAGAAAATTATAGGGTTTATTAAATTACAAATCCCAGCGGGGAAAGCAAATCCAGCACCTCCTGTAGGTCCAGCTCTTGGTCAGCAGGGTGTTAACATTATGGATTTTTGCAAGTCGTTTAATGCTAAAACGCAAGATAAGGCTGGTGATATAATTCCTGTCGAAATTACTGTTTATGCTGATAGGAGTTTTACTTTTGTTACTAAAACGCCTCCAGCGTCAAGATTGATTTTAAAATCAGCTAATTTGAGCAAAGGTTCAAGCGAGCCTAATAAAGAAAAGGTCGGTTCAATTAGTGAGTCTGATTTAGAGAAAATCGCTGAACTAAAAATGACTGATTTAAATGCTAATTCTGTAGACCAAGCCAAGGAAATGATTAGGGGGACGGCGAAATCTATGGGTATTGAGGTGAAAGGTTAAATAAAGTGGCTAAAATTAAACAAAAATCATTTGACGAATTTTATGATAAAGAGTTTGCCCATGATTTGAATGAAGCGATTGAGATTGTCAAAAAAGTATCATCTGTCAAATTTGATGAAACAATTGATTTGGCGATCAATCTTAATGTGGATCCTCGTCATGCAGAAGAAAATATTAGAATAAGTACTTCGCTTCCTCATGGTACTGGTAAAAAAGTTGTTCTACTGGTTCTCGCTCAAGGACCAAAAGTTCAAGAAGCTTTAGATGCTGGAGCCGATTATTGCGGAAATAAAGAATATTTAGACAAAATTAAAGCTGGTTGGGTTGATGTAGATAAGATTATTGCAACGCCTGATATGATGGCTGAGCTTGGGAAGCTTGGTAAAATTTTAGGTCCAAAAGGTTTGATGCCTAATCCTAAAAGCGGTACTGTTACTATGGACGTCGCAAAAGCAGTTGCTGATCAGAAAGCTGGCATGGTAGAGCTTCGAGTTGAAAAAACGGGTATTATTCATACTATTTGTGGAAAAATTTCTTTCGATAGTAGAGCCTTAGTTGAAAATATTACTGTAATATATAATTCTCTGTTAAAGTCAAGGCCGCCATCAGTTAAAGGGCAGTATTTTGTAAAAATGTCTATTTCGTCTACTATGGGGCCAGGCGTAAAAATAAATATTAATTCTATAGGGTAACTGAATTATGCCTAATCAAAAAAATATTAAAAATGTTGAAGACTTAACTGATAAGTTGTCAAGAGCTAAATCTATTTATTTCACAGAATATTTAGGCTTAAATGTTTCGGACGTTACTGCTCTAAGGAAGAAGTTCTTTGAAGGTAATGTAGAATATTTAGTTGTTAAAAATACGCTATTGAAAATTGCCATCGGGAATAGTAGGATTGAGATTTCAGACGAGTTGTTTTCTGGTTCAACTGCAATTGCGCTATCATATGATGAGCCTGTTGCAGCAGCTAAGATTATTAAGGTTTTTCTAAAAGATCATGATTTACCCACTGTCAAAGGTTTGGTATTTGAAGGTACTTACCATGACTCTAGTCAGTTTGAAAAAATTGCAAATTTGCCAAGCAAGGAAGAATCTCTTACCATGCTTGCAATTATGTTGAAAAGTCCACTTCAGGACATTGTAAATATTCTTAGTTCATCGATGGTTAAGCTCATCAATGTACTTAAGGATGTTGAAAAAAATAAAAACGTTGAAAATTAAAATAAGGAGTTAATAAAATGGCTGTTAAAAGAGAAGATGTGCTAGCGTATTTAGAAAGCGCTAATATGATGGAGGTTTCTGATTTAATATCTGAAATTGAAGAGAAATTCGGTGTGTCTGCCGCTGTCCCAGTTGCTGTGGCTGCTGCTCCTGCTGGTGGTGACGCTGGTAGTGCTGAAGTGCAAACAGAGTTCGATGTGGTTTTGAAAGCTGCTGGCCAGCAAAAGATAAATGTCATCAAAGCTGTTAGATCCATTACTGACTTGGGTTTAAAAGAAGCGAAAGAGTTAGTTGACTCTGCTCCAAAAGCTATCAAGGAAGGCGTTTCTGAATCTGAAGCAAATGAAGTCAAAAAACAGCTTGAAGAAGCTGGTGCTGAAGTTGAATTAAAGTAGTTATTTTATATTTGGCTTTTTTATTAAACATTACATCGGAGGATTAATTGGAATCTCTTAACGTTTCAAAAAATAATAGGGTTACTTTTACCCATATACAAGAACTATTAGAAATACCTGATTTGCTGGCTATACAAACAAAGGCTTATCAGCAATTTTTGCAAGAGTTTGAGGCCACTGAAGCCAGGAAAGATTTAGGCTTGCAAGCTGTATTGAATAGCGTTTTTCCGATTGAAGATTCTCATAGAAATTATATTCTAGAGTTTAATTCCTATTATTTAGGTCAGCCTAAATATACTGGAGATGAATGTATTGATAGGGGTGTGACTTTTTCAGCACCGCTTCGTGTTAAGCTTTCTCTTCATATTACAGATGAAAGTAATAAAAATGAGTATGCTCAAAGTATTGAGCAAGACGTTTATTTTGGAAACATTCCTTATATGACTGAAAAAGGTACTTTCATTATTAATGGTGCCGAAAGAGTTATTGTTTCTCAATTGCAGCGTTCTCCTGGTGTTTTCTTTGATGAATCCACTCATCCAAATGGGACCAAGTTATTTCAAGCAAGGATCATACCTGCGCGGGGTTCTTGGGTCGATTTCACTACTGATATAAATGATTGTCTTTTTGTCATCATTGATAGGCGTAGAAAATTTCCAGTTACGATGTTGCTTCGTGCGCTTGGGTACTCCTCAAATAGTGATATATGTAAGGCTTTTGGCAACCTAATTACTAAGAAAGTAAAGGGTAAGGGTATTGAGAAATACATAGGCGCAACTATTACTGAAGATGTTATTGATACAAAAACTGGTGAAATATTCTTTGAGAGCGGCACTGAATTATCTGGTGATATAATTGAAAAGCTTAAAGAAAATGGTGTTGGTGAAATAAATCTGGTTGATGGTAACAAAGATTTTTCATCAATGTTGCTCTTAAATACTATTAGTAAAGATCCAACACGTGATACCGAAGGTGCTCTTCAGGTTGTTTATCAGTTGCTTCGAACTAGTGAGCCGCCAAACCTTGAAACGGCCCAAAAATTTATTGAGCGTATTTTTTTCAGTCCAAAAAAATATGATCTAGGGCAAGTGGGTAGGTATCGCTTAAACCAGCAATTTAATTTAGATGTACCTGTTGAAGAGACCGTTTTGACGATGGAAGATATTATTCAAGTTCTTGTCACTTTAATTGAAATGAGAAAAGGTGATCGTGGCGTTGATGATATTGATCATTTGGGTAATAGAAGAGTTAAGACTATTGGTGAGCAGTTGACAAATCAGTTTAGTATCGCTTTAAGTAGAATGATAAGGACGATTCATGAGCGCATGAATCTTCGAGAGTCTGAGAGTATTACGCCTCAAGACTTAATTAACTCTCGCGTTGTTACTACTGTGATTAATACATTTTTTGGTACTTCTCAGTTGTCTCAATTTGGTGATCAAACAAACCCACTTGCTGAGATTACTCACAAGAGAAGAATATCTGCTTTGGGGCCAGGGGGTTTAACTAGAGAAAGAGCCGGGTTTGAAGTCAGAGATGTTCATTATACTCATTATGGTAGGCTATGTCCTATTGAAACTCCAGAAGGTCCAAATATTGGCTTAATATCTTCTTTAGCTATGTTTGCTGAGGTAAATAGCCACGGTTTTATTGAATCTCCTTATAGGGAGGTTGTTAAAAGCAATGGTCTTTCTAGGGTTACTGACAAGATAAAATATCTTTCTGCTGATGATGAAGATCGTGTCATGGTAGCGCAGGCAAGTACCGAGTTGGATTCGAAAAAAAATATTATTGAAAAAAATATAAGAACCCGTGTAAAAGGTGATTTTCCAATCGTTGGTCCTGAAAGCGTAGATTATGTAGAAGTTTCTCCAACTCAGATTTTAAGTGTTGCGGCTGCATTAATACCGTTTTTAGATCACGATGATGCTAATAGAGCTCTAATGGGCTCCAATATGCAACGGCAAGCAGTGCCTCTCATGTATCCTCAGTCTCCAATAGTTGGTACGGGAATGGAAAGTCGTGTTGCTAAAGATTCAAGGTCTTGTGTTACTTCTCCTGTTTCTGGGAGAGTTGTCTATGTTGATGCTGATACAATACATATAAAAAGAAAAGACGTCCAAGATAGTTTGACTCTTTTCGAGGGTGAAGCGATTCATGAGATAAAATTAAAAAAATATTTTAGAACTAATCAAAATACAGTTCATAATCAGCGACCTCTCGTCAGCGAGGGGCAGAAAATTGAGATTGGGGATGTTGTTGCTGATGGTGCGGCTACAGAAATGGGTGAATTGGCGCTGGGTTCTAATGTTCGTGTCGCCTACATGGCGTGGCGTGGTTACAATTTTGAAGATGCGATTGTAGTCAGTGAGCGTTTAGTTAAAGATGATATATTTAGCTCTGTTCACTGCAATGAAATTGAAGTTGAAGTTAGAGATACAAAGAGAGGTCAGGAAGAGCTTACGCCTGAGATTCCGAACGTAAGTGAAGACGCTACTAAGGATCTAGATGAAGAAGGTATCGTTCGCGAGGGCGCGAGAGTTAAAGAAGGTGATATATTAATCGGAAAAGTTACGCCTAAGGGTGAATCAGACCCTACCCCAGAAGAGAAATTACTACGTGCTATTTTTGGTGAAAAGGCAGGTGAGGTTAAAGATGCATCTAAAAGAGCTGAGCCTGGTATTAAAGGCTGTGTGATACGAACAAGGTTATTTGAAAAGCAGGCGAAGAGAACTAAGGCGGAGGAAAGAGAGCAAATCCGCGATTATCAGAAAAAAGCGGCTGAAAATAAGAAAAATTTAAAAGTCTCCAGGGATGAAAAATTATTAGCTCTAATGTTAGATCAGGTTTCTAACGGTATTCGAAGTGTTTCTAGTAATAGGACTTTGATTAAAAAGTCTACAAAACTCACATCAAAAAGATTGTCAGGGTTCGATTTAGAAAGGTTTGCTCAAGATGTTGCTTGGGTTGAGGATACGAGGACTTGGAATAAGATTGCTAAGGTTTGGATATCCTTTAGAAAAGAGTGGTCGAGGTTAGAGACTCAACTTGAGAGGCAAGTTTTTAAGCTAAAAATCGGTGATGAATTACAACCTGGCATTCTCCGTATGGCGAAAGTTTATGTTGCTCAAAAGCGTAAGCTTCAAGTGGGTGATAAAATGGCTGGTAGGCATGGTAATAAGGGTATTGTCGCTACTATTGTCCCTGAGGAAGATATGCCATTTTTAGAAGATGGTACTCCTGTTGATATTGTTTTAAATCCTCTGGGCGTTCCTTCTAGAATGAATTTAGGCCAACTTTATGAGGCGATGCTGGGCTGGGCTGGGCTGGTTACTGGTAATAAGTATTCTACTCCAGTTTTTAATGGAGCGTCCCCAGATCAGGTATTATCTGAATTGAGCAACGCTGGTTTACCTGTTTCTGGAAAAACCAAACTTATTGATGGGGTAACTGGTGAAGCATTTGATAATCCAGTTACTGTTGGCGTTTCCTATATTATGAAACTCAGTCATATGGTTGATGATAAAATGCATGCTAGGTCAACTGGGCCTTATTCATTAATCACTCAGCAGCCTCTGGGTGGAAAAGCTCAGTTTGGTGGACAACGTTTTGGGGAGATGGAGGTTTGGGCTCTGCAAGCATATGGTGCTGCTCATACGTTGCATGAAATTTTGACTGTTAAGTCTGATGATGTTGAGGGTAGGTCTAAGGTTTACAATGCCATCGTAAGAGGGGAACAAATGCCGGAATTTTCTGCGCCTGAATCATTTAATGTCATGATCAAAGAGCTCCAAGGTCTTTGTATTGATGTAGAACTAGATAATTAAGAGGGATAAAATTGACTTATATACAATCAAATAACTTAGATACTTCAAAGTCTTACAGCTCGATTACCATTGGGTTAGCATCTCCAGAATCTATATTGGCTAGGTCTTATGGCGAAATACTAAAGCCTGAGACCATTAATTATAGATCTTACAAGCCTGAAAAGGATGGTCTTTTTTGTGAAAAAATATTTGGACCTGTAAAGGACTACGAATGTCACTGTGGAAAATATAAAGGTATTCGTTATCGTGGTATCATTTGTGACAGATGTGGTGTTGAAGTGACTAGAAAAAAGGTTCGAAGAGAAAGAATGGGTCATATTACTCTGGCTGTGCCAATTGTCCATATTTGGTATTTGAGGTCGATACCCAGTAAGTTGAGTTATCTAGCGGGCAGAAGTACAAAAGAACTTGAAAGAGTAATCTATTATGAAATGTATATGGTGCTTGAGCCGGCGGATAGCGGTCTTAAGCCTTTTGATTTAATTGAAGAAGACGAATATATAGATTACGATCAGAAATATGGTTTTACTGCTGTCAGCGAAGAGCGCAGAGATAATGATGATTATTTTTATGCTGCTATGGGCGGTGAAGCAATCAAAGAAATGCTTGCAAGAATTAATATTATGGATCTCAAAAAAGAGCTTGAAGATATCGTTAAGACCTCCAAGTCGAAGCAAAAAAGAACAGATGCACTGAAGCGGCTAAAGGTTACATACTCTTTTGTGCCAGACCCGACAAAGAAACGTTTGAATAAGCCTGAATGGATGATTGTTTCTATTCTTCCTGTTATTCCTCCCGAGCTTAGGCCTCTGGTACCTCTAGAAGGTGGTAGATTTGCTGCTAGTGATTTAAATGATCTATATAGAAGAATCATTATAAGAAACAATAGATTGAAGCAGTTAATGGAAATTAAGGCTCCTGATGTAATTTTAAGAAACGAAAAAAGAATGCTCCAAGAATCTGTGGATGCGCTATTTGATAATAGTCGAAGAAAAACTGCCATAAGAAGTGGCTCTCGTCGACCATTAAAGTCTCTTTCCGATATGTTGAGGGGTAAAACAGGTCGGTTTAGACAAAACTTGCTTGGAAAGAGAGTTGATTATTCTGGTAGATCTGTGATTGTAGTTGGTCCTAAGTTAAAATTGCAAGAGTGTGGATTACCAAAGAATATGGCTTTAGAGCTCTTTAAGCCTCACATGATTCGTGAATTGATGATTCGGGGTTACACTCAGACTCCTAGGAGCGCTAAATTAATGATTGAGAATCATGAGCCTGTTGTTTACAAAGTTTTAGAGTATGTAGTAAAAGATCATCCTGTCATGCTAAATCGGGCTCCGACATTGCATAGGCTTGGTATTCAGGCCTTCCAGCCAGTTTTGGTTGAAGGTAAGGCAATTCAGTTGCATCCATTAGTTTGTTCTGCTTTTAATGCTGATTTTGATGGTGATCAAATGGCTGTACATGTTCCGCTATCTCTGCCTGCTCAAATGGAGGCTAGAGTTTTGATGCTTGCCAGTCATAACATATTACATCCGGCTAATGGTCAGCCGATTGCGGTTCCTTCTCAAGATATGATTCTAGGTTCTTATTACCTTACTAAGCTAAAAACTGGGGACTTGGGTGAGGGTAAACTTTTTGGTTCTATTGACGAGGTAGTTTTAGCCCATGAAAATAGGGTAATTGGTATGCATGCCAAAATTTCTCTGAAGCACAAAGATGTTTGGATTAAAGATACTACTGTTGGTAGAGCTATTTTTAATTCAATCCTCCCATCTGAAATGGATTTCATTGATGCGTTAATTGATAAAAAGCTATTGACAGAGGTTGTAAATCAATGCTATTTGGTAGTTGGTAATTACAGAACCGTTATCTTTTTAGATGATTTAAAAGATTTGGGTTTTAAAATGGCGACTCTAAGTGGTCTTTCTATATCTATTAGTGATGTCTTGATACCGGGTGAGAAAGACAATATTCTTTCAACTGCATTTGATAAAGTTAATGATATCAAAAATAAATTTGATAGGCATGTCTTGACTGAAGGTGAGCGTTATAATAAAGTTATTGATGTTTGGACTCATACGACAAACCATGTGGCTCAAGTTATGGAGCAAGAATTGAGAAAAGACAATCAAGGTTTTAATCCGCTTGCAATGATGACTGATTCTGGTGCTAGAGGTAGTAAAGATCAGATTAAACAGTTGGCTGGAATGCGCGGACTAATGGCAAAGCCTCAAAAATCTATGAAAGGTGGAGTTGGTGAGATTATTGAATCCCCTATTACATCTAATTTTAAAGAAGGTTTATCTGTGTTTGAGTATTTTATTTCAACTCACGGCGCTAGAAAGGGTCTCGCAGATACAGCATTGAAAACCGCTGATGCTGGTTACCTTACTCGTAGGCTAGTTGACGTTGCTCAAGATGTTGTAGTTTATGAAGATGATTGTGGTACAATTAATGGAATCCTTATATCGGATTTAAAAGAGGGCGAAGAAATTATCGAGCCTATTGCTGATCGTATCCTAGGTAGGACTATACTTGATGATTTCATTGAACGGGGCAAAGTCGTTGTGAAAGCGGGTTCTGTTATTTCTGAAAAAGAAGCAGAATTAATTGGTGACAGTGGTGTTGAAAGTGTTCATATTCGTTCTGTTCTTAGTTGTGACACTAAAAGAGGTATATGCGCTAAGTGTTATGGTTGGGATTTATCATTGCATAAAATAGTTGATATAGGGACTGCTGTTGGTATTAGAGCGGCTCAGAGCATTGGTGAGCCTGGGACGCAGTTGACGCTTCGTACATTTCACATTGGAGGTACTGCTAGCAGGGTGATTGAACAATCTGAGATGAAAAATAAACGACCTGGTGTTGTAGAGTTTTCTGATAATTATGATTTTGCTGTTACGAGAGACGAGGCTGGTATAGAAGTTCGTAGGTGTATGGTTAGGCATGCTAAGCTGACAATCACGCAAGGTGAGAAGGCGTCAAAGGCTGTTTTCAATGTACCTTATGGCGCTACAATGTTAGTGGACGATGGCGAAAAAATTAAAGCACAAACCACGATGTTCCAGTGGGATCCTTACACTGATATTATTCTCGCTAGAGAGACTGGCTTGGTTAGTTTAAAAGATTTTGTTGAAGGTGAGACGTATTCTGTTGAGTCTGTAGAGACTGGTAAAAAGCAGATTGTTGTTATAGAAGCTAGAGATAGAAAGCTAAGTCCACATTTAGAAATTGTTGATAAAAATGGTGAAATAATTGCGGGTAGTACTATACTTCCTGTAAAGGCTACATTAGTAGTCAATGACAAAGAAGAAGTAGAACGAGGACAAACTCTTGTGAAAATTCCAAAAGACATTGGTAAGACTAGAGATATTACTGGTGGATTGCCTCGAGTAGCTGAGTTGTTTGAATCTAGGAAGCCGTCTAACCCTGCTGTTATGACTGAAATAAACGGAACTGTTAAGTTTGGTGACACGCGGAGAGGTATTAGAAAGATTCATGTTGTTGGATCTGATGGTGATGATAGAGCATATTCTATACCTTACGGTAAGCATGTTATAGTCCACGAAGGTGATTTTATAAATGCTGGAGCTTCTCTTTGTGAAGGCGCGATTTCTCCAAATGACATACTCAGAGTTCTAGGTCCTTCAGCTGTGGTTGATTATTTAGTAAATGAAATCCAGGAAGTCTATAGGCTGCAGGGTGTTAAAATAAATGATAAGCATATTGAGATTATCGTAAATCAGATGATGCAAAAAGTAAGCGTTAAAGAAATTGGAGACTCAAGATTCCTTCAGGAAGATAGAATAAGTAAAAATGATTTGACGATTGAGAATGAAAGATTGTCCAAAATGGTCGTTGTTACTGTTCCTGGTGATACTGGCTTAGATGAAAATATGATGATAGAAAAAACGGAGCTTAATGAGCTAAATAAGGAAGTTAAAGCTGAAGGGAAAGATGTTGCTAATTACCGGAAAACCATTTCAGCTACATTTGAACCAATATTGATGGGCATCACTAGAGCTTCTCTAAATACTGAGAGTTTTATTAGTGCTGCGTCCTTTCAAGAAACTACCAGAGTTTTAACAGATGCTGCGACTGCAGGTAAAACAGATTATTTGTATGGTTTAAAAGAAAATGTAGCGGTTGGTAGAATTATTCCAGCTGGTACTGGCACTCCTAAAATAGTTGATATTCTCGTTGGCATTGAAAGTAATGATGAGTCAAAAGCGGATGCTGCTGCTGCCGTTGTATAATATTCGAATTTAGATGAAAATCATTGTTATTTATTTAATTAATAGATTAAATTGCGAGGCTGTGGAGAAATATATATGCCAACAATAAACCAATTAGTAAGAAAAGGCAGAAAGAGAATCTTGAAAAAGACCTCAACGCCTGCGCTCATGAGTAATCCTCAAAAAAGGGGTGTTTGCATTCGCGTTTACACGACAACTCCAAAAAAACCTAATTCTGCATTGAGAAAAGTTGCAAGAGTCAGGCTTACGAACTCTACAGAGGTAACTGCCTATATTCCGGGTGAGGGACACAACCTTCAGGAGCATTCTATTGTACTGATTGAGGGTGGCCGGGTAAAAGATTTGCCGGGTGTTCGCTATCATATTGTTAGGGGAACCTTAGATACTGCTGGCGTTGATGATAGAAGGACAAGCCGTAGTCGATATGGTGCAAAAAAACCAAAGGCTAATTAGAAAATTATGAGAAGAAGAAGACCAGAGAAGAGAACAATTCTACCAGATACTAAATACGATGATTTATCTGTTGCTAAGTTTATTAATTACATTATGGATAGTGGTAAAAAAGGTGTAGCAGAAAAAATATTCTACGGTGCTATGGATATTATACAGAGTAAGACAAAAACCGATGGTCTTAAAATTTTTAAAAAGGGAATTGAGAATACTTCGCCAAGTGTAGAGGTTAAATCTAGAAGAATAGGCGGAGCAACTTATCAGGTTCCAATTGAGGTACCTAGAAAAAGAGGTTTTTATCTTGCTTCTCTCTGGATTATTAAGGCTTCTAACAATTCATCCGGAAAGCCTATGGCTGATAAGTTAGCTAGTGAACTAATCGCAGCTGCTAATGGTGATGGTAATGCTATGAAGAAAAAAGAAGATACACATAGGATGGCCGATGCTAATAAAGCATTCGCTCATTTCAGATAAAATAAGGTTTAGGTTTTAAATTGAATAGTAATGATTTAAATAGTTTTAGGAATATCGGCATCATGGCGCATATAGATGCTGGGAAAACCACCCTTACCGAAAGAATATTATATTACACTGGTGTTACGCATCGAATAGGCGAAGTACACGATGGTGCTGCTACGATGGATTGGATGGAGCAAGAGCAAGAGAGGGGTATTACTATTACATCTGCTGCGACTACTTGCAATTGGGATAACCATCGAATAAATATTATTGATACTCCTGGGCACGTTGATTTTACTGTTGAAGTCGAGAGGTCTCTTCGGGTCCTGGATAGTGCGGTAGCTGTTTTTTGCGCTGTCGGAGGCGTAGAACCACAAAGTGAGACAGTCTGGAGACAGGCTGACAAGTATGATGTGCCAAGGATTGCTTTTGTTAATAAAATGGACAGAGTCGGTGCGGATTTCTTTAATGTTATGGATATGGTCAAAGATAGGCTTGGGACGAATCCCCTTCCTGTTGTCATTCCGATTGGTACTGGCGAAACTTTTACAGGTATCATTGATCTTTTATCTATGAAGGCCATTCTTTACAATGAATCTACAATGGGCTCTAGGTATGACGAAGCGGACATACCTTCTGATATGGCAGAGATTGCAGAAAAATGGAGAAAACACCTTATTGAAGAGACGGCGTCTTACGATGAGAATCTTTTAGAAAAATTTGTTTCTGATGTGGATATTTCTGCAGATGAATTAAAAGTAGCCCTAAGAAAGGGTTGCCTTGACAATACTTTTATTCCGATGTTTTGTGGTTCGGCTTTTAAGAACAAGGGTGTTCAAAGGCTTTTAGACGCTGTAGTTGACTTTTTACCATCTCCTGTAGACATTGGAGAAGTGACAGGTACTGACCCTAGGGATTCTGATTTAAAGTTGAAAAGAAAGCCTGATGTAGATGCTCCTTTTAGTGCGTTAGCTTTTAAAATTATGACTGACCCTTATGTTGGTAAATTAACGTACATGCGTGTTTATTCTGGTAGTCTAGATGCAGGTTCTTATGTTTATAATGCTAATAATGGTAAAAAAGAAAGAATTAGTAGAATATTATTAATGCATTCAAACAAAAGAGAAGATCGTGACGGTGTCGTTGCTGGAGAAATTGTTGCTGCTGTTGGCTTAAAGAATGTAAAGACTGGCAATACCTTATGTAATCAATCCGACCAGATTATCTTGGAGTCAATGGATTTTCCTGAACCTGTTGTTGCCGTATCTGTTGAGCCGGTTAGTAAGGTTGATATGGATGCATTATCAAAGTCCCTTGCTAAATTGGGTGAGGAAGATCCTACTTTTAGGGTTTCTACTGATGAAGAAACTGGTCAAACAATTATTGCTGGTATGGGTGAGCTACATCTTGAAATCTTAGTTGACAGGTTAAAAAGAGAATTTAAGGTTAAGGCTAATATCGGCAAGCCTATAGTTGCTTACAGAGAGGCTATTACTGAAGCTATTAGTAATGTCGAAACAAAATTTATACGTCAGTCTGGCGGTAAGGGGCAGTATGGTCATGTTGTTATTAATGTAGAACCAAACGATCCGGGTAAAGGTTATCATTTTGAAAATAAAATTACTGGTGGCGTAATACCGAGGGAATACATTCCTTCCGTTGATAAGGGTATGCAAGAAGCGCTAAAAAATGGTGTTATCGCTGGTTATCCTATTGAAGATATTAGGGTTGAACTTATTTTTGGTTCGTATCACGACGTTGACTCTTCTGAGATGGCATTTAAGATTGCCGGTTCGATGGCAATACAGTCAGCTTGTAAAAAAGCTAGCCCTAAACTAATGGAGCCAATTATGTCTGTTGAAGTAGTTACACCTGATGAATATCTTGGTGATGTTATGGGAGATATTAGTTCTAGGCGTGGCAAGATTGATGGCATGAGTCAAAGAAATGAAGCTCAAGTAATTAAAGCGAATGTTCCATTAAGTAAAATGTTTGGTTATGTGACTGATTTAAGATCTGTTACGCAAGGAAGGGCAGTTTTTCATATGGAGTTTGCAAATTATAGTATTGTACCTTCTTCTGTTGAGACTGAAATTATGGAGAGAGTCCATGGTAAAATTGTTTGATTTTTAAAAAAGGAGTAAAGTAAAAATGTCAAAAGCAAAATTTGAGAGAACAAAGCCTCATGTTAATATTGGGACTATTGGTCACGTTGATCATGGTAAGACTACGCTTACCGCTGC
>Ga0115000_10002929_pt1 | contig 14418 bp, 9 predicted proteins | sample ArcticOcean_MG_C_6_FD_89690 | JGI IMG/M metagenome (GOLD analysis project Ga0115000, IMG submission 89690) | Marine microbial communities from western Arctic Ocean - ArcticOcean_MG_CB8_128 | ecosystem: Environmental > Aquatic > Marine > Oceanic | place: Arctic Ocean: Canada Basin | collected...
ACGTAAACGCGACGATGTTTTACAAACGAACGAGAGAGAAGAGGAGAGAAAAAGAGATCCCTCTCAAAATCCTCCTCTAAAATCTTCCCGCGGCAAATCGAAGAAGCATGCGGTGCGCACTGCGCATACTTACAGCAAGTGATGATACCCAAAACCTTCATGTTTCGCCACAGATACGTGGTATCGCCGTAGTAATCGGCACCATCGACGTATTTCTTCCCTGGTTCCGCCATTTTGTGTGATGATTGATGTACAAACACACACGCTCGCGCGGAAACGAGAGTGAGGAGAGAATGAGGAAAAGGCTGATGAAAATTTTTGGTGTTGTTTTGGTCTTTTATTTTTTTTTTTAAGCAGTTAAGCGGGAGAAACGAGCACAGAAAAGCAAAAGAGAGAGAGGGAAGACGGAGGAGTAATAATACTCAAATATAAAATTACTTATTTGTTGTAATATATCTCAATATAAAACACACTGACGACCGGGCTACTAGATAAAGCTAAAAACGACTATAACTGCTGTGATGTGAGGAGTCGATGGCCCGCAACGCGCGATTCGTGCAAGAGTTTTTTCTCTCTAAGCGCTCTCGAATAAAGGTAGACGAGAAACGGATGTAGCGAGAGAAAAGTTCAGGAATACGAATCGCGAGCGGAGCACAACGCGCCCCCGATATACACGACAACGTGATTGATGATAAGAATAAATCTTACACAAACACGCGTCAATTAACCGTGGACACCACTCTTATTCTTTGCGTCCCCACCGATTTCAAACGTCTTGCAACGTTTGATTTTGTGCATGCACGAGCGCTTGCACGTGTTGCAGGTAAGTTTCAAGACGATCTTCTTCGTGGTCTTCGCTTTTTTGTGAAACACTGGTTTGGTTTGACCCCCGTAACCAGATTGTTTTCTGTCGTAACGGCGTTTACCTGCAGTTGATAAAATAGAGAAGTCGTGTGAGTAAAAAAGAATATTAAACGCGTACGTGCGCTTCGTTCCAATCGCGCGAGCGAGACTTTGTTTCCTCCCTCGAAAGGGAGAGTTTTCCGCGTTTTTGACCCTCTTCGGTGAAAAATCTCACCAAAGCGTACGCGCTAGGAAAGCACCCAAACCGCTAAGACGTGCACTCTTTTCATTATTGCACACACAAAAGTCTGCACTCTGCCATTCATCGACTTTTTCAAACTCTAGACCTTCGCGTCACCGTCTGTTCCCGATCGAATTTCGCTCGCGCGCGCGCGTTTTTACAACAACGACGCAAAAAAATGAGAGAAATTTTGCGTACCTTGCGCAAACAAAGACGCCTTCCCGGTTTTGTACTGCGTCACTTTTTGGATCGCGTGCTTCTTGCATCCCTTGCAATACGTTCGTCGAGTTTTTGGAACCTGTGTATGATGTTCGGAAGAGACCGCATGGGGTTAGTTTCCGGAAATTTCTCGCTAAACTACCACGTGATGATGATTCAAAGTCGTTTTCGCGGAGAGAGGAGGGGTGGAAAAATTTGTGCCCGCGCGTATTAAAAAAGAAAGGATACGCCCAGACGCGAACGCAGAATCGTCGTTGCGACGCAACTAAACGACTTTACGTTTGAGAAGAAAAACAATATCGTTTAAAGTGGACGCACGTTGACCATGATGTGTGTGTGTGTGTGTAAAGACTAGCTAAATGTGTGAGGATGTGTGGGTGGGTCTTCTTTCTCGCTTTCATTCTTTGTTGTTCTTTTTCGTCTGTCTTCCTCCCAGAAACTTCCCTCATCGTCGTCAAAACAAGAAAGAGCAGAAACGCGTCTGTTTTCTTCTCTGTTTCAAGTGGCATAGAAAGATGGAAAAACACCACAAATTACGACGACCAGCGGGATCGAGCATCCACGCGTGCAACATATGCGGCATCGAAGGCCACCAAGCCATGAACTGCGTGAACGGCAACGTCGATTGGTCGAGAAAATGGCCGAAAGAAATGTTTCAATTCGAACAGTTTGAGTACGCGAAGAGAAGAGAAGAACCGGATTACAACCAGATCGCGAGAGAGGCAAAAGCGTACGCGACGAAGATGCGAAAGAAAATCGATAAAAGAGAGAAGAGAAATCGAGGCGAGGACGTGAGCGAGAGCGAAGAGGAGGAAGTAGAGGCGAAAAAATTGGACGAGAAAATGCGAGCGAAACAAACGAAAGAGGAAGAAGAAGAAGAAGGGAAGAACAAAAATACGACTAAAAAGAAAGACGGGTGGTTGGTCTATTACGATAACTTAGGACGACCTTATTATCATAACGCAAAGTTAGGGAAGACCCAATGGACGCCACCGGATACGAACGTTTAATAATAAGAGTAATAATAGTAATAGAGTGAGAGAGAGAGAGAGAGAGAGAGAGAGACAGTAGTTCCTGTAGCGAGTTTTAGTGTGAAAGAGGTTAAACCCCGAAATCGAGGACAGAGGAGGAAAAAGAAAAGTTGGTCAGCCTTGTGGGTTTTTCGAAGTGTTTTTTAACGAGTCTTTTCTAAATAATAGCGGTAAAAAAATATTTCTTCTAAACCATGCGTAAAAAGAGCGCGTATTCGCTCTCATCCGAGATGTACGACTTCATTTCCTCCTTCGTGACCCACGCGAAATCGTCCACGCTGGACGATAACGCGACTTCTCCATCTAAATAGGTCGCCCGATGATAAAAGTTTGTGCCGTCTTCAAGCGCATAGTGCGCCATGGGACAGTTCCCAACCATCTGGTATTCTAAACCTCTTCCCTCGCTATACTCGCTAAAGTCTTTCTCTTCCTCGTCACCACTACTACTATCACTACTATCACTTGATTTCTTTTTACCGACGAATCCTTTAAACATTTTCGCATTCTTGAACGCCTTTTCAACCGCATTCTCCGCGGTCAAGCGCATCGTCCAATCGTCTTTTCTCTCAGCTCGCGGGAACCCCCACGTCTCTTTTCCTTTCTCCTTGACGACTAGGAACAAAAACTCGCGCAATTTTCTATTCGTGGTTTTCACGTTGTCTTCCTCGTTCGTCTCAACGCTCGCCGGTTGAAACTGCTCTAGCGTTCCCGCTTCGCCTTCTTCGCCTTCGGTACTCTCCACGGGCACTTTCGCCGCGATCAGTTCGTCCGGTAAAATTTTCTGAAACTGTTCGTTGTATTCTCTGGACCAGTCTTCGTACTCTTTTTCCCACTCTTCTGGTAAGGATTCAACCACTGGGAGTCGTTCGACGATCACATTCGCGAAGAATGGTTCTCGAGCTAGCTCTTCTCCTTTCTTTGGTTTTCGTATTTTATAAGTGGTCGTCTCACTAAACGGCGGAGGCAGTTTCTTGTTCTTCGCGGCTGAAAGGCTTCTTCGTTTCGTCCACGTTCTCTTCGTTTTCGTCGAATAATAACAACAGCGTCCGCGAGAGAAGGTGTCTCGTTCTCTTTTATTATCGGGGCTAAAAGAAGGCGTGACCGACGAAGAAGAAGGCGTAAAAAGCCAAGAGCTCATTCTTCTTTTGTGTTGATGTTGTTGTTGCATCACCATCGCCATCGACTTCATCATCGTCCTCATCGGCGACGACGACGACGAGGAGGAGGAGGCAATGGAAGAAGAGTTAGTAATGGACGCCGCGTTCGCGGGAAACCGCGAGAACGCCTCAGAGAGCGCGTCAAGAGAAGCTCGATTCGCACCGCGACGGAACATTTTCAATCTTCCCTGCTTTAGTATTAATAATATAAATAGGGTGGGTGGTGCTTGAGGAATGAATGTGAGGGAAGTGCTTCTGTGTGTCTTGACAATTTTTAGGAAAAAATTCTATTGTTCTAAACTTCTAAACTTGTGCTTTAAGATGATGCGGTTTAATTGTCTGTGTTCTCGTGTTCAATACAGGTTTTAAATCATTTCTGATTGCAACAGTTCTACATTGCTAAGCTCTTTCTACGCTACTTAAAACTAATTTTCTATTCTATTATTTAGCGCCACCAGCCGCGGTAGCTTCGGATTGCTGTCGAGCCTTCAAGAAAGCGTCGTAACTGGCCTTTCGGATTTCCTTCTCCTCGTCGTAATACGCAAACGCAGCGTCCATCGATCTTAAAATCGAACGAACTCTTCGAGAAGCCTCGTTGCGCTTTTCTCCTGATAACGCTGATTTTAAATTCGAAATTGCATCGTAAAGTTCGCCCAACGCATCGTTGAGTTTGCTCGCAGACTCCCACGCGGTGGCGGTAACGAACGGCGCTTTTCGCCAAAAGTGAATCAAATATTCTTCGACTTTCGCGGCAATTTTCTTCAACGCGAGCGCTTCGCTCTCCGAAAGTAAGCGCTGGCGATTGTCGCCGTCTTCAGTCTTCTCTAAGGAAGAGAATGAATCGAAAGAAGAAATGTGCGAGGTTGTTTCGCTCTCGTGGCGCCAGAGCGACTGCGTGATAGACTCCAATGTTTTCAAAGCGGCCAATCCATCCAGTTCTTCATTTTTCACTTCGTTTTCTTCTTTACCAAAAGAACGCGCTAACTCGATAGCTTGTGCAAATGATTTTGCTTCTATTTCCACTTCGTCTCGTTTCCTTTTCGTTTTATCCTGCTTTGACTTTGTCGTTGATTTCTTTGCAACTGTCGTTTCAGTAGATTTTTTCTTGCGGAAATACGCCGACGCATCAGCCACTGCGAGTTCCATTTTTTTCGGTTCTTCCTCCTCCCGATTCAAATCTTCCAATCGAAGCTCTTCTGCGTCATCAGCGCTGACGTTATCATCTCCATCTTTATCCGCATCACCATCTTTGAGTCGTTTACTCGCCATCGAAATCTTTTTCAATCGGTCTTCCAACGCGTCTCTGTCTTCTTTTTCTGCAATCATCGCTGCGGTTGTCGCATTCGTTGCGACTGAATCGTCGCCTTTCGGTCTCCCTCGAAGGACGACTTCACCGTGTCTGTTTAAGTCTCTCGCGATGTCCATCTTCGAGAGCGAGTCATCGTCGCCGACAAAAGTAGTCGCTTGACCTCCAGCCGCGCCTTTCCCAACTTTTTTCTTGACTTGTTCCTTCGTTCCTTGGTAACGATCGAAAACGCCGTACGCGGATTGCCCGGTGACGAGCGTATCGTCCTTATCCGCCTGTAAGTTTACAAACTCACTCACAGACTCGACTTGTTTCCTTTTCCCCGCCTCGTCTTCTAAACGTCTGGAGAACAAAATCAAATCGTTCTTTTCGGCTTCGGATTGCGCCTCGCCACCGTCTCGCATCTTCTTCATGTACTCTGACTTTAAAAACCGGTGCCAAAACTCTCTCTCTGTCAATTCCTTACGTTTCACGCAGTTATCTATGAATGCTTTTCTAACTCCCGGACGTTCGGCAAAGATTCGGTGCATTTTTTCCGAAGTTAACGTGGCTCGTATTTTATCTCTCTCTACCGAAGCGCCGTCCCTCGCGCCGATATCGTCCGCATCCATCTCGCTCTTTAATCCTGTCTTTTGCGTTAATCCTAAGTGCGAAGCGATCGAGGATAGCTTTTTTCGTCGTGCATCCCAGAATTCCGCCTCTGATATTATGCCTTGGCCAACCGTCGCGTCGAAAAGTTCTTTCAAATCTGGGTTCGTCTCCAACAGTTGTCTTCTCGCCTCTTGTTCAACTCTCGACGGCATCGACGCTTTCTCCACGTCTATTTTCGTCTTTTGCTCTTTAATCGCCTTTGAGATGTCATCTCTGTCCTTTTCGGTTTCAAATCGAAGGACAATCGCTCCTCCTCCTCCTCCTCCTCCTCCTCCCGAACTGTCGTGACTCACTCTCAGAGCGAAATAGTCCGCTCCTTTCTTCGCTTTTGATTTTTGTTGGTTCGTCACGGATTCTATGGAAATAATTTTCGCGCCTTTAAACGAAGAGCTATCATCGCTGCTCTTTTCGATGGCGTTGAAAACGACGTCTCGTTCGGTCACCGTCGCTTCCCCTTTCGCCCGAACTCCTTTGGCTATTTCCAACTCGCACTTTATTGGTTTCAACACCACCAACATTCTTAAAATTCTTTCCTCTTTTCTTAAGTTGATTTGTTGTGCACGAGGGTTGTGTTTTTGTCAAAGTTTTTGAAGAGAAAAAATAATGAAAAAATTCTCCTCAATTTACTCATCTCACAACCTCAAAAGACTTTTCATACGATGAAGAAAAAGAGAGAATTCGTCGTCGTCCTTCTGTTTTTGGTCTTCGTCTACTTCTTTCTCGCCTCCTTTTTTAACTCCTCCTCTGTTTCCTCCTCCTCCTTTAAAAGTAGGAGTCGTGATAACGGTGACGATGGTTTTATTCAACAAGAGAAGAAAACCGATAATGGTGACGGATTATTTTTCTCATCAAAGAACAACAACAACAACAACAACAACAACAACAACAACAACAACAACAACAACAACAACAACAACAACAACAAAGACAACGAAGAAAACTTGCGCGCTCTGGAGGAAATCTTTTTAGAAGAAGAGAGTCAATCCTCGGTTTCGGCGGACCCGTTAGATTTACAGTTTCTGGGATTGCAGTCCTCCTTGGGAGGCGCGAGCTCGTCGTGTAAGTTTCAGTTTGAGATTGCTTCGTGGAGAGAAACGAGACTGTTTTTCGCGTTGCACCCGGAGTGCAGACATTTAGATAAATGCGAATCAGAGTTACCATCGCAGACGACGCTGAGTAAACAAGTGTTCGATAGTGGTGGGGGTGGTGGAAGTTCAGTGGATTCGAGAGACGAGAAGAACGAGATGATTATTAAACACAGCACGTACGTGAAACGGTTCGACGAAGATTTAAGATACGCGCACATGGCGACGATTGCAAAGATGAAAGACGAGCGGATGATTTTACTTTATCAGGCAGCACCGGCGGCAAAGAAAGATGTTGGCGGTAGCGATGGAGGAGGAGGAGACGATGGTGACGGTGGTGGTGATGGTGGAGATGCCACGTATTACGAGTATAAGTTAGCGACGGAGGGATTACAAGACCAGCACATCGAGTACACGCAATCGAAGGATTTAGAGGGAAAACGATGGACGCCGCCGGTGAAGTTGCCGATATATAACGACGCTGCGGTTTGGAGTCCGGTCGTACACATAGATAACAATCAAGTGTACGTGTTTTACTCTGAATCTACTGGATGCAAGAAAGCGATTCCGTGTAAACCTCCACAGTGCCCAAAAGGTGAAGTTTGCGAAGTCGACTCGCACGCGGAGATGTGCCATCACACGCCGAAGTCGTTGTGGGTACCGGGAGGAGATATTAAATACATAAAATCCATCGGAGACCCAGCTGAGAACAAATGGACGAAAGCGGTGACGATTTTGTCTCAAGATGAAGGAGGAGGGATACCGAAAGTTATCGCGAACTCGCTGATTGTTATGAAGAAGACTGGACACTGGGTACTTCCGTATTGGAGAGAACAACAAAACGCCATCGAAGACGGAACGTGTACTCGCAAACCAGAATTCAAAGGTTCCAGCGGACCAGATTGTCGATGGAATAAACGATCGAGATGCATGACTGGAGCGCAACCATTTTCAGGTGTTTTGGTTTCCGAAAATCGTGGGAAAACGTGGCAACCGAGAGGTCAAATCACGCAATCGAACACGAGCTTGATTGAAGGTTCGATTGCCGAGTTGAACGACGGAAGGATCATCCAAGTCTTTCGAACTCGCGTGGGATGTTTGTATAAATCGTACTCTAAAGACGAAGGAAAATCATGGACAGAACCCGAACCAATGCCAGTTCCGAACCCGAATTCGAAGGTGTTCTTAATGCGGTTAGAGCCAAACGGGGAGTTATTGCTTGCGTTCAACAACATGAAAAATCAATATCGGTCGCGAAGAGGCGCCACGAAGTGCCGAGCGTGTAGAACGCATTTACACGTGGCAATATCTAGAGATGGAGATGGAAACGAGTGGGAAACGATTGCGAGGTTGGAAGATGAGATTGGCTACGAAGCGCCACGAATTCATTACCCTTACATGGCGCAGAAAGACGCCTCGAGCGTTTTAGTGGCGTACACTCGCTTTTACTTGGGGAAAAGGAAAGGCTTGACGAGTCTCGATCAAGGCGTCAAAGTCGCAGAAATAGATTTAAAATCGATAGTTTAGTTCAAGATAATAGCGTTGCATTAGAGAGTTAGATAGAAGTTAGCATTACATGTAGTAGATGTAGTAGTATTAGTAGTAGAAGTGGTAGGAATCGCTCGATTACTTTTTCAACAACTGCTTCTCGACTTTGCGCGCAAACTCGTCGAACCGTTCCAAGTCTTTGCCTATGATGGAGCCGACGAGAGGGCTGACGAGTTCTCCGACTGGTTTCAATACCGCAGGAACCTCGTATTCGATCATCATTTCTATCTTCGTGCTGTTGTTTCCTACGTCTTTGAACGTGACGGATCCTCTATTTCTTAAACCGTCCTCGGACTTCCAGGCTATTCGCTCGTATTCCACCGGTTCCAAGTCTTTCGCCGTCCAAGAAAATTGAAGTTTTTGACCAAACTGTTCGGTCTCTAAAATCCACTTGGTTTTCGTCTTGTCTATGTCGTCGTATTCCACTTTTGCTATCCAAGGCATCCAATTCGGAATCCTAGTTCGATCTTGCCACAATTGCCAGCAGATCTTGAGTGGAACTCGCGTTTCAACCGAAGCGACGTTTTTGACGTAGTTGTCGGAGGCGTAGGAGACGCGGTTGTTGTTTAAACGATAATTTCTTTGTTGTTGATGTTGTTGTCGTCGTCTCGCTAGAGAATCTCGAGAAAGAAATCCATCTGTATGAAAATGTCTCGACGACAAAGAAGAAGACGCTGACGAGGAGGAGGAAGAAGAAGAAGAAGAAGAGGGTAAGGATAGAGACGTCAATCGCGCAGTTGGCGCGTTGGGGAGAAGACGAGCGTTCATTCTTGCTCAGAATATGTACGGCTTTTTTTCTTCTTGTGACGTATTAGTATTGTATGGTGACCTGAGAAAAATTAAAAAATTAAAAATATATATTCTTTCACATTTCCCCATCATATTGATACGTTTTTCACATTCTTCATGCACAGTCATACACAATCATATTAATTATTTATATTCACGAAATTATGTTTGGGAAATACCGAGTCGTACGCGAGAATAATTAAAATTTACGGAATAATAGCAAAATAAATAATAAAAGTTTTAGAATTTTTCATTCATTTTAATCATGAATGTAATGTTCATCCCCAAATTGGACTTAAATTAAAATATGAAAGTGAATTAGGATGTAAAGATAAAAACCAGTAGCCTATTACTGATATTTCGTAGATTTCGGGAAAGTGATTTTTAATTTATTTAGTTATTTATTGAATTATTTACATCTTACTTCTAATGTGTACAATTTCAAAACGGAAACAATAACTAAATAAAATTCGGGGAACTTCACAAATACTTTGAGCAAGTACTTCATTTGTTTAGAAAGAAATTTTTGCGCGTTTTTTGTACTTTGATTTTGGCTGCCTAACTAATTAACTTACATATAAATCATTTTCGAGAACTGTTGTTCCCGCGAATACTATTGCTATTATGTTTGCTACTACTTCGTTGAGAAGACGGTGGTTGTTTAGGATTCGGTATCGGTCTCTTCTTTCCAAAGCATCCTCCGAAACATCCTCCAGGCTTTTCGTCCCTCAATTCTCCCGCATCTGCGAGTTTCGATTCCTGGATTCTTTGCTCCGCGCTCGCCTCGGTTTCGCTCCATCTCAACACGCCTGCTTTGGTCGATAGAGTTTCCAAGACGTATGTGATGTGATAACTGGCGAAACTCTTGTTGCTTCCAGCATCCGCGTCGTTCTTGCCCTCTTTATTGTGATTGAGATTGGAACTGCTCGGAGAGAACAAACCGCTCAGGAAGCCCGTGCCTCCGTTGGATGAACTCGCCGATTCATCTAGATTATTAGTATCATCTTTACCGTTGTCCTTCTTTTTCGTCATCGGAGACGGAGTTCGTAAGTCGTCGTTGTTGTTTTTGCCGTCACCGTTTCCATTTTTTACTGGTGTTGACATTCCGTTATTCGTGCTAATGTTGCTATTTCTCTCTCTTCTCTCCTTGGCTTCGTTCTTGAGTTCCGTTTCAAACTTTTTAAGCTGGTCGTTCACGTTTCTCTCGTACTGCTTCAAGCTCTTCGAGACACCTTTGATTCCTTTCGCTATTTCAGTTGGAATCTTTGTACCTACGATCACCGCTTGCGCTCCGGGGTAATCGAGCATATCATCTAATAAAATCGTCAGTTTATCGGCTTCGGCCGTGAGTTTTTTCACCTCAACCGAAGCTTCGTCACCCATGTACTTTAACCCTTTCGATACGTTTTCTAACGAGCTCACCAGATTTACCAAGTCATCTAAAATGGTTTCCACGGAGACCTCTTTTCCGTTACTACTCGAAGTCTCTCCTGAAGAAGCACCGATGATGCCGTCTTTGCGGTGTGGACTCGTGATCATGTTCCGCGACGACCTTTTCTGTTGCAACATGCCCGAATTCTCTCTTGTTCTCTCGTTCTCTTTCTTCTCGATTCCTCGATGAAACAGGAACACGAACGGGTCTTACTTAAACGACGAAGTAAGAAAGAAGGTTCCTAAACCAGTGATTCAAATCGAATCGTTCGTTGACTCTCTTCCTTGCTTTCCTTCTTCTTTGTCTTCTTCTTCTTCCCGTAAAAAATGTGTTTCAGCCGCAAACGAACCAACACAAAAATCAACTGCGGGTAAAAGTATCTTAACTCTCTTATTATTATATTGTTCTTATTAGTATTAATATTTTATTATTAGAGCGGAGAAGCAGGAAGAGAAGGGACAGAAAGATGCACCACAGACGACGACGACGACAACGAGAGTCTTCTTTGTCTTCTTTTGGTGCGTGCTGCTTGAAGGTGATGATGACAAATAGTGTTTGTGACGTGATGTTGAGTTTTCCCGCGAACGAAAAACAACAACACAAAAAAAAAACAAAGAAAGGGGAGGAGAAACTCGGACAACAAGAGAAGCCAAGAAAGAGGCTGCTTGTGCACCGACTTTTTGAGAGAGAAAAGATTTCATTCACGACTCGAGCCAGAATAGACAAAAAATCTCTACCGAACGAAGAACCTCATTCCTCTTTAAACGTTTATTCACGCGTTTATCATCATAATAAAAATACTCACTACTTACACAAGGAACGCTATGCTCACATCGTCGTCTACTTCATCATCGTCCGCGATGAACGCCGTTACCGCCGCGCGACGACCGTCCTCTTCTTCTTCTTCTTCTTCTCCGTCTTCGTCGACGAGGACGAGAGGATATCAAAAATTCACGAACAGATATGGAAGAAGAGAAAAAGAACACCACCCAGCGTCGTCAAAAGAAGTAGCCAAGAATACGAAGAATAGCAGTATTACGAACGATACCAACAGCAACAGTAATAAAGTGTTGTTCGCGTCTGGATTGGGAGCCTCGCTCGTTGGTTTGCTCACGCCTTCAGCCGCGATGGCGTTATCGATAACCGATCCTGTTTTCGGAGATATCGAGGTGTGGCAGTTTCTTATTTTAACCGCCGGTTACTGGATCGCCATCGAAGCGTATTTGGACAACAAATACGACGACGATAAGAAGACGGTCATGCCAACGCTTAAGAAGAAGGACGAGGACGAGGACGAATAAATGGTTCATCATACACTTATCATCTAAAATTACTTTTATTGTTTTATTATATGACTGAACGAAACACACGAAGAAGTTGTTGTTTTCTATATAAACGCTTCAAAGCAGCACGCGTAACTTTACAAAAATAATGCTCTCTTGCTCTTCGCATCGTTGTTCTCATTATTATTTACTTGCGAGCGAACGGATTCTTATCCCCTCCAGCCGACGTGCGCGCTTTCTTCTTCGAAGTAGACGGCGTTGACTTTGAGTCTCTCTTCTTCCCAGAGGATCCCACTGCGACGTTTTCTTTTTGCACTTTTTGTTGTTTCGCAACAGACGAAGGTTTTGGAGCTGGAGTTTTGGCTGCCGCCTCGAAATCGTCCTTAACTTCGTCTTTTTCATCGTCCTCGTCCGAGGAATCCTCGTCGTCCTCATCGTCTGAGGAATCTTCCTCGTCGTCTTCGTCCTCCGCGAGCATGAGAATTCGTTCGGCCAAGTTGGATTTCTTCATGGCTTTGGCAAACTTTGCTGCGGCATCTACCATTGCCGGACGCTCAAAAGTGACGGCAATATCTCCAGCTCGTGCCAATCTATCAGCCTTCACGGCTTCTACCAGGCATTTCATCATCGCCTTGTCAAAAGTTGCCTTGGCTTCCGCGAGCTCTCTGTCTCGCGCTCGCTTGGCATTCGCGTTGCTGAGCTTCTCTGAAGCAGCGGCGTTGCACACATTGAGTGCCAACTTTGCAGTCAACCCCTTCTCCTCGATGTCAAAACTCGATCCTTCCAACTTTAATGCCGGAACAGAGAGTGGTAAAATGCTCAAAACTGGTTTCGGATTCACCGAGGGACCATATTCCGCAGATTTACAGACGACAGTTTTACACTCTTTATTCGATAAACTCACGATCCAATGCTTCTCTAAATCAGAATCTCTGGTTTTTTTCGAATCGAAGCAAGGGACCCAAGATCCACTGAACGTTTGCTTGGAGTAAATTCTGCAGATGCCAGTAGAGTCGCAGGTCGCGAGCGCGCTTTCGCTCGAATTTTCGACAAAGCCCATCCACGTTAAGCTAACGATATTCTCTTGGGACTTATCGGCCTCTTCCGAGTCCGGACAAGAAAGAGGTACGTTTCCGGCGTACTTTTCTATTCGCTTCTCGACATCATAAACTTTGAACTTCAACTTGCACTCGGAAAAATGCTCTCGGTAACACACCGCTAAGGAATCGTTAGCAGCCGCTAGCGTAACAATCGGACCTTCAAAGTTGAGAACTTCCTTCTGTGCGCCGTAGGAGGTAAAGATTCGAAGCATATTCTGTGAAGTGGCGACCGCGACGAAATCATCACCACACGCGATACTCGTCAGTTTTTCATCTTCCGGCATTTCCAAGGTCCATTCTGAGTCTTTTGTCCATGACTCGTACGGTTTGAAGAAAATTTGCGATTTCGCAGCTAATAAAACACCGGTTTCCCCACATACGCCGAGTTCGTATCCTACGTCGTCGGTAATTGTAGGCATGCGCCCACCTCTGGAAGTATCGTGAAAAGACATCTCGACATTTTTCAAACCAGAATTTGTATCTTCGGTTGCTACGACGCTTCCAAGAGTGTTGTAACAAAGAAATCTGCGCTTTTGAACACCAACGGTATCCGGATTCATTTTAGTCGAGTTTACTTGGAAAGAGCCTTGCGGTTTCGGTCCTTTCGCAACGATAACCGGCGCAGAGACGTGCGCCGTAGCGCTAGGCCGCCCAAGTTCTCTTTTGCGGTTTTCTTTCTCGTCTTCTTCATCTTCTTCCAGAAATCCATCATCGTCTTCCATGTCATCATCGTCGTCCAACTCGCCGTCGAGCATCGCATCTTTCGTTGCAAACTTGGAATCTTCTTCATTAGAAAAGAATCTCAACTCGTCCGCACTCGTGGCTTGGAAAAATGGGTTCGTCTTTGAACCGCCCTCGGCGACAAGTTCGCTGGATGATAGAACGTTTTCCCACTTCGCCCATTCCCCATCTGCGTTTGTCATCACGACAGCATTTTCACCTTCGATCCAGTCCATGGAACACACGTTCGCATCGCTAACATTAAGCAAGACGATTGGCTTGTTCTTTTTCACGTTCCAAACGATGCACTTTTTGTCCTTTGAGGCGGCGAAGCAAAACTTCCCGTTTGGTGAAAAGCTCACCACCGAAAAGTTTTCCTTGTTGCCGTGTTCCAAATCCGAGCACTGCAAATTCTTCCTCTCGTCAATCTCTTTGAACGTTTCCAAATTGAAAAACTCTACGTTGTTCTCACGCCCCGGGACTGCGACGACTTTCCCATCAAATCTTACCGAAACTGTATTCATGCTCTCCGCGGCGTCGATATCCGTCACCGGACACACCGTCGCTCGCAACTTCACGTCTCCAGGCTCGTCGTAATCGCTTTTATCCGTCTTATCCGAGTTATCTGGTTGTAACGTCCACACGGTCATCACTCCATCCACGTCTGAGGCGACTAAAATCGATTTATTCTCGCCGTTGAATTGCAAACATTTAATCCCTTTGGAGGGTATTTTTAACGAAAATTTGATTTCACTCGTTTCCACGTCGATGACTTTAATCATGGTGTCCTCTCCCCCGCAGGCGATCCATTTACCATCCGAGGAAAATGCGACGCACTTTGCCGGCAGAGCAAATCTCGTGATGTTCTTCTTAAACTGCCACTTTTTCTTCTCCCCTTCTTCTCCTCCTTCTTCTTTCGTGAAGAGTTTCACCGAGTGATCGTCCGACGCGATGGCGATATATTTGTCCTTGAACGTCGCCACCGCGTTGATGGGTTTCTGTTCTTCTTCTTC
>Ga0115000_10002931_pt1 | contig 14417 bp, 10 predicted proteins | sample ArcticOcean_MG_C_6_FD_89690 | JGI IMG/M metagenome (GOLD analysis project Ga0115000, IMG submission 89690) | Marine microbial communities from western Arctic Ocean - ArcticOcean_MG_CB8_128 | ecosystem: Environmental > Aquatic > Marine > Oceanic | place: Arctic Ocean: Canada Basin | collected...
ATTTTTTCCTTTTTTTGTTAAATAAGTATTATACTTTTATTTATTGTGTGGAGAGACAGGGATTCGAACCCTGGTTACGCTATGAACGTAAACACGCTTTCCAAGCGTGCGCCTTAAGCCACTCGGCCACCTCTCCAAAAAAAATATAGAATAAAAAAACCCCAACTTGAGGCTGGGGCTTTTATAAATCTATATAAAACTAGTTTAATAAATTATTCTTCACTCTTTGCATCAGAGACTTCTGCAACACCACTTTCATTATTACTATCGGCAACTTTCTCTTCTGTGTCACTATCTTTTAATTCAAAGCCAGAAAGATCAATATCAATAAGATTACTTGCTTCGTCCAAACGCTTGAGCGCAGCATTTAAGTCTTCGCCTTCACGAACTTTAATCATTTGCTCATTAAATCTCCAGAAGCCTGTCTTTTCTGATTTAACGCTCTTTACATATTTTACCATTGTAGCATCTGCATCGCCACCTTTGCCACTTGCCTTATCAGCAAAACTCTTTTGTTTCTTAGCCATTTTTTATTATCCTAAAATTTTTACACTATCTAATTTAATTCCTAAATATAGGAAGTCCAACGGGTTAGCATTATTATGTTTCATTTTTTATCCGAGCCTTCTGCTCCCTTTTTTCTAATTTCGCAGATGCGAGTTTCCTCATATCAACGACATTATCATGTTCATCAACAATTTCGACGCCTAACAATGTCTCAATCGCATCCTCCAAAGTTATTAATCCAGTAGTTGTTCCAAACTCATCTTCAACGATAAAAATCTGCTGTCTCCTTTTCACAAACTGGTCTAAAATTGTAGATACGGAATCAGAATCTTTGACTGTATGAACAGGCTCCATTAGTGATTCCATCGAGACATCAAACTTATCTTCGGCTTGCTTATTTACAAGGTCATAGCGATGCACAAATCCAACTACTTGGTCCAAAGAATTTTTAAATATAGGGATTCTGGAAAAAACCAACGGTGAATATTTATTAACCACTTTACCAACAGTATCCTCATCAGACAAACTAAAAACAACTGATCTCGGGGTCATTACTTCTTCAGCCAAGATGTTATCTAATTTCATTAAGTTTTCAATTATATCCCCTTCTTGACTATCAATAGCTCCCTCATCCTCACTAAGCTCAGCCATCGCAATTAATTCTTCTCTAGATGCTTTAGAGCTATCTTGATCATCTCTTTTTAAGAGTCTTGATATTTTTTCCCCGATAAAGACCATGGGAAAAACTAGAAATATTAAAATCCTGATCATGTAAGCAGTAAAGCCGACAAGTGATTTGGTATAATTCGCACCCAGTGTTTTTGGAATAATCTCTGAAAAAAATAATATGGATAACGTTAATATGATTGAAGACATAGCTACCCAACTGCTACCAAAAACTGAATAAGTTTGTGCTCCGACACCTGCTGCGCCTATTGTATTTGCGATAGTATTAATTGTAAGAATTGCTGAAAGTGGTCTATTGATATTTTCTTTAAGAGCGGACATTAACTTACCTCTCTTGCTACCTTCTTTAACTAAGACAGCAATATGAGCATGCGATACGCTTAGGAGTACCGATTCTAGTAGAGAGCACAAGAAAGAAACCACGATGGCTATAAAGAAGTAGACTAACAGAGCTGTCATATATAGGTGAATTTAGTTGTGTTTTTCAAACAAACAAATCTGGTTCATTGAATCGGTAGAATTTTACCATCAAGTGGATAATCAGTTTTGACATTTAATAAATTTAAAATTGTTGGGACAATATCAACTGTTTCTGTGCGAACAGAAAATTCAGTTTTAGTTCTACCCTTTTTGATAAAGAGCAACGGCACATGTGCATCATAATCATAAGGACTTCCATGACTAGTACCGTAGGGAGTTTTATAAAGGTAACCAGGCTCAAGAATAACGAATATGTCAGCGCTTTGATCTATATGAACCATATTTTTTAACCTTAAACTAACGACATCTGTTTCTTTTGAATTTACAATTTCTGTTTTAGAAAGAACTGTTTTTACACCATCTATCATCTTTAAATATTTTTTTATAATATTTTCTAAATCAGAAGATAGTATGTTTTTCTTTTTTAATTTATCGTGATAAAAATAGAAATTAGTACCATGTCTATAAAATAAATTTTCATCATAAAATTCAGATATTTCGTCGTCAATCCAATCGTAAGCCTCTTGCAAATTATCACGGTTAATGCGACCGCCAGTTAAGTTTAATTGAGGTAAAAATTCAGGTAAGGGTAAACCCCCATGGTCAGAAGTCAAAACAAACTCTACGTGGTCTAATCCTATTGTATTTTCAATATGAGAAATTAGTTCATCTAACTGGAGATCTAATCGAATTAAATAATCCATTGTTTCTTGTGAAAAAGGGCCAAAATTATGAATAATATAATCCATTGCTGAGAATCCAATAAATAGTAGATCGGGAATTTTATCAGCACCAAGAGCTCCTTTATCAAGAATGAGTTTAGATAAATCCACAAGTTTATCATCAAACCAGGGAGTACCCAAAATCTCAGCACCAGGTTTTTTATCCTGATCGAATGATATAGGGAAAACAGGATTGTAATTATCTGTTTTTATTTTTGTATTGGTAACTAAATCATGGTCCATATGATAGGAATCAACTTCGCCTTTAAAATTATCTAAACGTGCATACTTTAAGTACATACTATCAGGTAAAATTTTTGTCCATAATGAATCTCTGTAGGTTTCAAAATTAAGTTCATCATTAAACTCATTTATATATTGGGGCAATGTATCAGAATAATAATCAGATGTTATAAACTTATCAATATTATTATAATAAAGCACTAGATCAGGGTTTTTACCTGCCATCATTATGGCGGACCTATCTTTACCAGCAATAGAAATAACTTTTGATTTTGGACTCTTTTCTTTGAGAATATCACCAATCATTTTATTATTATACCTAACAAATGAACGGGCCTTACCATCCCCTCCAACTGTTTTTGCTTTCACATCTTCTACGCAATTAACAACTTTATCTAACTCCCTATCATAATAACTGTTACCAAGGACCCCAGCCGGGCCTGGATGTTTGCCACTAGCAATCGCAAAATGCCCCGGCCCAGTTGCTGTATATCCGTGCTGGTGAAAAGATTTTTGGAAAGAAAAACCATTTTCAATCAACCATTTGAATCCACCTTTGTACAGGTTTTTAAACCTTGAAAGATGATCTGGTCTCATTTGGTCTGCAACTAAAAAAACAACTAGCTTTGTCTCCGGTTTCGATGAGCATGAAATGGAAAAAAGACAGAAAGTAAATAGGCAAAGTAATCTTAATCTCAATTAACCACCTTCAAGAATTTTCTCTTGCCTACTTTTAAAACAAAAGAATCACTCATTGAAACTTTATATTGAATATCTTTAACCGTTTCCCCATCCATCTTTACAGCAGATTGTTTTATCATTCTGCGAGCTTCACTTTTACTTTTTAATAATCCCGAATCTGCAATAATGTTTACAAGAAGATCATCATTTTTTAATTGATACTCTTCAATTTCATCTGGCATCCCTTTTGATACTGTCACTCGATTAAAATAGCTTTCAGCATCCAATGCTATTTTCTCATCGTAATACATTGCAACAATCTTTCTAGCTAATTCTCTTTTCAACTCCATGGGATTAACATTATTATTTTTTATTTTTATTTCGATTTCTTTAATATATTGATCGTCGACATCAGCTGCAAGCGTAAACCAAGATAGCATTATATCATCAGGGATGGAAAGTGTTTTTCCGTACATATTATTAGCGGAATCTGAGATACCAATATCATTACCATACGACTTTGACATTTTTTCAATACCATCTGTGCCTTCTAATATCGGCATTGTTAAAATAGATTGTGGCTTTTGGCCTACATCTTTTTGAAGGTTTCTGCCCATGAGAAGATTAAATTTTTGATCTGTACCTCCAAGTTCAATATCAGAAATTAATTCAACAGAATCCTGTGCCTGAGCGAGGGGGTATAAGAATTCATGTAAGGATATAGGAACCTTTGAGTTATATCTTTTGTTAAAATCGTCTCGGTCTAGCATCCTTGCAACAGTCGTCGCACTAGAAAGTTTAATTACATCAGAAAAGCTCATTTTCCCTAACCAATCAGAATTATAGAAAACTTTTAACGTATTCATATCTAGGACAGCTTTTGCTTGGTCTAAATAAGTCTTTGCATTCTCTTTTGCCTCTTCTAAAGTCAATTGAGGCCTAGTTCTATTTCTACCAGTTGGGTCACCTATCATAGCAGTGAAATCACCAATAACTAAAGCAGCTTGGTGACCAAGGTCTTGAAAGTGTCTCAATTTTCTCAGAACGACACTGTGCCCTATATGAAGGTCTGGCCTGCTCGGATCACAGCCTAGCTTAGCTATCAAAGGGATTCCACTTTTAATAGATTCCTCGATTTTGCTTCGCAGTTCATTTTTCGGAATGATTTCCTCAGCACCTTTGCTAATCAATTTATATTGTTCATCTACAGATAACATATTCATCTATTTCTCTTCATTTCTCTTTGCATTACTTTTTCAACATCTCGTCTTTTTTTAGTTTCACGCTTGTCATACAATTTTTTACCTTTTGCAAGTCCAATTTCTACTTTTAGCCACCCTCTTTTATTAAAATAAATTTTTAATGGTACTGCTGTAAGTCCTTTTTCCGCCAATTTTTGATTAATCTTTAAAGTTTCATTTTTATGAAGCAATAATCGTCTTTTTCTTGTTGGTTCATGTCCACTAAATCCTGTATGACTATAGGCACCAATATGCATTCCCCTTAGCCAAGCTTCCCCTTTTTTAATCAAGACATAACTTTCTCTTAGACTAGCTTTACCCTCTCTGAGGCTTTTAACCTCGCTCCCTAGGAGCTCAATTCCCGCCTCAAAAGTTTCAAGTATTTGAAACTCATGGTATGCTTTTCTATTATTTGAAACAGTGATTTTTTCCATAACATTAAGCTTGCGAAAATAGAACCCAAGTAATAACCTGTCCAAGTTTATTTATCGAGGCGACGTTAATTAAACTATTAATATATAACTCCATTATAAAGACATAATTAGTTGATTGTAAATTACAGAGTCATTTTAAAAAAAAATCAATATAAATAATGAAGATATTAATAGTTGAACCTTACTACACTGGCTCTCATAAACAATGGGCTGATGGGTATAAAAAACACAGCAACCACAACATTAAAATCATCTCAATGAAAGGACAATTTTGGAAATGGCGAATGCACGGTGGTGCCGTAACCTTAGCTAAGTCTTATATTGAAATGAACTGGAAACCAGATTTAATATTTTGTTCTGATATGCTAGATTTATCCACTTTTCTATCTTTAACGAGAAGAGAAACAAAGAATATTCCAGTAGCAATTTATTTCCATGAAAATCAAATATCATATCCTTGGTCGCCAAACGATAGAGATGTAATTAATAAAAGGGATAATCATTATGGCTTCATAAATTATACTTCTGCACTTTCTGCAGACAAAGTTTTTTTTAATTCAAATTTCCACATGAATTCTTTTTTAGATAATCTCTCGCCATTTTTGAAAAACTTCCCTGATTACAATGAACTAGATACAATCACAGTCATAAAAGAAAAATCAAAAGTTTTACCCGTTGGGCTTGAACTTTCAAAATTTAATAATGTAATTACTCAAAAAGATAGTATCCCTGTCATACTTTGGAATCATCGATGGGAGTATGACAAAAACCCTGAATTCTTCTTCAATACTTTAAAGAGAGTAAAAGACAATGGCTTATCATTTAAATTAATTATAATAGGTGAATCTTTTGGAAAGACTCCAAACGTATTTAAAAAGGCTAAAATTGAGTTTAAGGAAAATATCATAGAATGGGGATATCTAAAAACATTTCGTGAATACGCTGAATGCTTACATAAAGCTGATATAATTCCAGTGACATCGAATCAGGAATTTTTCGGGGTAAGTGTAATGGAAGCAATTTATTGTGGAGTATGGCCTATCCTGCCTGCAAGACTAAGCTATAAAGAACTTTTTCCCAACGCCAATTATAAAAATAATTTTTATTCTGATGATTCAATTTTTTATGAAAAAATTGAACTCTCAATTTTAAATATTAATGACATTAGAAAAACATCATTGAAAAATATTCCCAAAAAATATGATTGGGAAAATATTTCAAAAGAATATGATGATCTCCTTGATGATCTAGCTAAAAGTACTGATTGAAAGTTTTAGATGGTCATCAATATTATTTTTCTAACATATCTAGAACAAGCCGAATACCAACACCAGTAGCACTTCCTTTAGGATTAACACTTGAAGGTTTTACACCCCATGCTGTACCAGCAATATCAAAATGAACCCATGGTATACCCTTTCCAACAAATTCTTTTAAAAATGCTCCAGCAGCTATTGAACCAGCTTGTCCAGCAGAACCCATATTTTTGACATCAGCAATATCACTTTTTATTTGTTTACAATACTCTGGCCACAAAGGCAACTCCCATACTTTTTCACCAGTAGATTTTGAGGATTCTTTTACTTTTTGCATTAATTTATTATCTGTTCCCATCACTCCAGTTGCAATATGACCTAACGTTACTACTACGGCTCCAGTGAGCGTGGCAAAATCAATAATAAATTCAGGATCATAGTGTTTCGATGCATAGGAGAGAGCATCCGCAAGAATCAATCTTCCTTCTGCGTCTGTGTTTAATACTTCAATTGTCTTGCCATTATATGCCGTTAAAATATCTCCAGGTTTGAAGGCTTTAGCGCCATTAAGGTTTTCTGTAGATGGAATAATTCCAACAACATTTATTTTTGGTTTTAAAATAGACAAAGCATGAAGCACGCCCATTACTACAATTGAACCGCACATATCGTATTTCATTTCATCCATTTTTGAAGCGGGTTTTATTGAAATACCTCCCGAATCGAATGTTAAGCCTTTTCCAACAATGATTTTCGGCTTTTCATCGCCTCCATTATTGTATTCAACAACAATAAACTTTGGTGGTTCGTCTGTTCCTTGAGCGACTCCCGCTAGACCACCCATGCCCATTTCAGTAAACTCTTGTCTATCGAAAACTTTTAAGGTCATTTCATCTATTTTTGAAATTTCTTCAGCAGCATTAGCAAGATAAGTAGGAGTGGAAATATTTCCTGGATGATTTCCTAAATCTCTCGCAAAACAAATTGCATTACCGATAGCAACACCTTTACTCAATTCTTTATCATTACAACCATTAACGAAAACCTCTTCAATGTTAAATGAATCATTTGAATTTGTTTTGTATTCAAGAAATTGATAACTGCCTAGAACTGCTCCCTCACCCATTGCCTGACAACTATCTAATCCAGAGCAAAAACAATCAACTGTAACAGTTTTTGCTTTCTTTGCAATTGATGCTCTTATTGCTGAACCAGTTGCTAGCCTAACAATCTCCGAAGTTATTTTTTCTTTATCACCCAAGCCTATCAAAGCAAATCTACTTTTGCCAGAATAAAAGAAATTCACTTCGCCTCTTTTTCCTTTTACATCCCCAACATCTATTCCACTTTTAATAATATTCTTTAAATCCTGGCCAATGTCGTTTCCTCCTGGGGTAAATGATTTATCTTTGTAAACTCCAATACAAATTAAATCGCTTTCAACTTCCATCATCGGAGTACTTACTACTTTTACGTTATCAATGTGAGACATTTGGTTTCCTTTTTTATTCTTTTAATGAAAATTTTAATATCAAAATTACTATTTGTAATTTTCCTATACAAACATACAGTATAAACGAATACTCTAATTTATAAAATAATAAATGATATTAAGTGACTTTGCATAAAAATCAATAATGGCGATAATAAAGATAAAAAAAGAAGAACGCTCTCCGATTATTATATTGATGATGATGTTTTTTTGCATCGTTGGATCAAGTATTCTGGGTGCTAGTGCTAGAGATACATTTTTTTTAACACAATTTGACAAATCTTTGCAACCCTTGATGTTTGCTCTCGTTGCTGGGCTAATGGTATTAGTAATATCTATTTATAATAAAATCACAGCAAAACTTGATCTAGTAAAAACCATCATTCTTTCATCAATCTTCTTTTGCATCACGCTTTTTATTATACGATTAAATTTAAATGGGTTTGTTATTCCGCTATTTTATGCGTGGACTGACGTTATCATATCCATTACGATTTTTCAATTTTGGTTACTTGCGGGTGAAATATTTAACGCTCGTCAGGCCAAACGGCTTTTTAGCTTTATCGGAATTGGAGGCTCAATCGCTGGAATTAGTGCCGGATACTTAATGAGACCCTTTGTATTACAGTTTGGCGCTGAAAATTTATTAATACCTAACATAATACTAATTGCTTTAATGGCCATTTTCGCAAGCTTCCTAAACCCATACAGGGCAAAAAAAGAAAATGACGTTAAAGAAAAGATTAAAAAAGAAACTTCTAAAAATATTTTAGACCCCTATTTAAAATCAATTTTAGTGATGGTATGTGCAGCCGCTATTTGTTCAAGAATAATTGAGTATCAATTTAAAATTACAGCTGCTACAACTTATTCATCCTCCGCTCAGCTTGCATCTTTTTTTGGAGAATACTATATGTATTTAAATGGAACAACATTGATAATGCAGCTTTTTCTTACAGGATTTATTTTACAAAGGTTCGGAATTCTAGGTGGATTAATAATTATGCCTTTAGGACTAGTAGTCGGTTCAATGTCTTTTCTAGCATTGGCTAACTTATCTAGTATCTTCATTGCTCGCCTATTTGATCAAGCATTTAAGTTTTCCATTCAAAGCGCGTCAAATGAGATGTTATGGACCACCATACCAAAAAATAAGGCAAGACGCGCAAAGCCAATTATTGATTCATCAATAAAATCTATTGCTGAAGGCATAATCGGTTTAATTATTTATGCAATTATAGCAACTAATTTTTTAAAAGATACTCAAATATACCTACTTAGTTTTCCTGTGATAATCGTTATAATATTATGGCTATTGAATAACTTAAGAATTAAAAAGAATTATATCTCTTCAATTGAACAAGCAATAAATCGTCGTCATCTTAATTTAAAAGATATTCAATTTGATGTAACAGATAGTCATATCATTAGCACAATTGATAAGACTCTAAAATCTACTGACTATAATAAACAAGCATTCGCACTAGATCTAGTTAAAAACATGAATATAAAGATGTGGAGCAAAACTCTAAATAAATTATTAGTTTCAAAAAATAAAGATTTACAAAAACAAATAATGTTACTAGGACTAGAAAGAGAAGATTTTCTCAACGAAGAAACCCTCATCCAACTATCAAAACAGGATAATGAAATTGGTGCTTTAGCCACTACTTTACTTCCTGATATTTTTATTAAAAATAATATGAACTTGTTTTTGAAAAACATTAACTCGACTGATGCACATGTTAGTGCAGCTTCATCGGTAGTTGTGCTAAAGCAAAATCCTAAAGAATTAAAAGCTACAAACAAGCTAAATGAGTTTCTTGATGTCAAGAATGAAAGAACGACTGCTTTAGCGTTAGATTATTTAAAAAACTCGAATGTACTTCTACCTAAAAATACATTGAATGATTTATTAAATCATTCTTCACTAGAAATAAGTAAATCAGCACTAAATGTGGCAGGAAAGCGTCTTCATGACTTTTACCTTCCAGCAATAATATCAAATTTAGAAAATATAAAATGCACCCAAAAGACAAGAAACATACTCAAACTTTACGATGACAAAACTGTAATAAAGCATCTTGAGGAACAACTAAATATCAATGATGATAATTCAAATTTAAAAAAAGGCATTATACGTTGTTTAGCTGGTTACACTGATGATCGTGTAATTTGGATAATTAAAGAACATTTAAAAGCAAACGACATCAATATGTCTATTACTTGCTCAGAGTCATTATTAAAAGTTGCGAAAAAACGATCTGAAACATTTTCTTTTGACGATATTTTTTTTAATTCTATCAATAATTTTACTCATCAATATTTTAAGCTTCACTGCTTTAAAATATCATTAGTAGATAATGATAGTACGTTCTTTATTAAAGATCAGATAGATTATGAAATGAGAAGATATCTCTACATAATTTTGAAAGTTGTTACTCTCAATGTTCCAAATTCTCCGATAGATTCACATATCAAAAATATTATTGAGAACAATGATAATGACTTACCATATATACTAGAATTTTTTGAGACTTCATTCAGTAAAAAGATATTAAAACTTTTGATGCCAATTATAGACCCAGAATATGATTATAAATATGAAGATATCCAGAAGCAATTAAGGAATAACCCTACAAATAGTTGGATAAAATCCTGGTCAGAATCTTTAAATAACTGGAAATCAGCAATTAGTATTGATTATTGTTTAAGAAATGATAAAAAAGTAATTAAAAGTATAGATTGGTCTAATGTCGTTTCAAATCCCATTCTTTCACAGGTTTTAGAACCCTTGAACGATAAAAAGACATTAATACCATTAGAAAAGTTCCAAAATAAAACGGAGAAAACAATGTTTACAATTCTAGAAAAAACAATTCTACTAAAAACCGTTGACCTTTTCCAAGATATACCAGGGGAATTGCTATCACAAGTTTCACAAATTTCTAAAGCAAAAAATTATGATAATGGTGAAACGATTTTTAAAGATGGAGATGTTGGCGATTCTATGTTTATAGTGCTTGAAGGTAGAGTGTCGATAACTAAAGGCGATAAAGAGATTGCCTTGCTTGAAAAAGGTGCATCTCTTGGAGAAATGGCACTATTAGACAACGAGAATAGATCTGCAAATGCATTAGCAAAAGAAGACTCAGTACTTCTTAAAATTAATCAAGACGTTTTTTATGAGTTAATGGAGAGTAATGCGGATATAATGAAACAAATTATTAAGTTACTCACCTCAAGAATTAGAAAAGCAAATGCTAAACTTGAGTTGCACCTGAGATAAGATTGTCAACAACATTGGGGTCCGATAAAGTTGAAATATCACCCATATTTTCAATATCATTTTCAGCGATTTTTCTTAAAATTCTTCTCATTATTTTTCCTGAGCGAGTTTTTGGAAGAGAAGGTGCAAACTGAATTTTATCTGGTTTTGCATGCGGTCCAATTTCTTTAACCACTGATTCTAATATGCCTTTAAAATGTTCTTCAGATGAATCTATTCCAGTCATCAATGTTACGAATGCATAAATACCTTGTCCTTTTATATCGTGAGGATAGCCAACTACCGCTGCTTCCGCAACACCAATTGCTTTTCCTATAGCCCCTTCTACTTCAGCTGTTCCAATTCTATGCCCAGAAATATTTAATACATCATCTACCCTACCAGTAATCCAGTAATAACCATCTCCGTCTCTTTTTGCTCCATCTCCAGTAAAATAATAACCTTTGAACTGTGAAAAATAAGTATCAAAAAATCGTTTATGGTCGCCATAAATCGTCCTCATTTGCCCTGGCCAAGAAGTTTTTAATGCTAGCAGTCCTTGAACATTGTTTCCTTCAATCTCATTGCCATCATCTGATAGCAATACAGGCTGAATGCCAAAAAAAGGCAATGTAGCTGATCCAGGCTTTGTCGGTATTGCGGCAGGTAAAGGTGTGATAAGTATACCACCGGTCTCTGTTTGCCACCATGTATCAACAATTGGACATTTTTCCTTTCCAATAATTTTATTATACCATTTCCATTCAGGCTCTTTGATTGGTTCTCCGACAGTACCCAGAATCCTCAAACTATTTAAGTTTCTTGATTCCACCCAAGTATTACCCTCCTTCATTAACGATCTTAAAGCTGTTGGAGCAGTGTAAAATTGATTAACTTGATGCTTATCTACTACATCCCAGAATCTTCCAAAATCTGGATAATTTGGAACACCTTCAAACATAATAGTTGTTGCTCCATTCGACATCGGACCATAAACAATATAGGAATGACCTGTAATCCAACCTATATCAGCGGTGCACCAATAAATGTCGTTCTTTTTGTAATCAAAAACTATTTCATGAGTGTAAGATGCATACACTAAATAGCCGCCTGAAGTATGTAAAACTCCTTTTGGTTTTCCTGTTGAACCAGAAGTATATAAAATAAAAAGAGGATCTTCAGAATCCATTTCTAACGGTTCGCATTCGTTACTAGCATTCTTTATTTCTTCATGCCACCAGACGTCTCGGCTATCATCCATCTCAACATTAACTCCTGTCCTTTTTACAACCACAACTGAATCAATCGAGGGTGTTTCAGCAAGAGCTTTATCAGCATTTTTCTTCATTGGAATATTATCTTTTAATCCTCTGACACCAGTATCTTGAGTAATGAGAATTTTACAAGACGAATCATTAATTCTATCTTGTAAAGAATCCGCACTAAAAGCGCCAAAAACCACAGAATGGACGGCCCCGATTCTGCAACATGCTAGCATTGCTATTGGAAGTTCGGGTATCATTTGCATATACAGACAGACTCGGTCACCTTTGTTTATACCTAACGACTTAAGAACATTTGCAAACTTTTTTACTTCAATTAATAGTTCAGCATAAGAATATCTTTTATCTTCCAATGGGTCATTCCCTTCCCATATTATTGCAGTTTTATCGCCATTGCCAGATTCAACATGGCGATCAAGACAATTGTAACTAACATTGAGCTTTCCATTAAGATACCAATTGATTTTTGCATTCTTATAATCGACTTCGCTTATCTTGTCCCAGCGTCTATACCAATCAATCCTATTAGCGACAGATGCCCAAAACTCATCAGGCTTATTAACTGATGCTTCATAAGTCTCTTTATACTGTTCAATTGAATTGACGTGTGAATTTTTAAGCCATTTTGATGATGGGAAATAAGTTTTATTATCTTTTAACATTATTTAAATACCTTTAATTAATTTAGAGGTCTAACGTTTGGCTATGGATGCATTTTATGTATGATCCATCTTCCTGCTGCTTTACAGCAACCATCGTAAACTCTGCAACACATGCTAACCTTCTATCATCGTGTCTTCCTTCTGAAAATGCTTTAACATTTACTTTAATAGATGTTTTCCCCAGTTTCGTTACCACGGCTTCAAAATTAACCCATTCTCCCACGTAAACTGGCTCTTTAAATTCAGTTGCATCTATAGCTCTAGTTACTGCAGAGTCAGCAGGCGATTTTTTTAATATTCTATGGGATGCCTTGCTAACAGCAATATCCATCCAGGATATCATTTGTCCCCCAAACAATGTGCCAACAACATTTGCATCTTGTGGCATTACTAATTGTGAATAACGAACTATTTCTGATGTATGATTCATATTTAAGCCTAATAAAAGTTTATTTGTTAAAAATTGCAAAAATTAATTTGACAAAATGGAGTCAACATATCTGAACCACCTCATCTGGAAACTTAGTGCCTATTTAAAATTTTATGCAATGAAAATCAGTTCCCATTTAAGCCCCGAACTCTTTCGCAATCTGCTCACCTTTATTAAAATCAACTTTATAAAGCATTAAGCCTCCTCCAATAAATAAAATAATAATTGATAATAAGCCAGCTCTTACGCTTCCAGTGATAAGAGTGACCACCCCAAGCATTAGTGGTCCAAGTACAGCAGAAAATTTTCCAAGCATATTATAAAATCCAAAATACTCGCCTTCCTTTCCTTTTGGAACTAATCGAGCAAAGAGACTTCTACTAATTGCTTGTATGCCTCCTTGAAATAATCCTATCATTACTGCTAACATAAAAAAATGAGTAGTTGTAGTCATAAAATAAGACATCCCCGTTCCAAATGTATAAAATACGATAGCAACAATAACGGCATTTTTTGGTTCGACTTTTTTTGCAAACCAATTAAAAATAAGCCCTCCCGGAAATGCGATAAACTGAACTATAACTAGAGCTAACAACATATCACTAGCCTCAAACCCTAATGAGGAACCAACTTTGACTGCCATACGTATAATTGTGTCGACACCATCCATGTAAAGCCAATATGCAAATAAAAAAGTACCTATTATCTTCATCTTTCTAATTTCTTGAAACGTCTCTTTTAATTGAATCCAACCCAGTTTTGCTGACTCATTAATTGTTTTTTTTTCAGTAACATCTCTTTCAGGAACAAATAAAAAAATTGGGATTGAAAAAACTCCCCACCATATTCCAACAGTTACAAAAGATAATCGAATAGCCACTGAAGAATCTGGTATACCAAACCAACTCGGATTCTGATACATAAGTATATTAAGAACGAATAATAACCCACCGCCTAAATAGCCCATAGAGAAGCCTAAAGAAGAAACAAAATCCAGTTCCTCTCTTTTAGCAACGAAAGGTAACATAGAG
>Ga0115000_10002933_pt1 | contig 14415 bp, 19 predicted proteins | sample ArcticOcean_MG_C_6_FD_89690 | JGI IMG/M metagenome (GOLD analysis project Ga0115000, IMG submission 89690) | Marine microbial communities from western Arctic Ocean - ArcticOcean_MG_CB8_128 | ecosystem: Environmental > Aquatic > Marine > Oceanic | place: Arctic Ocean: Canada Basin | collected...
CAATTTTTATTTCGAAATAAAACAAATTAAATTAGGAATTTTCACATCGGAATCTTGCATTATTTTTGTAATATCCGTATTGATAATAAAACTATTTGCTAATAAATATTGAAATAAAATAGATATTTGGTTAACGCATAATAATTCGCATTTTTCATGGGGGTTTACAAAAGCATTTAAACATCTGGTTTGACAACAAGGATGGTTTTCATCATATGGTGATAATTTTTCTCTAGGAATAGTTTTGATTATAGATTTTAAGGTGGTATCTGTTGGATTCGGAGAGATAATTATTATTTTTTTGTAGCATTTATTGAATTTATCAAGATATATTTCACTAGTAATTTGATACATACTATATTGAATGAAAATAAAAATTGAAATGTTATCAGAATAAAGTAATTGTGACAACTAAACAAATGTCTAAATCCACAAATCCAGAAATTTATCGTTTCAAACTTTCATGCAATACATTGGCATTGATTGAAAAGTTTACAAATGTTCATAAATATGACGACTCTGATATTTTCAGAGACCATTGGGAAAATTGGACCAAAGAAAACGTCGATATAATTAGAAGAGAAAAAGTACTATTAGAAGAAATGGGATATAATGGCAATCTTGAAGAGAAAATGTATAAAAGTGCTCGATACTATTTTAAGAATAAACCAAACGAGAAAAAACAAAGTAAACAACGTCGTCAATATATTCATTTTGATAAATCATTTCTTGTTGATATGGACAAGCATGTTATTGAGGTGGCTTTTCCCGAAAAGATGAAACCCGCTACTGCTTATAATAATTTTACATCTCGACAGGAATATTCCAATAAAATAGATACCATAGTGGGCGAATTTGAAATTATGGGGTGGTTGGAAGTGAATATTTTGAAAAAAATTAAAAAAACATACAAAAATCGTTATTTTATTCAACAAAAAAGATTAATATAAAATAAATTAATATCAACATTAATGCAAATGGATGGCGGAGGATTTTTAGGCAGTGGAGGTTACGGGTGTGTATTTTATCCAGAAATTTCGTGCAAAGGGAAGGAAACGAATAATATAAATTTTTTATCAAAAATAGTAGAAAAGGATTATAATTCAGACAATGAAATTATAATTGGAAAAGTATTAAAACAAAAAATGGAAAAATGGATTGAAAATCCTTTAGATGACCATTTCGCGCCAGTTATATCTCATTGCAATGTTAAAGTGGGGGACTTTCATTTTGAAGAAAGAGAAAAATGCGAAATGCTGACAAAGGAACGTGATGACTATTATGTGTTATTTAAGATAAAACATATATCGGGTAATACATTTGATGATATAATCATCAAAAATAGTAATAATGCTTTAATTATGTTAATGTTTACATCAAGTTATACGCATTTATTAAAATCGTTGCAAATGCTGAAACATGCGAAAATATGTCATTTTGATATTAAAGCAGCAAATATAGTATATGATGATGTAAAATCATTGCCCATAATCATCGACTTTGGTTTATCTATTGATATTGGTAATTTAAATATGAAAGAACTTTATAATTCATTTTACATGTTTGATACCATTTATTATATTTGGCCATTAGAAGTACATTTAATTAACTATATTTTACATCAAAATGATACATTGACTGAACCGGAAATGAGACAAATGGCGAAGGATTATGTTAAAAACAATATAGTGTTGAGAGCTTTCTCTCCAAGTTTTATTAAAAAATATGAGGAAGAATGTTATTATGAGTTGTCAAAGTATATTGGAAAAGATTCGGATGCAATAATCCAAAGAATCCTCAAATATTGGCATACATGGGATAATTATGGTTTATCTTTATTGTATATAAAATTATTGTATTATTTGATTAGAAACAATGATGGAGCACTTATTAAAAATAAATTTATTACCTTTTTTATAGAATTATGCCTTAAAAATATTCATCCTAATCCAAAGAAACGTTTATCCATTGAAGAAACGCTTAAGTTATTTAATCTTTTTTTGTATAATCAACAAATTGATAAAGATACGTTATTTGAAGATATAATGCAACAAATAAATGAAAATAAATTTTCAATAGACGAGTCTATTGAAAAAGATAAGAAACATATGACTTTGATGTCAATTAAAACAAAAAGAAATTCTAGACGTAGGTAATATTTATTTTTTCGTGCGCTTTTTGTGTGTTGCGCGCTTTTTGTGTGTTGCGCGCTTTTTGTGTGTTGCGCGCTTTTTTCGTGCGTTGTGTTTTTTTTTTCGCATTGATTTGAATTGTTTTATAGATAATTTTAAAAGAGCTCTGAATTTTTTTTTTGGATGTAATTGTTTATTTTTGATAAAATATTTTAACCAATTATCCTTCATATAGTAAAGTAAGAAAATAAATTGAATTTATGAATTGTAAATATAACTTATATTACCATAATGAATGTCATTTTAACAAGATATCTTTACTTTTTAGATGAATGCTTTTATAGTTTATTGATGGCATTTCTCAATAAAAATCGGCATGAAAAACCTTTTGAAGAGGTAGCTTTTTGGGTGGGTGAAATATTTTATAGTGGTTTTGAAAAAGAGTTGTGGGAATATATATGGAAAATTTACTATGATTTCTATGCCATTAAATATCCAAAATATGAGAAAAAAATCAATATATTATCAAAAAAGGTTAATTGTAGTGAAAATAAAAAAATGGAAGATTTAATGTATGTGATTAATTTATTGTATTATTCAACAATATCTTATGATGTATTTATTTCAAGAATGGTTGATATTGATGACGCGATTGCCCTTTCTATACCAAAATATATTTATAAAAAAACAAATGTTGGTTATATTAAAAATATGAATATTTCAATGAATAAAAATGAAATATTCTTTATACGTTCAATACATGATAAAAAATGGCAAACTATTATATATTATATAACTAAAATCGGAGAGGAGCGCTGCTATTGTCTTATTAAAAAATATTTCGAAAAAACACATAAATACACACTGAAAGAAAGTAACTTAATTAATATAAACTATAAAGATAAAAAACATATTGTAATAGCTCTTATTCATTATATGTGGTCGGATGAAAATAATATACAAAAAAAAAGAATATTGAAAAGGCCAAATATTAAAATGATTAAAAACCAAATTGATTTTAACGAGGATAGTGTGAGTCCTCTATATAACACATTAAATCACAAAAGATTATTTGGAATATCTCCTTTAATTGGGATTTTCGATTTATCACGATACAAAGAAAATATGGATTATAAAGATATTTTGCGTTTACATTGGGAATATTTTGCATATAAATCTCCTTTATGGAGAGAAAGAATAGATGCATTTGGCGGGAAACCTGTGAGCCATGAATTGAATTTTAAATCAGACGAAGATTTTGATGGATTTTATGAACAATATAATTATGAACCCGACGAGCAAACAAAAGATGTGCAGAATAGGAGTATTTGTGAAATAGATAAAGAATTGGGTATTTCTTGGTTAAATAATATTTTGAACAATTCAAAATACTGGTCAAATAAAAAATTAAAAACGAATTATTGAATTAAATTGAAATCAATATAATTATTTGTTATATTATTATAACACAATGGTAAAGAATAAAACAGGCGGAAGTCGTCATAAAAAACAAGCAAGGAAAAATGTGAATGCGCCAGTTTCTAAAAAACTTCGTTTAGCTAAGGAAGAGGGGGAAATATACGCAAAAGTTACATCTATATATGGTAATGGTATGGCTGAAGTTTTATGTGAGGATAATGTACGTCGGTTACTTATATTGCGAAGAAAATTTATGGGTCGAAATAAAAGAGATAATTTCATTAAGATAGATGGTGTACTTTTAGTCGGGAAAAGATCATGGTCAGTTGTATCTGGAAATAAAAAAGAAAAGGTTGATTTGCTTTATGTGTATTCAGATGGCAATGTGGAAGACCTTAAAAGAAGGGTAAATTTACCTGATAATATACTGCCAGGATGCATTAAAGAACAGGAAGAGTCGCCTTTTGATTATACTAATAAACATAATTGGAAAAACGAAAAAACTATGTTAGGAGCAATTCCTGAAGAAAAAAAAAGTGTTGGTGCCAAAAAGGAAAACAAAGAAGAAGTAGAAGAACCTGATTTTGATTTTGATGATATTTAATCACTATCCTGGTCAGATAGACCAGTTTCTAAAAGTTGTTTGGTTTGTTCTTCCGACAGATATTGTTCTTCTAAGCTAGCCATTAATGCTGTTTGCATATCTTCTTCTTCTCGCATTCTATCTTGCATTAATATAAAATTTCGCAATCTCGATGTTGTTCTTCTTCTAGAAAATATAACGTTTTCATTTCTTGGTAAAGGAGGAGGCCTAATGTTTTCTGCTTCATTATCTTTTTTTTCTATAGAATCCATTTTAAATCTACAACAAGGACACTCGGCTTTTTCGGTGGTTAACCATTGTAAGATTGCGCTGGAATCAAATATATGACCGCATGGCAATTGGGAAATTTCATCATTTTCACAAAAATCCTTTTGTGTGATTGGGCAACAAATTAAATCTTTATGAATTTCTTTGGTATATTTAACTTTTTTAATACTTTTTTTACCTTCTTCTGATAATATTTTTTTATATGCTGCTTTTTCATGCAATGTATTTCTTAATATTGTTTCCATTTGGCTGTTTTGGGAAGTCATATTTATAGGTATAGGTGGGAGAGATAACAAATCTTCAACAAATCTAACGTAAAAATTATCTGATAAATTCATTGGGACATTTGATGTATCGACATTTGATGTATCGACATTTGATGTTGTATTATCAAATGTACTTTCTGAAAATTGCGACGAAAACGTGAAGTTTGCAAATGTATTTGGATAGTTAGGTATATTTGTATTATTTATAAAATTTGTTCCATTATTATAATAATTTGGTATTGAATAATTTGGCATTGAATTGTATGCCATATCCGTTGATATATTATTTCCTGACATTGCATTGTTTAAATAATTTGAAAAAATACCAATTAACTCCGATGTTGTAGGGGAGGCGTGTATCGATTCTGTAAGATTGTTGTTAGATGCATCTAAATCCATTGTGATTAATATAATATATTATTTTATTTTCATATTTTTTTAATATATTATTAAAAAAATATTGTCTATGTCCGGGTTTGAACCCGGTACCTTTTCGGTGTAAACGAAACGTGATAACCACTACACTACACAGACTTATTGTATTTTGTATTTTCTATTTTTATACCATGATGTAACATCTTAATTATTTATAAACATGATAATGTCTTGATGCATCTTATCATATCGGCTATTTTCCAAAATATTTTCCAAAGTTTTCTTTGGTGTAAATTCCTTTAGTCCTTCAATACCTTTATTGCAAAATACATTCAGCAAACTACTATTATAACCAGATATAGCTGTAATATTCTTCTTTGTTGTAGTCATTGGGAAACCATCGGTAGAACGCAGGTTCCAAAACAATAAATGAGGAGTTGAATATCCAGCTAATGCATACATGGTGTCAATTTCATCTGACAACGCTTGGTTGTTATAAGGGGAAGACATAATATCACGACAATCAATCTGCATATCCGAATATATGGCAAGTATCATCCCTTCAACTTCCAAAGGAGGAACATTATTTTGAACACATGCATCAAGAATCATTTTGAATGCCAAATAAATATTAGTTCTCGTTCCCCACGCGGCTTGTTTAATTTTATGAACCTTATGCCAAAAAGTTTCGCAATCATCCATATTTACCCATTTTGGCGTACTATCAAAAGTCAAAATTTTGTCTCTAAAAGCAGGATGTGTCAATTCAGAAGTTCTGATACCCAATCCAATCGCATTATACAATGGAACGCATCCAGAACATTCCATAGAACTTGATGTGTCAACTAATGATACAATTGGTAAATGCACCAACCCTTTATTATTCTTACGATTATCTTCCCATTGTAAATTAATTGTATCTATACTTGTAGATGTATTAGAATCGTAATTAGAATATTGAAGGGCGTCTTTTACTAACTCGTAAACATTGCATCGACGACCATGTACCTTATTTTCAGTAGGATTTGATTTCGCTAATTCAATATGATTTTTAAATTTAGCAGCACAAAGTTTTCTATCTTTTAATTCAGATTTTTGTTGTCCGCTCTTTGTTTTGTTTTGGAAAGCAGTTGACTGCTTTCTCATTGTTTGTGTTGTAACATTGTTAAAATTTATGTGTTGCCATTGTTTATTGCATTGCTTAATTTGTGTTGTGTCAATAAATTTATTCAAAATTGTTATACGTTTTTTAAAATGTATCTTACATTTTAATATCGATTTATACCAACTCGGTTCGTCTTTGGATGTGTATTGTAAAAATTGAGGAAATGTGTCCATTGCAAGTCTTTTAAACAACCATCCAAATTTAACGTTCCTATTTTTTTTATAGTTAGGCTCCCGAGGAGCCCATTTTGCTGCCAATGATATAGGTTTATCATCATTTGAATTTTTCGACTCTCCATCAATCGATGAGAAATTTTCCCAATCTTTTTTTAATTTTGCTACCATCAGTAAGCACGCATGTCCGATTAAAGGATGTTTATCATCAAATTTTTCCTTGACAAAATTACAGAAATACTTAATATCTTTCCAAGAACCATATGGATGTTCGTCTTCAAGGTCTACGAAATATGTAAATGCATTTAATGCTAAACTGGGAAAATGTTCGTACCAAACACAGATTTGCATAAATGATAGTTGTTGCTCACCTTTGCCATGAATTATATCGCGAGTCTGTCCTATAAGTTTATACACATTTTTAAGTCTATCAACCACTTCATCGAATTCCAAGGAAGTCATTTTATCATGTTCATCAAGTTTTCCTTTCAATATAGTTAAAATGTCGTTTAAATGTCGCTCTAAAATGGTATAATTATCTGTTCTCACTAATTGAAAGAAGAACTGCGTTATTTCTTCATCAATGTCATTAGACCAATCATATTGGATATGACCTTTTTCCCCAACGTTATATGGTGTATTTAAAGCGTTTACAAAGTTAGACATGATGCGGTATTAAGTGGATTTATCTTTAAGTCGCTTTTTTTTTGTCTTGTGTCGTTTCAATTTTTTGTATATACGTATTTTTTTTGTATTGGAATGCTTTGATTTCCATTTTTCTTTGTAAACAATGTATAAACTATTAATTTTATGTAAAAAAAGAATACTATCGTGCCAATATATATCTTCAATGCTATTTTCAGATGTTAAATAATTGTCAATATTTGATATGTTTTTAGTTATATTTTCAGGATTTATTGTAATATTATATTTCAATATGGAAAGCGGCGTGTATTCTTTTTTTTGATACACTTTATATTTTTTTAAAATATCAATTAAATTCTCTTTTTTTAAAATGGTGTTTTCGATTATGATATTATTTTTTTTTATATGAAATAATTCTGAGTTTCTGTTGACATATAAAATATAAAGTTTAACAGATTCCACTTTTTCTTTATAAAATTTTTTATATGCTTCGTCGCTTAATTCAAAATCTGATATCCATGACGTATCTAACTCCATTATATTAATTATAAATTAAATTATACATAATTTAACTTATTAACTTAAACTTGGGAAATCATTTTTAATAAGTTCAAATTTTTTTGGCGGAGGAGTTTTCTTTCTTTTTGAACTTTGAAAAAAAGATTTCCTGTAATTTCCATGTCTATCTGTGTCGTTTCTGTCGTTTCTGTCGTTTCTGTCGTTTCTGTCGTTTCTGTCGTTTCTGTCGTTTCTTTTAAACATATTTTTTTCATCTCTAAACTTTTGTTCTTCCATTATTTCATTTTCTAAATAACCCCAACGACTATTTTTTTGTGGTAGAGCATTATTTTCTTCTTTTTTCACAGGTTTAAATAATGAAGATGCATTTCTAAAATTATTATTTGGCGTTTCAGTTTTTTTTGTTAAAAACATATTTTTTGATATTGTCCTATCGTCTTTATTATCGTCTTTATTATCGTCTTTATTATCGTCTTTATTATCGTCTTTATTATCGTCTATTAAAAATGAAAATCTGTTGTCTGTTTTGGATTGCATTATATATAAATATACATATATATCAAACTTTAAGTCAATTCTCAAATGACTTAAAGATTATAGCCATAATTATAGTGTGGTGACACAATTCTCCTAACAGCTATACTTTTATATTTAAAAAAATAATGTATATACCCATATATATTTAAAGGAGAATGCAAATAAATTGATGTAAAAATTTCTTTATCTAATATTGATAAAGAAATTACAATGTTAAATAACCCCGTAATATGTATACCAAGACTGCATGATAAAAATATAAGCAAAGATTTTATTAAAAGTATATTTAGACAATATCGATTGGGTCCAATAGACAGAGTTGATATTATAAACAACAGGGCATTTGTTTATTTTAAATCATGGAACAATAATGAAAAAACACAAATTATCAAAAATCGTTTTCTACAGGGAGAAACGTTGAATATTATTTATAATAATACATGGTTCTGGAAATGTTCTATCAAAAAATAAATATTTACAATATGTATAACATGTCATCGTTTTTAAAAAATTTACTTAAATCTCACTCTAAACCCTTGTCTGGTGGAAGAAGAAACGCGCGTAAAACCGCGCGTAAAACCAAGCGCAAAAGAAGTCGTTGTACCATGAAAAGAAAAAGAGGGGGTTCAAAAACCAAGAGACGCACTGGCAAGAGACGCACTGGCAAGAGACGTGTCGGTAAAAGACGTACCACTAAAAGAAGAAGAACCCGCTATAAGATGCGAGGCGGATGAGGTGCTGCCCCTGATACTGAGGAATTATAAATGGAACATTTAATTTATTAACAAATATACCTGATTTCTATGAAGTGGTCTTGTGAAAAATATTGAATCACAGGAAAACTGAGATATTAAGGTAATATTTATTTTTTTTGTCTACAATCAAGTAGCCACAAAAACTCATTTACATCTACATGGTCTTTCTTTCTTTTATAAGACGCGATACCTTGCATTCGTTTATAAGTTTTATGTTCTACAGGGATTTTTATCATTTCCCCGTGTTTTTTGAGAATAGTTTCGAATTCATCAAGAGGAATAATACCTCCATTATTATAGGATAATAATATGAATTTTGCTCTTGTATTTTTTATTAAATCTTCAAATGCTTTTTTTGCATGTTTAAAGCTATTATAGGCGGATTTCTTCCAATTCTTAGGTTGTCCTCTATAGGTGTCTGGTATAGATGTATCTGTGTTCCAATCATTTATGATATCTAACATAAAAAAGTATATTGAGTAAGGATGTTTATTGTATGGCGGGTCGTAATAAATTAAATCAATATCATTGGGTAAAGTTTTAACCCAATCATTAGTATCTCCTCTTGAGATATGTGTTTCACAATTATTTGGAGAGAAAAGAGGCATATCCAATTTTATAGGTTTCGTTATTCTTTTAACATCAATTTCTTTTTTCCCTCCGTATTTGCCAACCCCGTCGGCATCTTTATAAAATGCCGCGAATTGACCATTTGTGTTGGTATGTATAGACGATTTTACAAGCAAAGGGGCTAAAACATAGGGCTTTTCTTCTGGAGAAAGTGAGCATATAAATGACCTATATCTGTCTATTAACTGGCCATTTTTTTCAGTATAATATACTCTGTCTTTTTTAGTTATATTGCCTTGTGGTGACCAATGAAGCTGTATCCATCTGTGACAGTGCATACCATCGTTACCATGTGCAAAATTATTGGCTTTATTAATTAAATTTTCAATATTTTGCAGTTCCAGAGGCGTGGGACTAGATAAATAACATTTATTCAATGTCTCTGAATATCCTGCTATGTCATTTGTGTAAAGTTTTGTAGCTTTTGTTTTAAATAATCTGGATATTATACCAGAACCAGAAAATCCATCCGCCAAAATTAATTTCTTTCCAAGTTCCTTTTCAAGAGCGTCTATTATACTACCTATGATAGGTACAAATTTTCGTTTGTTTCCCATGTAGGTGATAATTTGTTTTTTCAAATAGTCATCATTCATGCAATATAAAAGAATAAAAAAATAGGTTTGTAAACACACTACCAATTTATAACATTTGTAATTTATGTTCTTAAATTAATTTTTGACATCTTGTGACTACTCATGGTTTTATATAGGTTACACTTATCAACATATATAAAACCTTTATTGATATCGTATTGAATATCATGTTTTTTGAGGTATACACCTGGTAGATATTCATGTTGACCATCATTAATGTCATTTGTATTGATAACCCTGTGTCCCATGTAATATTGTCTCCGGGCTTTAGTTTTTACCGAACGGGGTATCATATTAGTTAATCTCACAATATAACTCACAGAACTCACCTTTCTTTTTTGTCTCGTGATATTATGACATACTTCAAGGTGTTTGTCTAAATGCGCTTTTTGCGCAAATCCTCTCGTGCATTCATGGCATTGAAATGGTCGTTCTCTTTCGGGAATATGCTTTGCATTTATATGGTTGAGTAGGCAAATTTTGGCGTTAGATGTTTGGTAACTACAATGTGGACATTGGTAGACAATTTTTTTAGATTCGCGGTTTTTGCGATAATAGGCAGTACTTGGATTGCACATAATTGGTATATCATCTATTATGTGAGTCAATATTAGATTCAATTTTTTTAAACAGATACTAAACATAAAATAATTGTACATAGTCAAATTAACAAAAAAATTGAAAACTTTTAATTCCAAGATAATAGAGATATAAAAAACTCTTAATACTCAAATTCAAAACAAATGACTTCTTCAATCAACTACACTACTATCACTGCTCTCTCCGGAGATAATTCCAAAGGTGTTAGCCTTTGCATTCCGCGCGTCTTCAACAACATTGGATGGCGCCGTATTAAACGCACCTTCGTTGCGCTCAACTGGGGGTTTGTTGAGCGCGTGGATGTTATTCCAAGCGGTGGAACCAAACGTGCTTTTGTCCATTTTGCGCCTGGAAAATTCAATGCAACCTCAGTTCTTGAAGCACTCTGTGATGGTAAAAACGTTAAAATTGTTTATGACGAGCCTTGGTTCTGGAACATCTCACTCAGTCGCAGTCCCAAGCCCGACGAAGCACCGAAAGCACGTCAGCGTCCTGAGGTGCAAATCAGCGATGTCCCTGCCCTGACTCGACAGACTGTCGTTCAATTGGTCGATTCAGTGCATGCTACCACTGCGGTCACTTCTATCGGAGCAGCAGAACTTGCCGGATTGATGAACGATGATAGTGAAGAGAAAAGTGGACATCACGATGATTAAATATATTGCGGCGATTTAAAAACAAAACCTGTGAATAAAACACAGACGAAAAAAAATCTTTTTTATTGATGATAAAAATTGAAAACTTTTTATTAAATGAAATAAGTATCAAAAAGTAGTTCAACCAAAATGAAAAAATCATTTAACAATATCCTTCCATACCTCTTTGCATTCTTTATCTTCGTCTCTGTAGTGCGCGCAGAAGATGACGATGACGACGACGCTATCGGAGAGATTGTAACCGACCTGCTTGTTGGCGCTGCACTAGAAGTATGTTCAATGCATGCTACATGTCATTTTATTATGATGATTTTTGGATTTTTGGCATTTATAATAGTGGTTATTGGCATGTGTTCGGGCAAAATTGGTTGCGATGAAATTTTCAATTACAGAAACGCTCGTCGTGGGGCAACAATTGGTGCTGGAAGAGGTATAGTAAGAAGTTGGCGTTAAATAGTTTGGACCGCTGTTTAGGGATTGGAGGGAGTTTTTTCGACTAGCGGTTGTATAATTTAAAATTAATGTGATATTATCATATATGACTATTTTGTATGACGATGATATTTTGCAAATCAAAAAACATAAAAAGGATGAATATATATTTTTATTTAAGAAATGGGATGGAAATTATAAGAAATTTTGGATGAATTTCCCATTTTCACTTTTAAAAATACTTTCAGAAAAAAATGATAAAGAGAGAAATACAAAAGAGTATATTGTTAAAGCTAATAATATGCAGATGTTAAGTAATATAGTTACGAAAAAACGCAATTTAACCTATAACGAATGCGAAGCTTTGCTATATGATGTTGGTAACCAAATTCAATCTTTAGAAATGTTTCACTTGGGAATCCCTTTTTTAAATTTAAATGATATACTTGTGGTTAACGGAAAGCATTATTTTTATATTAATTCCAAAAAAATACATGAAATAAATAATAAACATATTATCATTTCTGAAGCCTACAAAAGGAATTCTTTTTTCTCTCCAGAAATGAATCAATTAAAAGGTATTCCTGATAAATTACATTGGAAGTCAGTATATTATAGTTTAGGGAGTGTAGTTACTTTTTGTTTGATGGGAGAATATGTAAAATTAAATGAACATCAGGACATTTTGGATAGACTATATGGTACAAAATTATATTGGGCATTAGATAGATGCCTTAAAGAAAACGCAAAAGATAGATTTTATTTGATTATTTAATTTCTTGTAGTAGTGTATAGAATGTCTTTGGCAGTACTAGCAAGAAAAACAAGAGAAAAAACTAAAATGAATATGCGAAGTAAAAAATGTTTCGCATTAAATATGACTGGACGTGGAAATGTTAGAAGTAGTAAAGTTGCCAGATGGGGTTGTGGTGGAAGTAAACCTTGTTCCGCAAAAAGTGTCACATGTTGTACTAACAATACCAGTGCCAAAGATTGCGTGGCTCAGCAAATGAGTTATAATACATATTTAAAACGTCAAAGTGGTATGATGGGGCATAGAGCAAAAAATAAAATTACATGGAAACAATCTCCCGATAATAGTGCTAGTGCACATATTTCTGATATGAAAGGAAAAATGTTGACATGCCCAAAAGCATTTCATACAAAAGGAAAAGAAAAGAAAGACATATATTGTGAGAAAAAAATAGGTTGTGGTAGAACTGATTGGGGTTGTGGCAGAACTGATGTGGTTCGATATAATCGAATTAATAATGAAAGAAATCCTATTGGGAAATATGTACCTCATACTCGCAGCGCAAGTGAGCAAACGACTATAATTAGAGCATCTGTAAGTTGTACAGGACCCAAAACAATATATTTGGATTATGATGGGACGAATTTGAAATATACAGGATGTTGTAAATCAAAATGTTTGGTTCCTGGAGAGACTTATACTTTCGTAATTAATTCAACACACTCCCACAATTTGATGTTTGCTTGGTGTACGGGCATGCAACATGATGTGTCTCTAGTAACTGGTAAACAAACCATTGCTGTGAAAATACCTAAATTTTCAAATGGCTGTGGACACGATGGTAAAGCTATATTGAAAATAGGGAGTGTCGTTTTGAATATTAGTTATTGTAAATTAGCCAATACAAAGCCTCATGCACATAAAGTGTGTAATTAAAAATTGATTATAAGTATATTGATTATACTTACAATCACAATATGTACGTACTTAAAATCAAAATTGTAAGCGATGATGAAGACTTGAAGGACTTGTATAAAAATGCTGTGGCGAAAATGAATACTGAGGAATATAAAAATAATCCTCATAAAGATTCAGGATTTGATATATTTACTCCAATGGAGAATGTGGTTATTCATTCGGGAGAAACGAAACTAATAGATATGAAGATTCAATGTGCTGCTTACTATATTGTTCATAACAGATGGGATTGGGTGGAAAAGCCGATGGCATTTTACATGTATCCTCGTTCTTCTATTTATAAAACTCCGTTGCGTCTAGCAAATAATACGGGAATTATTGATAGTGGATATAGAGGTAACTTGATGGGCGCATTTGATAATATTTCTAGAATCGGGCCAACATTTAAAGGTGGCAAATGGAGTCAAGCTGCAAAACCCTATTCAAGATTGTTGCAAATTTGCATGCCAGATTTACATGCTTTTAGAGTAGTTATTGTTGATTCTCTAGAAGAAACAACAAGAGGGGTCGGGGGTTTTGGGTCTACAGGATTCTAAATATTCTGATATAAAATTATTACAATTATTGATAAATAAAAAATTTTTTTCTGTATCATTTTTTAAAAGTTTTTTACATGTATTGCAAATATAAACGACGAATTTGATAGTTTTGTTGTATGCATGTATATTTTTATAACAAATTGTTTTACTTGTTATCATTTCACATTGATAACACCCTTGTAGCCATCCTTCTTCTGGCAAATGTGTTTCATAGAATAAATATACATGTCTTAAAATTTTCATATACTTGTTATTGACAAATTAATATTAATCGATTTTTTTTCTTAAGTTTAAAACGTTTTTGCCAATATTTATGCATATTTATAAGTCGGTTCTTTTTTTTTAGTGCCTTTTTTTTAGTTGTTTTTTCCTG
>Ga0115000_10002935_pt1 | contig 14405 bp, 4 predicted proteins | sample ArcticOcean_MG_C_6_FD_89690 | JGI IMG/M metagenome (GOLD analysis project Ga0115000, IMG submission 89690) | Marine microbial communities from western Arctic Ocean - ArcticOcean_MG_CB8_128 | ecosystem: Environmental > Aquatic > Marine > Oceanic | place: Arctic Ocean: Canada Basin | collected...
GTGGATCAATACGCCAACTTGAGAGTACAAGGTGGAGATGATGTGCAATTGGCGCTCGAAGGTCCGAACGGCGCTTACGCTCGTGGTGCTTCCGTGGTCGACCACGGCGACGGCACGTACGCTCTCGAGTTCGGTGTCACCGTCGCCGGTCGTTGGATTTTATCCGTCCGCATCAGCGGCCAACCATTGATTGAAGGCGGCATCGCTTTCCACGTCGCTTTTGGTACGTTGACCGCGGAAGAGGCCGATATTACGCTGAACCCAGCGCTTGACGCGCGAGGCGCGGCAGAGTGCGGGACGACGACGGATTTAATCATCGTTGGCGCCGGTTTCGAAGTTAACAAACGCTTAATGACAGGTTTAGAAGCGATTTCGGTTGTTTTAACTTTACCGTCAGGCGTTTCCGAGTCGCTCCGCTGTACGCTCGCGAAAGATATGACTCGATACGTGGCCAAAATTCGTTGGCTTCATCCGGGTGTTCATCACATTGCGGTTTTGATCAATGGGATTCGCGTTCCGAAAACTCCCATTCGCGTCATTGCCGAAGGTCGGGAAATTTCCTTGTCCGCCTGCGTCGTCTCTGGCGAAGGTGCGACGAGGTGCATCGCCGGCGAACCAGCTAAGTTTCGACTCCACGCGAGAGATTACGGTGGGAATCCGATTAACTTTGGCGCAGCAGAGAAGATTCACGTCGAAGCGAGGTGCCCGGGCGAAAGTCCGATCGCCGCTATATTCGTGAATAATCAAGACGGGACGTACGATTTCGAGTATGTGTGCACGAAAGCCGGTAAAGTCGATTTGTTCATCGCGTTGCAGACAAAAAATCCGAGCAGTCGCACTTTAAACTGCGTATGCGAAGCGTCGTGGTGCGAACCGTCCGAATGTCGCGTGGACGCCTCCAAAATGCTCGTGCAATGGCTCGCCGGTGAACCTGGCATCGTTCGCGTTCAACGTCGCGATCGGTACGGAAATCCGACAAGACGAAGCGCGAAAAACGGGTTGAACCGATTCGCCGCGGAAGTTGTAGGCCCCGCCGTCGTGGATTGCGAAGCGTTAGAGTTAGGCGACGGAACGTGCGAGTTGCGCTTGAGAGCGGCGGCATCTGGCGTGTACGAAATCGACGTTCTTGCGGTTGCCATCGATGCTACGAATATCGTCGACGACATCGCCGGTGGTGGTGCCATCTTAGGAGAAGCCGATCCAGAACTTGTGGCGACGTTTGTCGCGGAGTGCGAGTCTACTCAAACCTTCCCGGCGGCATGCGTCGCGAGAATCGCGCTACAAATCGATCCTCTCGACGAATCAGCCGGTGAAGAGCGCTTGGGTGAGCACGACTCCGATGCCTCCTTACCGGCCACAATCGTTGCCGGCGACAAAGTCAACGTCTACGTCTTGCCTCGAGATGCACACGGGAACAAAACGCAATGGACTGGCGGCGAACGCATCGCTGTTCATGGCAAAGGCCCGACGGAGATTGCATTTGCGCCTGGCGACGATGTCGGTGCATTTTCAGCAACCTTTACGGACGCGGGTACTTACTGCGTTTCTGCGTTAGTCGGCGACAGCTCTTGCGCTGGATGGCCTCGTACCGCCCAAGTTGTTGCTGGTCCGGCGGACGCCAACGCGTGCATCATTTCTGGCGAAGCTTTATCGCGCTCCACGACAGCCACGGAAACCACGCTCATGCTCCAAGCTGCCGATGTTTTTGGCAACATGCGATCTATGGGCGGTGATTTAGTCGAAGCTACGATCAAAACCGAACAGGATGGGTACGTTGACTGTTACGTCGAAGATGTCGGCGACGGCACGTACGTTTTACGATTTGAAATGGACGAACCGATTCGACACGACGTGCATTTAAGCGTCAACGGCGTCAAGGAAAAAATTTCTAGGTACTCGCTCTCGCCATCTTTAGGTGTTTTAATTGCGGGCGAATGTGTCGTTCGCGGCGTAGGTGGGGAACGCCCAGAGCTACACGACACGCAAACGTTATTCGTCCAACCGGCGAATCCGTCTCGAGTCATGTCCGGACGCGAGGCCATTGTGTGCACGGTACACACGCCGTCAGGGTTGGCGTTTAATACGCCTGTAGTGTTCAATCCAGAATCGAGACACTTTTGGTCTAAATTGTTTTGGGTCGAGCTCGGGAACCACTCGGTTTGCGTTACTTTAGATGGTGACATCTTACCCGGTTGCCCGTTTGTCGTTCGCGTGCGGGACCCGAACCAGGAAGCGTACGACGAGTTCATGCTCGACGCTCGCGAACGCGCGCCGTCCTCGGCGGTGCGTGCGAGTAACGCATTTGGCTACGTTTACGGTACAGATACGCACGGCCCATTTCCGGATTACTTCGATTGGGCCGATGATAACGACGATGACGACGAGATGAGCTCCACAGAACACCAAGTTATCTTTGGGAGTGCGAACAGTAACGAACCGAGAATTACCGCGCAACAAGCCGAAGCGGCGTTACACGCGTTGCGCAGCCAACCTTCGTTGGAGGCAGCGGCGGAGATGCTCTGTGGAATGAAGCCAAACTTGGCTGGTGCGTGCTTGGATATGATGGAGCCAGAAGAAGCGGCGAGCGTATTGGCTGCCATGCAAGACGAACGCGCCTTGGCGGCGGCGTTCGTCGCGATGGAGGAAGATAACGCGTCGGCGGCGTTATACGCCGGGACGGCTGAAGAAAGAGAAAAGATTTTGAACGCAATCTCACCCATGGCTGCAGCAACATTACTCACGCGAATGACGGCGCAAGATGCGGCAAATATTTTGTCCGACGCGTCTGCGGAAGCGAGAGCGAACATTTTACGTTCAATGTCTCCGAAGAAAGCGGCAGAGATTATGGCTCGTTTCTCGGAGGAGTACCCGCACTTGATGCGCGAAACCTTTGGCGCTCTAGATGCAAATTACGCGGCGAGGCTTTTAGCGTCCATGCCAAACTTGACTGATGTGGACCCAGAAGTAGTCGCCTTGGTTTTATCTAGAGTGGATTCCGATGTCGCATCGAACTTATTGTGGAAATTGCAATCGACGCCGGCAAACGCGGAAGTTGCAGCGGCGGCACTGTGCGTCATGGCGATGACGGATATTGACTTGGCTGCGAAACATTATGCAACGTTGTTGGTTTCTGGGAAACCGAAATCGGAACGATTGGACGAAGCTTTAAGAGCGACGAGTATTGGGACGAAGATTGCAGATTTGGCGGAGAATTTGGTTGCGACTGGGGCGGTCACCCCGCCGCCGGTGAATTTGAGCGGCGAAGCGCTCGGCGGCAACGCGGCTTCATCTGGTGAAATCAAAGAACACAGGTGGGGCGCAAACGGTGTAAAACCGTCCAAGTCAGCCACTCTTCGAGCGGCCAAATCTTTGGAAGGTGTCCCACCCAAGGTTGCCGCACAAGCGCTCGCCGATATGCGGGCGGCGGCGGCGGGTGCCGTGTTGGCGACCATGGACGCCGAACGCGCCGCGCAAATCATCGCCAACATGAACCCGAAGAAACTTGCAGAAGCTATTTCACAAATGGAATTGGACGATGCCAAAAGAGTCTTCGCGTCCTGTAAACGAGGTGACCGCGCGAATATTTTGGAAAACTTGTCTTTGGAAGCCTCCGGCTCCTTAGTTGGCGCTTTAGATCCACAATCCGCGGTGGAAGCGCTGAAGATGATTGAAGACGAAAATAAAGTCATGGACATTTTACGACGCGTAAAACCTACGTCGGCTTTAGCTGCAATTCTTTTGCAATACACCGCGGATAAAACTGCAGAAATCTTCTCAAAATTGACGCCGCAACAATCCGCGAGTGCGATGTCTTCCATGTTTGCCTCGTCTCAGGAAGGCGCGAGGAAATTGAACGCGGCGTTGGCGCTCATGAAACCAGACGAAGTCGCTTTGCGTTTACAAGCGCTATTACCCTTAGACCCACACGCGGCAAGCGAGTTGTTGTATTCCATGCCAGAACCGACGAGGTCAAAAGTCTATACGCGCATGGAATCGAAAGATTCAGGGAAGATTTTGCACAACCTATCGCCGAAGCGAGGGATGGAAATCTTAGCCAACGCGTCCGTGACAGAGGCGACGCCGAAAACGCTTTCTTCCTCTTTGGAAAGTTTGTCGAAATACGGTCCAAGTTGGGCGAACCAAAAGCAAGCCGAGCACCAAACGACGAAGTCGAGAGGCGTCGTCGCGGATTGTTTGCTGAAGTTATGGCACGAAAGCAACAACGTTCACAAGCAAAAAGATGCCGAGCAAAAAGTGACGTCGAAGAAGGCATGCATCGACTGTCTCGAAACAATGGACGCGAAGGTTGCCGCGCACGCGATTGGGAACATGACGCCGAAAGACGCGGCTGACATCGTTTCTGCGTTGACGCCCGAAACTGCGGCGAGCATCTTGACGAACATGTCGGAGTCGAAAAGAGCTGCGATGTTGTTAAAGATGACGCCGGAAGCGGCTGCGGCGTGCTTGAAATACCTGTCTTTAGACGATGCCTCGGCTGCTATTCGCGCCATCTTGGAAACCGACGACGAGGACGCCATCAAACGCGCATCTCAAATCTTAGCCGCCGCGGATCCATTCAGAGCCGGCGAAATTCTTACGAGCATTTCGAGCAACATGGAAACGGTACGAACGGCGATCAAGAATATGCCATCTTCTGCGGTTGCGAACATCTTTGCCGCCGGTGCCGTGGAACCGGACATTGCGGCAAAAATCATTGACGGTCTCGACATGGACATCGCCGATGGTATCATCGCTGCGTTACCGCCAGCTAACGCCGATCAAATTTGCAACTTAGTCAAGGACGACGAATTGCGCAACCGCGCCGCGGATCGCGCCATCGTCGTCTTGGCGTCTTCCAAATTGGAAGGCGACGGATGGCAAAAAGCCACGGCGGGAATTGAAGCCGAATTTATTATGCTTTCTACGAACCCAGCGGGCAAACGCATCTTCAAAGGAGTCGCAAAAATCAACTGCGCGGTGTACGAGTTGGATATCGCGAACAAACGAACTTCGAAGATTCCCATCCAAGCGAAAGTTGAAGATTTGCGCGACGGGTCGTATGCAATTCGATATACGTGCTTGAAAGCATCGCCGCACGAGTTATCCATCACTTGCGCCGGCCAAGAACGGAAAGCGCGCATTATCGTGGTCCCAGGTGAAGTCGATCCGAAATCGTGCGTCGTCCTCGATTACGCCATAACGAGGAAAGAAATCATGACCGCCAGTGACGGAAAGAAAAAATTGAAAGCCTCGGCGGATGAAGAAAAGAACTACGAGATTATTAAAACGCCGTTAAAGAAGTACGTCTGGCGATCTGGTGATGTCGTTGAAATCCCAATGATTTGTGCGGATAAGCACGGAAACATTGTACCGCCGCCGAAACACGAAGACTTGACGTCCACGTTCGCGATCGTCGCCGACGGCGACGGGCCAGGAACGGTTGAAGCAGATATCGGGAGAATCGAGAGCTTTGATAAAAACGATAAGCACGGTCCAACTGCGGTTGCGCAATTCCGTGCAACCGCCTGCGGCTCGTACACTTTGCTCGTTTTCACCGCCGACAACCAAAAGAAATGGTGGGAGCGTGGCGGCAAAGCCGAATCGCCAATCCGGGGGGCACCGATTAAACTCGATTTAGTCGCTGGCGCTGCGGATGGTTCGAAATGTTCAGCCAGAGTTGAAGGCGTAAAAGAACGCGCCGGCGCAGTATTAATCGCCGTCGCCGGTCGAGAAATTGACGCGTACTTGGACGCCTTTGATGCCTACGGCAATGCGTGCTCGTTTGACGCGGACCAAAAAGTTCGCGTGGATTGCGCCGGCGCGAGCGATTTACTCTTACGGGAAGCCTCGAAGAAGGACTTGAAGAAGAAAAAGAGCGCAATTAACGTCAATGAAAAAGCCTTTTCGGGTACGCTTACCAAAGCTGGTTCGTACTCCATGCGCGCGACGGTCGACGGAAAAATCTGCGCCGGCTTCCCGAAAGTATTACAAGTCGTCGCGAACGAAATCGACGCGAAGACATCCGTATTGAAAGGCGACGCGTTGGCAGAGAAGCAAGTCCGCGCGGGCACCCCCGCCCACGCAATCTTCTTAGCGAACGATTCCTTCGGCAACGCTCGACTGGAAGGCGGGGACAACGTGGAGATTGTCTTGAAATCAAACGATTTCATCGACGAAGGTTTGGAAGTTGATGCGAATGTCGAAGATCACGCGGACGGTACGTATTCGGTACGATTTACGCTACCTAAGAGCGGTAAGTGGACCGTGCACTTAAAATGCTGGCCGGAAAAAGGTGAAAAGCCAGAGCAATCCGTTCGCATGTCCTTCAACTCCTTCGTCACCGGTGATGCGGGTACGAAATCGCAAGACGTGTCCAACACCGGCGTCATCGAGTGCCTCCGCGGCAAAGTCAACGCGTTGACGCTGAAATGTTTGGAATCCAAACCGATGTTTTTCGTCGGCGCGGAAACCGCGTTTACCTTACAATCGACTGACTTTGACGCCTCGCACCGAGAAGTTGGCGGTAAAGAAGCCGTCTGCGCGCGATTATTATCTCCATCTGGCGTCTCTTCAATTATTCCTTTGAAGTTAACCAAGGACAAAATCCGTTACCGCGCCGTCGTTCGATGGCCAGAAGTTGGTCGACACACGTTATTTGCCAACCTGGACGGCGAACCGTTAGTCGGCTCTCCGTTTACGTGCGATGTCAAACCGGCTGAAATTTGTTTACCACTTTCTGAAATCACCGGTTCTGGTCGAACCGAATGCGTCGCTGGAAAACGATCCTCCTTCATCATCCGTGCGCGCGATCACCGAGGTAATCGCTTGCGCATGGGAGGATCTCCGATTGAGTGCGTAGTCACTTCCATCATCAAAGCCGAAGACAAACGCGTGGAAAGGCGCGAGGATACGATTGTTAATACCGAAGGCTCTGTCCTCGATCAAGGCGACGGGTCATACGTCGTCTCGTACTTTGTCGACATCGCCGGTAAATATGAAATCGAATTGGTCGCTGACGACTCGAGAAGATCGCTACATGGTATCTGCGAAGCCGCGGAAGCGGATCCAAATAGATGTCAAATCGCCGCCTCTGGCTTGCGCAACTTGGAAGCCGGCATGGTTGGTATCGCGAGAATTTTACGATGCGACAAATTTGGCAACGTTTTGAAAGCGTATCCTGATTCGTTACCGTTCCGAGTGGAAGCGTCTGGCGCAGGACCGGCGGAAATCGAAACAGTGGAAGCTGGAGACGGATCGTGCGACGTTCGATTCGAAGCGAGAGTGGCGGGTAGGTACACCTTGTACGTCTGGTCCGGGTACAAACGAGACCCGGTGAAAGGCGCGCCGATCGAAGTTCGCGTGTCGCCTGGTCAAGCGGCGGCGTCGCATTGCGTTGCCACCGTCGAAGGCGCACACGACGACCAAGGGTTTATATCCTCCAATACCAATTCGAGTATCAGCCCGAACGTGGGTCAAATCAACGCTCGCGCGGGTGATTTGCTCACCATTAAAATGCACGCTCGAGACCGATTCGGCAACGCTACCGTTTGGAAGGAATGGCAAACGCTCGAAGTTCGTGCATCTGGACCGAGAGATGTGCGATTCGAGGAGATTCAGTCGAAATCATCGGGCGGGGGTAGCCAAATCCGAGGCCAGTTCCGATCGATGTTTTCGAAAGCTGGGAGTTACGTCGTGTGGGTCACGGTTGGTGGCCAAGCCGTCGTCGGTTGGCCGAGAGTTATCCACGTCTCACCAAACGTCACGGACGCGGACCAAAGTAAGATGCGTCCGGAGGCGGAAACGTTGGCGTTGATGAGTGAGCTCGTCACTTCTAACCAACGCGGCAACCGAATGCTGTTAGGCGCGCCGGTGAGAGATCGAGGCGCGTTTGGTCAGCGGACGTTAGCGGGCGCGACGATGGCGGAGGACGAAGACAACGTCGACCAACTCAGAAGAGAAACAGAAGCGTTGAAGATTAAATTGGCTGAATACGAGCGAGCGGCGGCGGTCGTTGCCATGGCGGCGCAAAAAGGAGTTGAAGCAGAGTTGAAGCAACAACAACAACACGTCGTCACAAAGGTGGTGAAAGGAGGAAAACAACACCGACAACTGCGCGACATCGAATCCGAGACGGAGGAGGAGGAGGAAGAGAACTCGTAAAAACGCACATAATAGCGCGTACATATTTTATTTTATAATCTTAAGTTATTACTCTTCACACAATCACTTCATTAACACCACGTTTATACACTTCTTCTTCTTCTTCTTCTTCTCGTAAAACAAACGCATGGTTTACTACTACTCCTACGCAGACAGACGCGCCGCTCTTCTTCGCAAAGTTTCAAAAAACAGTACGTGTTATTGAAAAAAAGGAAGTTCAAGAGGCGCGTTTGCGCCACGAATTTTGAAAAAATCGAATCTCAAAAAAAAAAGGGAAGTTGAGCAGTCGCTTTTCCCCTCCTCATTTCCTCCCTCGAAGACCTTCTCACATACACCACGATGTGGAGGACACAATAATGTGTCCTCTCCTCTCGCGTAATAAAACGTCTATTGTGCGCTCTCGAGATGGTGACGATGCAATAACCACTCCTCTTCTTCGGAAGCGCCGAGGAGGCGTTTCTCGGGTTTGTCGTCGCGGAGAGATTGCTCGTCAGTGATGAGAGTGGTAACAAAAAAAAACGCATGTGTGAATTGCTTTTTAAAAAAAACGTCTTTTTGTTTCCTCGAAAAGGTCAGATATTTGCTCAAAAAGGCAGATATTTTGGATATTTTTACCTCTTTTCTGCGGTGAAGATTCCGAATTAGTCCCGACGCTTTCCTCTCGTCACAACTTATATATATACACGCACACGCGCATAAAACGCGCACATCGAAGAAGTATATGTACATACGAGACGAGAGCGACAAAAAGAAGTGAGAATTTCTTCTTCTCCTTTGCGTGTCGAGCGAAGCGCGAGCGCGCATTTTATATTTAATTTGGCATCTCTTTAACCGACTCTTGTGGGGAAGCGAAGGAGTCGCGTCATCTCAAATTCAAAAAAGAATTACATAACACTCAAGGAGTATGGCGCGAGAAGCGGTCGTGCGACGAGGTCCCGCGCAACAGGTACGATTCTATATCATCGTTTGCGCTTTTCTTCTTTTTCTTCTTCAAAGAGCAGATGTTTCGAGAGAGAAGACAAGTTGGTTCGATGAGTGGTCGTGTCATCCAATTTGCCAATCCAAATGTCCTTTCAAATCTCAGATCAAGAAAAAAAAGAAAAATACTTGAGAGGATTTTAAGGGCAGATGACATTTACACGCGCTGACATTTTTTACTCTCTCTCTCACTCTTTCGCTCACTCTCTTTCCCTGTATTATTGTTCTTACTATTATACTTCAAAGCAGGGCGCGAATTGGATGGAGGACGATGCGAACGAGGGTGTGGACTTTTGGCGCGATAACGTCTTTTCCATCGCGGACGACCATTTTCGAGCGAGTTTGAACGCGATCGTCGCGCCTTCTGAACAAACTGAAAGAGGGGCAGATAGGGAGAGTGGGATGATGTTCGAGGAAGAGGAGGAGGCGAACGGTGAAGGTTTGAGAGGAGGAAGAACCGAGCTGGCGAAGTCGCTCGTCGAAGGTCAAGGCGATTTGAGCGAGCACGATTTTTTAGACGCGCTCGACGAGGCGATGTTTGGGTTGGGAAGAGAAGAGATCGCGGTGAGAGTAGAAGAGGAGGCTGGGAAGACGAGGACAAAGACGACGACGAAAGCGACGGCGAAGGAAACATCGAAGACTACGAAGCATCAGCCGGTAACCAAGAAGAGTTCGACGGAAGCCGGCGTCGCTCTCGCCGCGACGGGCGGCGGCGACTCGAACGCGCTCATCAAATCGACCAAAGCGAGACTCAAAACGACGAAACGATCGTTAGAGTCGTTATCGTTCATTCTTGGCAGCGATTTGTTTGCACGAACAGTTATCGAGGGTATCAAGACGATACCTTTGCGCGAGAAAGGCGGGTTGAAAGAGAAAGACGTTTTGTCGCCGTCAACGAAGAAGCCCCTCGGAAGAGGTCGCAAGAGAAAATCTGAGGCGACGAGGACGGTCGCGCCGCCGCCGCCAACCGGCGACACGACGGACGAAGACAGCACGGACTCTGAAATTCACTGCGATCTCGAAGAAAACTTTCTCAAGAGCGCGGTTGGTTTGTTAGAGGAATACGAAGAGACGCCGACGAAGAAAAAACGCGGTCGCAAACCGCTCGATCCAGAGGTGAAAAGAGCCAGGCGAGAACAACGACTCCGAGAGAACAAAGCGACGAACCACGTAACCTCGATATCGTCGAGAGCTGCCATCACGCGCGAAAAGAAACCAAAACCACCACCGGTGGAGAAAATAAAAGGCCAATGGTCCAAAGAGGAAGACGAGGAGTTGATTCGTTTGGTCGCGAAATTCGGCACTCGCAAATGGTCGTCGGTTTCGAGAGCGCTGAACGGTAGAGTCGGCAAACAGTGCCGCGAACGATGGAACAATCATTTGCGACCGGACATTCGCAGAGGGTCGTGGTCGACGAAAGAGGAATCGAAATTGATCGAGTTACACAAGGTGCTCGGAAACAAGTGGGCGGATATCGCGAAAGGTTTACCCGGACGGACGGAAAATTCGGTGAAGAACCACTGGAACGCGACGTTGCGAAGGAAAGACGGAACGCCGAGCGAATTGAGAGTGTACGCGACGACGCAAACGAAAGGGAGAGGACCAATTGGACGACCAAGAAGTCGAAATAAACGACCCGGCGACGAAGAGCGAGAGGCGTTGAAGGAGAAGATTTTGTCCGCGAGCGTTCAAGAGATGGACTTGGCGAACACGAACGGAGACGAGGGCGGCGCCGCGGCGCTCGGCGTCTCGCCGCCCGTCGCAGGCGACAACGAAGGATCTTTCGTCGCGTTCGGGAACACCACGACCAATCACTCGCAATCGTTGCGCGAACAAGTTTTAAACAACGAAGACGAGCTTAATAACGTGAATGAAGATTACAACGACGACAACGACTTCATCAAGAGCGATGTCGATATCACCGCGGTGAACGAAGACGACAACGCGACGTCCGGCGAAAGATCTTTATCCGAACAAACGCGCGAAGCGGAAACGCAAACGGACCCGATCAGCGATGAACAGCTCGTGGTGTTCTCAGAGGACGATGGGACGGCAGAGTACGCGAGTGGGTACGCGACGACCATGACTGTCTTTGGCGGCGGCTGCGGCGCCGCGCGCTCGGTGCAAAACGCCGCTACGGAAGATGACATCGAAGGCGAAGAAGACGATGTGGTAGACGCGGAGAAACCATTAAAGTCGAGGAGAGAAGCGCCACCAAGAACGACGAAGAATCCGTTGCGTCGACAAGCTGTTTTAAATGCGACTCTCGAAAAACGAGATCGGCGAACGACGCGTTCGACGGTCACCTCGTCGCAGACGCTTCTCGGATTTGCCATTCCGAGGAACGCGCCCGAGGCGCAAAACGTCGGAGTCGCCACGAACACGCGCAGCAACAAAAGCTGCGGCAAAAGCAAACGCCCGAGCTCTGTGATTGTCACATTGCCGAACAACAAAGTCGATTTCGCACAAATCGTTGGCATCCACGATCCGTGCAATGAATTCGAAACCAGATCCTCCGCGCTCGAAACCGCCTCGTACGCCTCGCCGACGCCGCTGCCTCGAGAGAAATCGGTAAACATTAAGAAGACTTTAAAAGAGCTCGTCGAGTGCGTCCGAGGCACGGTACAAGGCATATCCGGAGTGGCGTTGACGACAAAAAGTGGCACGCAGGCGCAACAAAAACGCGTCGGTGGGAACTGTTTCGTCGTTTCCATCGCCGCCGACCAGTGGGCGAACGCGATGAAAGGCGTGAGGTGCGCGACGGCGTTTTTGAAGACGACTGGTACTACTACGACTAAAATCTAAAATGCGCGAGACTTTACGACGAAGGCAAACATCATCATCATCATTACGAGTGTTGAATTCTTTATATTACTAAATGTGTTATTACTATTATTACTATTACTATTACTATTACTATTATTAGCCACGCTTTTGGCGTCAATATTATTATTATGAATTCATCGGCGGATGGACGAGAACGTACTCTTCCGCGTATTCGCCGTCCAACGCGCACGATGTACTGCACGTGTACACCGCGATTGAACCGAAATCCAAACTCGAATCGTTCAATTCCACGGACTCTTTCGGAACGATGAAGGAAACAATCGTCGGTAAAATCTGAAACTCAAACCTGCGCTTCCCGCGACATCTCGGGCAGTCCGGGATGTTCCGATCGTCCGGTGCGAGTGATTTTGACGGCCACATCGCCTTTGCGTTTTGTGCTGGACAATATCTCAGCACTTGATCTGGAAATTTTGCAAGTTTCACCGAAAACGTGGCGAGTCGTTGCGCGTCCGCGTCGATGACCCCGGAGGCGATGTCTTTCAAATCGGTCTCGGTGATCGCGTCGTCGCCTATGCTTTGGAACATTTTCTGTTTATTCGTCTTCTTATCGTCATCCTTAGAAGTGTTGTTATTCTTTGTCACGTCATTAACGACGTCTGAGTCCATCGACGAGCAACTGGCTTCGTCCGCGTCGCTTTCCGGTTCGACGACGATTTCAAATTCAGGATAGACGGTGTTCTCGTTCTTCGTCTTCATCTTCATCTTCATTACATCCTCCACCTCTTCCTCTTTACTCTCACCACCATTACCACCACTCAATGTCATTTTCACCTTCGTTTCAATCGCTATTTTCTTCGCCTCAAACGCCCGAATCATCTCCTCCACTCTCTCATCGTCGCTCTCTCTTACGCCTCGTCTCGGCGCCGGCTTCGTTCCGTAAAATTCGTTCTCCCTCGCCAGTTGCGAGCGCAACGCTCGCACTTTTCCTTTCTCGAAGACTTTATCCCCATCGATGGATGTGAACACGTAAATTGTTCTGTGAAATGCGTTTACATTCAAATCGTCCTCCACATCGTTCGCGGCGTATATTTGGAGTAAAAAATCCATCTCCCGGTGCGTCTCGTTCGCTTCCGACATCCGTTTCGGGTGCACCGAAGGGTCCAACCACTCCGGTTTTCCTCCGACTTTCGAGGGGAAATAGATGGCGTGTACACTGGTCTCGTCTCGTTTTGTTTCGAGGAACCCGAGGTCCCACTCTAAATCGTCGTTTTCATCATCATCCGACGAAGATGATGCTTCTGATTCTTCGTCCTCTTTTGTCGTCGTACACATCGTTTCGCCGCCGCCGGAGTTCTCGCCGGGAAAAACATTCGAGATGGAATCGAAACGCGCGGCGGTTTCCTCCGCGTTTCGCTTCGCTTCCTCTTCGGTGAGGTCTGACGACATCTTCAGCGTCTCGCGTTTTTTCCTGTTACTCTCACGACGGCGAGAGAGAGAGAGAGAGAGAGAGAGAGAGAGAGAGAGTATTTGTGCGCGTGATGTCCTCTTCACGTGTAAATCTCCCCCCGGGGAAAGTGCGCTTTTTGTGACACATGCGAGAAGAATCTCTCTCTCTTACTCGCTTTACTCTCTCGAAAAGGCGACGATGCGAGAGAGATGGAAAAGAGCGAGCGCCTCTGCCTCGTCGTCTCTCATCGAATTCGATCGATCGAGAGAGAGAGATCGATCGTCTCATCGATAGTATATATCTCTTCTATTTTTGTTCTTTACATTCTTTCTCCGCGTTGTGTGATCAGAGATTTTTAAGATGCTAACGATGCAATTCAAAAGTTCAAAGTATTCGACGCAACCACAGAGCGACGCACGTTTGATATTCGCATCATCTTTGATGTGAATATACCTTTCCTGCACGTGTGTTTTACGCGGTGGGGGACTCTAAAAGAGCTCGCACTGCTGGTGTTTTGAGTGCACACATCATGTGGCTTTTCAAACGTGTTTGACTCGTAAAAAAAGACGTTTTCAAACCTCACAAAATCTCCGCGATTTTGAAACACAATTTACAACCATGATGAACGCGCTCCTCTCGCCTTCGAACGACGCCGCTTTCGAAGTTCGATTGGCGGAAACAGACGGTACGTTTATGCGCTCCTTTTTCTCTCGTTTTGACTCTCTTTTCGCGTTCAAAGAAGCGCTGTGTATTCTCGTTTCTTTAACTTCTTCCACTGGTGGAATTTGAACGTCGTCGTCTCTGCGTCGTCCCGTGATGAATACAAACGCAACCGATAAAACTGCCCGAGCGATGTGCGAATCATCGCGGAGACGACAGACACAAAAGCGAATGAGGACGACGTGAGCGGCGACGACACAATGAACGCGCGTTACTACTCGAAAGAAGGAGAGAAGAATACCTCTCTCGTTGTTGGGAATTTCGATCGGTGAAAAGGGACGGCGGGGAAGCAAAATCGGACGAGAGAGACAAC
>Ga0115000_10002940_pt1 | contig 14387 bp, 12 predicted proteins | sample ArcticOcean_MG_C_6_FD_89690 | JGI IMG/M metagenome (GOLD analysis project Ga0115000, IMG submission 89690) | Marine microbial communities from western Arctic Ocean - ArcticOcean_MG_CB8_128 | ecosystem: Environmental > Aquatic > Marine > Oceanic | place: Arctic Ocean: Canada Basin | collected...
CCAACAACAATTCCACCTAAAGCAGGAGATAAAATTGTATCAATATTTGAATAATTATCTTTAATTTTTTCACATAAAGATTTACAAATTATTTGCCCTTGTTTTGGTTGGCTTAACAATTTTGCACACTGCACGTATGTACTGCTATGTAATCCTGATGAAAGTATAAAGTGACCTTCTAGTAAAGCTTTACTTTCTTTTAAAATTTTTAAAGATTCGTTGTAAGAGAGCATTTTTTTTTCTATGTCTTATAATTTTAAATTTATATTCCTTAAGTTTTAAAGTGCTAATTAATTCAGTATACTTTTTTAAATCTTTGACCTGTATATCAAAAATAAATTCTAAATAATCAGTCTTTTTTGATACAATTTCCATATTTATAATATTACATTCATTTATACCAATTAAACTACTTACTTCACCAAGTTTACCTGGTTCATTGGGTATTTTGATGCATAAACCAGTAAGATACTTCTTTTCTTTTGCGTCATTAATGTTTGTTTTGTTATGCCAGTGCCTTCTTATGGAAGAGCGCGCTTTTCCTGTTTTCGAAGAAGATAACCAATGCAAAGAAGGAGAAACATTTTTTGAAATATTAATTTTCACTATATCTCCATTTGTTAAAATACTTTGCATGGGGGAATCTTTTCCATTTATTTCACATCCTATGGCACTATCACCTATATTTGTGTGAACGGCATAAGCAAAATCTATAGGAGAGGCATCCTTAGGAAGTTTTATTACTTCACCGTCAGGTGTAAAGCAAAAAACACTATCTTGAAACATTTGTAATTTAGTGTATTCAAAAAAATCTTTTTGAGTTGAACCGTTTTCAATAATTTCAACTAAATCTCTTAACCAGTCATAATCTCTCAATGCAGGTTTGGTAAGTTTTTCAGAGGATTTGTATAACCAATGTGAGGCAATGCCTCTCGCGGCAAAATCATGCATTTGTTGAGTCCTAATCTGAATTTCAATTTTTTCATTTTCTGGACCAATTATTGCAGTATGTATAGATTTATAATTATTAATTTTTGGCGTTGATATATAATCTTTAAATTTACCAGGTATAGTTGACCAATTGCTGTGGAAAAGACCTAAAACTTTGTAACAGGTTTCTGCATCAATAACTATAATTCTAAAACCAATTAGATCAGTTAACTGTTCAAGTGAAACTCTTTTTGATTGTATCTTTCTCCATATTGAGAATGGAGTTTTTTCTCTACCAACAATTTTTGCAATAACAGCATTTTTTATCAAAAGATTTTGAAATTTTGAAGAAATTTTTTTAAAACTATCTTCTCTATCTATTTTATTTAATTTAAGTCTATCAACAACAAGCTTTCGTGCGTCAGGATTAAGTTCTTTAAAAGAAAGGTCTTCCAATTCATCTCTAATATGATTCATTCCCATTCTATCGGATAGAGGCGCATAAATTTCCATTGTTTCTTTTGCAATTCTTTCTCTTTTAGTTTGGTCTTTTATAGCTTCAAGAGTTCTCATGTTATGAAGTCTGTCAGCTAATTTAACTAATAAAACCCTAATATCTTTAGATGTGGCTAAAATTAATTTCCTAAAATTTTCTGCCTTTGAGTTTATTAGAGCTTTGTTCTCAAGTTTTGAAATTTTGGTAACACCATCAACTAGATCAGCAACTTCTTTACCAAATTCTTTCTCAACGGTTTTGTAAGTAGCTTGGGTATCTTCGATTGTATCATGCAATAATCCTGTGGTGATAGTTGCTGTATCTAACTTTAAATCACAAAGAATATCAGCTACTGCCACTGGATGAACTAAATATGGATCGCCAGAGTCTCTTTTTTGGTTTTCATGGGCAGTTAAAGCAAAGTTGTAAGCTTTAGACAAGATTTCAGGATGTAAGAATTTATTATAATTTTTTACTTTTTTAATTAAATCTTCGCGATTTAGCATTAAATTACTATAACAAATTTTTTACCTTTAAAATAGATCTTTTGTCATCATTTGATAATTTCGATATAAGCATGTCAATTGATGCACTGGTAACAGGATGTTTCCAAAAAGGTAAAATTTCTTTTAATGGATATAAAACAAAATTTCTATTGGATAGATTTTTGTGTGGTAAATAAAAATTATTCTTTTTGAAAGAAATTTCTAAAATTTCATTATTATAATCAATTATATCTATATCGCACGTTCTAGGATCATTTTTTTTAGCTCTTAATCTCCCTATTTTTTTTTCAACAGTGAGCAAAAATGACATTAACTTTAAAGGGTCCAAATCTGTTTTAATTAATATAACTATATTTATAAATTTAGGATTATTTTTGTTTGGGTAAGACGGAGTTTCATAAAAACTAGATTTTTTTAGAATTTGAATATTATTTAATTTAAGAAAAGACATTGCTAACTCAATGTTCTTAAATCTATCTCCAAATTTAGAATCTAAATTTGAACCAAGTCCTAAAATAATCATATTAATTAACTAGTTTTTCTAAAATATCTTGCTTTATCTCTATTCCAGTCCCTGCTTTTCTTAGTATGTCTTTTGTCATATTCTTTCTTACCTTTGGCTACGCCAATCTCAACTTTTACCTTACCTTTTTTAAAATATATTTTTGTTGGTACCAAGGTAAAACCTTCTCTGTTAATTCTTCCTATTAGTTTATTAATCTCCTTTTTATTTAAAAGCAATTTACGATTACGATTCGGAGTATGGTCGTTATAGCTAGATTCTTTATAAGAAGGAATATTTGAATTAACTAAAAAAATTTCACCAAGATGATCATACGCATAAGATTCTGCAATACTTATCTTGCCGGCTCTTAAAGATTTAACTTCAGAACCAGTTAACACTATGCCAGCTTCATACAATTCTTTAAAAGAATAATTAAAATGTGCTTTTCTGTTATGTGAAATAATTTTTAAACCAAGACTGGTTTTTTTTTTCATTGTTTAAATTAAACCAGCATTTTTAATTGTAAGTTTGATGATTTTTTTTGCTGTCTCAGTGCATAAAACAAGGGGAAGTCTTACATCTTCATTGCATAATTTAAGTAAACTAGCAGCATATTTAACAGGACTGGGATTGCTTTCTATAAAAAGAGATTTATGAATAGGCTGTAAAATTTTATCTAATCTTTCTGCTTCACTTAATTCATTTTCATTTTGTGAAACTGAAAGTTTTTGAAAATCAGCACATAACTTTGGAGCAATATTTGCTGTAACACTTATACTTCCAACTCCACCTCTTTTATTAAATTCATGGGAGTTATCATCATTTCCTGTTAATTGAATAAAATCTTTTCCCATCTTTTCTTTTTGTTGGTTTACTCTCTCTAAAATACCAGTTGCATCTTTTACTCCAACAATATTTTTTAACTCATAAAGTCTAGCCATTGTATCAACACTCATATCGATTACTGATCTTGAGGGTATGTTGTAAATTAATATCGGGATGTCACAATTATCATTGATTGCTTTATAATGTTGATACAACCCTTCTTGTGTAGGTTTATTATAATAAGGCGTAACAACTAAAGCTGCATTGGCCCCAGCTTGTTCCGCAAAAGTTGTCAAAGCAATTGCTTCTTTTGTTGAATTTGACCCAGTTCCAGCTATTACAGGAATTTTTCCTTTAGATTCACGCACGCATAATTGTATAGTTCTACGATGTTCGTCGTGACTTAAGGTTGGAGATTCTCCTGTGGTGCCGGCAGGAATAAGACCAGAGGTGCCATTTTTTAAATGAAAATGAATCAGGGCAATATAAGCTTCTTCATCAAGTTTATTGTTCTTGAATGGAGTAATTAACGCTACATTTGATCCTTTAAACATAAATCTTTATAACATATTTGAAAAAGTAAATAATCTTAAATTATGAAGAATTTAGTAAAACATAAAGTAATTTTTTTAACATTTTTTATGTTTATTTGCACAGTATCTATAGCTGCTAATCCCATAATGCCTTTAAGTAGACCTCAGCTAGATCAAGAAACAAAACAAAATCTAGCAAAAGAGAAAAATATATACCCTTTAAGCAAACCTATTTTAAAAAAAGAAAAATTAGAAACGAAAAAAGATCAAAAAGTAGTTGAAACACAGCAAATCGATGAAGATGAAGCTTTCATTTATCCTAAAAATAAACCTATTAAAGTTAAAAAAAAAATTAACAAAATAGTTAAGAAATCATCAGTTTTATCACAAAAAGATTTTGATTTAGCAAAATCCGCTTTGAATGCTGTTGATAAAAAAAAATGGCAGACTGCTTTAAAAATATCAAAAAAAACTAGAAATAAATCTTTATACAACTTAATAAATTATCTTTATTTAAAACAACCTTCTAATGCTGCAAGTTTTAATGATTATAATTTATTTATGAATAACAATTCAAACTATCCAAGAATTGGTAGATTAAAGTATCTTGCTGAACATAAAATAAGTTTTAAAAATAACACCCCAACATCAATTGTAAAATGGTTTAATGATAAAGAGCCTTTAAGTGAATTTGGTAAAATTAAATTGGGTGAAGCATACCTTGTATTAGGTGATACAGAAAAAGGATCAAAGTTAATAAAAGAAGGTTGGGTAAGGGCTAGACTAAATAAAAGAGATTTAAAATATTTAAGAAATAAATATAAAAAAATAATTAAAGTAGAAGATAACATTAACAGAGCTGATTGGCATGCATGGGAAGGTAAACATTGGGATGTTCAAAGAATGCTACGTTATTTACCCAAAGATGAAACGGCATTATATAGAGCGAGACAAATATTAATGAGCGGAGGTTATGGTGTTGATGCTGCTATATCTGCAGTTCCTGAAAAATATAAGAATAATATAGGTTTGCAATATGATAGATTAAAATGGAGAAGAAGACGAGGTAGATTAGAGCCTTCACTTGAAATTTTATTTAAAATTCCAAAAGATCCAAACAAAATTATCAGACCTGATGTGTGGTGGAAAGAAAGAGCAATCATTGCACGATCTTTAATATACAAAAAAAAATATGCTTTATCCTACAAAGTATCCAGTAATCATTCTATGGATGAAGGTCCTGAATATGCTGAAGCAGAATGGTTATCAGGTTGGATAGCCACTACTTTTTTAGAAGACCCTAATATGGCATTACAACATTTCAAAAATTTTTATAACAAGGTTGGCTACCCAATAAGTTTGTCCAGAGGAGCATACTGGATTGGTCACACTTATAAAAAATTAAACAATAAACAAAAATCAGAAGAGTGGTTTAAGGAAGCATCTAAATTTTTAAACACTTACTATGGCCAACTTGCTTTTGTTGAAATAAACCCAAATCAAGCATTTTCTTTAATAGAACAACCTATGCCGTCAAATAAATATATAAAAGAGTTTAACAAGAATCCTCTTATAAAAATTGTAAAATTATTAAAAGAACTAAATAAAACTAAGTATTCTAAAGATTTTATTAAACACCTTGCTTCCCTAAATATTGAAAATGGGAGCGAGATACTTAGTGGAAAATTAGCTATAGAAATAGAAAGATACGACTATGCAATTCAAATTTCAAAAGAAGCATCATATGAAAAAAGATTTTATAATGAACTTAATTACCCAGTAATTGAGACTCCAAAAATTGTAAATAAAAAAAATATGCCAAAACCTGAACTTGTTTTAGCTATTATTAGACAAGAAAGTGAATTTGATCAAAAGGCCAATAGTTATGTTGGGGCAAAAGGCATGATGCAACTAATGACTTACACAGCTAAACTTGTAGCAAAACAAGCGAAATTACCTTACTCCAAAAGTAAACTCACTACTGAACCAAGTTATAATATTAAACTTGGATCCTATTATTTAACAGGACTATTAGAAAATTACGAAGGCTCCTACCCTTTTGCATTAGCAGCATATAACGCTGGTCCTAGAAGGGTAAAAAATTGGAATAAAAGTAATGGAAATCCTCAAAAAGGAAAAATTAGTTATGTAGATTGGATAGAGCTTATAAAATTTAAAGAGACTAGAAATTATGTACAAAGAGTTTTAGAGAATATTAATGTATACAGATACATGCTTAAAGGTGAACCTATTAAAATTTATAATTTTTTTGAAGATAAAACTCTTTATTAATTCTAGAATGATCTAATCTTACGTAAGTTTTGTATACTTAAGTTTAGAATTAATTCATTCCATAAATATTGACTACAATCTTCTCTTTTTTTTATAAAACTACTATACTTTGCTCTAAAAAACTTTTCATTAATGAGAATTTTATAATCTAGAAGACTATCAATCAACTTTTGATCATTTAATATTTCTTCTTTGGGAAAGGCAAATCCATGTTTTTTTCTTTTTAAAATATCTGCAGGTATCAAATCTTTAAAAGTTTTTTTAACAAATTTTTTTTTATTAAATAGTCTATATAAATTACTAGTTTTTTGATCAAGACTAAAATTTATCACTTTCTTGCTTAGGAAAGGAGATCTAGACTCAACAGAATTAAACATGCTCGCCTGATCAACTTTAGCTAAAATCATAGGCAAATAATATTTAAAATGATATAACTGACAACTTCTCATTAAATTCTTATCAGAATCAAATAAATTATTTGAGTCTTCAAATAATTCTTTATAAAAAATAGTGCTACCAAATAAGATATTCATGTCTTTATTGTTTAAGCATCCAAGCCAAGCAGGTAATAGGTATTCTTTTTTTAGAGATATATAACTTAAAAACTTTCTTACTTTTGATGAAAAACTTAAGTAGTTAGACGAGTTATTTTTAAAAGGATTAATTTTACTAAATAACTTTAAAATAAAATTTGGAATTATTTTTTTGAGCATCAATCCTAAATAAAAAGCGTCAAAAGTAATATAACCAAAGAAAGATTCGTCACCGCCATCACCACCTAAAGTAACATTTGAATTTTCTTTAATTTTTTTATGAATTATAAAAGTTGGCAAAATTGAACTGTCTCCTATTGGGTCTTGTAAAAATTTGGACATCTCTATAAAATTTTTTTTTAAACTTTCATCATTAGCAATTAATATATTCTTATCTTTGTTAATATTAATGTTTTTAATAAAACGAGACTCATCATATGTTTTATTTTCAAAACCTAATGTAAAGGATTTAAAATTTCTATTGATTTTTGTTAAATATTTCATAATTATATAAGAATCTATTCCGCTGCTTAATGATACCGCTGGATTCATATCTGATATAGAGTGTTCATAAATAATATTTTTAAAGTTTGAGTTAAAGTTATCTTTGTTAACTTTATTGTTAAAAGTGTTATAGTCAGGACCATTTGATAAATCCCAGTACTTAATTTTTTTATAATTCAAATTTTTAGGATTTATTATAAGATTTTCACCCGCCTCTAGCTGAAAAATATTGTCAAAGATAGTTTTAGGTGCTGGTACATGAGAGTAAGCAAAATATTTTTTTAGATTATCTTTAGATAGGTTTAATTTAACTTCGTTATCAACCAATATACCATTTAGTTGACTTGAAAAAATATAATACTTTTCGTTTTTAGAATAATAAAGTGGTTTTTGACCAACATAATCTCTGGATAGAATTACATCATTATTTTCATTATCATGTATAGCAACAGCCCACATTCCATCAAAATAGTTGAATGATTTAGCTCCAAAATATTCGTAACTATTAACAACAACCTCTGTGTCTGAATCTGTTTTGAATTTGATATTTTTAGAAATCAAAAATTTCTTAATTTCTTTAAAATTATAAATACACCCGTTAAAAACAGCTGTGAATCTTTTATTATTTGAGATCATTGGCTGTTTTCCATTTGTTTTATCAATTACAGAAAGTCTGTTATTGCCAAAAGAAACTAAATTATCCTTACTAACATAAAAATTTTGTTCATCTGGACCTCTGAATATTTGTATATCAGAAATTTTTTTAACAAGTTCTATGTCAGCTTTTCCTACTGTACCAAATATTGCGCACATATAGATTATAGTATATTAATAAATTATTATGAACTACACCGTAATTGTTCCTTTTTATAATGAAGAGAAAAATGTATCAAGGTTTAACAGAGAATTAATTAAGAACCTTGAGAAAAGTAACAGCAATAATAGAGTTTTTGAAATTATCTATGTTGACGATGGTTCAAGTGACAATACTTTTCAAGAACTTAAAAACCTTAAATCTAATTCAGTTTCGACAGTTTTAATTAAACATAGAAGTAATTTATCTCAATCAGCTGCATTAAACTCAGGAATAAGTCATTCAAAATATGAAAATATAATAATTATGGATGGTGATTTGCAAAATGATCCTGGAGATCTATTAAACATGTTAAATGAATTTGAAAAAGGTGTCGATATGGTTATTGGTTGGAGGAAAAATAGAAAAGATAATTTTTTTTTAAAAACATTACCTAGTGTTATTGCAAATTTTATAGTTAGACTTTTCTCAAAATCAAAAATCCACGATCATGGTTGTGCTTTTAAAATATTTAAAAAGGAGGTAATTGATGAGTTAACAAATTGGGGTGATTTTCATAGACTTCTAGCAGCCCGACTAGCTAACAATGGTTATGAAATAAAAGAAATATTAGTAAAACATAATAGTAGAATTTTTGGAAGCTCGAACTATGGTTTTGGCAGGATTTTAAAAGTATTGATTGATTTATTTTATCTAAAGTTTTTTAAAAATTATACAAGACAATCAATATACTTTTTTGGATTATTTAGTTTTTTTTCATTTTTATTATCATTAATGTCTTTTATATATATGATCATACTTAAGTTTATTTATGGAACTTCATTTATACAAACTCCATTACCACTATTAGTAATATTTCTTTTGATGGTAGGAATAATTTTCTTATTTATTGGCATATTGGCTCAGCTGATTATTAATCAAGGAAATAAAACTGTAAATAAAGACAATAACATAAAAGAAAAAATTAACTTAAATTAAATATATTATTTATAATAATTTTTATACCAATCAACTAATTTTCTTAAACCCGTTTCTAAAGAGGTTTTGGTTTCATGTTTAAATATTTTTTTTTCTCTTAAAATATTTGCTTTTGTAGTTTTTAAATCTCCTGGCTGCAAATTAATATATACTTTTTTAGCTTTCTTTTTAGTGATTTTTTCTAGGGCCTTAATGAAATTTTTTAAGAAAATTGAATTTGGATTCCCAATATTAAAAACTTCACACACTTTTTTATTCTTAAATTTATTTATAATTTTAAATAAGTTAAAAATTACATCATCTATATAAGTAAAACTTCGATGATGATTACCAAAATTAAAAATTTTTATTGGTTTACTACTTTTTATACTATTTAAATACTTCATATAAAACATGTCTGGTCTACCCCAGGGTCCATACACAGAAAAAAAACGTACTCCAATAAGGTTAATATTATACTGATTGTTATAAACTTTTGAAATTAATTCCATGCTTAATTTAGAAGCAGAATACACTGAAATTGGGTTTACTTGTGGTTTTGAAGATATACTTTTTTTTGAAGATACTTCTCCATATACTGATGAACTACTTGCATAAATAATTAGTTTCAATGTTCGTGATTTTTTAAATATTTCAAGTAAATTTACATACGCTTTTATGTTATTTTCTATGTATGTAATTGGATTTTTAATTGAATATCTTACTCCAGCTTGCCCAGCTAAATGAACTACGTATTTAATTTTATTTATATAGGTCTTTAATTTTTTTTTTAAAACTTTTTCATCTACTATATCAACTTTAAAAAATTTATATTTGGGATATTTTTTTAATAAATTTAATCGATCTAACTTGATTTTTTTGTCGTAATAGTTATTAATATTATCAAGACCTATTACAACATTTCCTTTTTTTAATAGAAATAAAGCTAGATGAAATCCTATAAAACCTGCTGTTCCTGTTATTAAATACATAATACTGGTATTTTATTTAAATTTTGATTAAGTATGCCACATTATGTTGTTAAAGTAATTTTTCAACAAAAATTATGTTTTATACAATATAATATAATAAAATTACCTTTTTAAGATGCTCAGCAATTTAAAAAAAACTAAAAACCTTGAGATAAGTACTGTTTTTTTACTTTATTCTATTTTCTTAACTATTGGTTTTATTTCATTTAAGGATTACGGTATATCTGTAGATGAATGGGAGTTAAGAGAACATGGGTTCTCATACCTTATATATATTTGCGAAATCTTTTTTAAAGAAACTGCTGCAAATATTAAAAATATAGAGCATTTTCCAAAACTATCAGATTACTTTGGGACTCATGGTCCTATTTTTAATGTTCTTACAGCATTTATAGAATATTTTTTTAATATAACTGATAGTAGAAATCATTATTTGATGAGGCATTATACAAATAACCTTGTTTTCATAATTGGAAATTTTTATTTTTATCTCTTAGTTAAACAAAGATTTAACGATTGGAAATTCGGAATTATTGGTGCAATTTTTTTATTTTGTTCTCCAAGAATTTTTGCAGAAAGTTTTTATAATCATAAAGATATAGTATTTCTCTCTTTATTTATTATCAGTCTTTATTATGGAATACTTTTTTATAAAAATCCAAATTATAAAAATATAATTTTATTCTCGTTCACATCTGCTTTGGCAATAGATATCAGAATAATGGGAATAGTACTCATTCCAGTAATATTCTTCTTTGCTTATTTTAACAATGCCGAAATAAATAAAAAAATTATTTTTAAAATTTTTACTTCTTTAATTTTGCTTTTTTTATTTATAATATTATTCTGGCCGTATTTATGGAATGATCCATTTGTAAATTTTTATAAAGTGCTCAAAACACTTAGTTCATTTGGTCATGAAGGGTATAATTTTTACCTAGGTAAGTATCACTTATCTTCAAACCCACCATGGCATTATGGTTTAGTATGGATTTTTATAACAACACCAATCTTGTATCTTTTTCTATTCTTGTGTGGATTTGTCATTTGCAGTATAAAAATTTTTAAGAATATTGAAAATTACATTAATAACGTTGCTTTTGGAGAAATTTTTAGCGTTAGATCGGGTGGAGAAGATTTTATTTACTATATATTATTTGTTGCTCCTATTTTAACGATAATTGTTTTAGACTCTACTTTATATACAGGTTGGAGACATTTGTTTTTTGTTTACCCATGTTTTTTAATAATTTGTATTAAAGGTGTTTTTGATATTAAAAATAAATATTTCAAAAATAGAGAAAAATATTTAAATATCATGCTGATTTTTTTAGTATGCCAAATATCATTTAATATGATTAAAAATCACCCATATCAAAATGTATATTTTAATCTATTCATTGGAAATAAAGCAGAAAATTTATTTGAATTAGATTATTGGGGGCTCTCAAATAAGCAAGCTTTTGAATATATTTTAAAAACAGATAAATCTAGGCTTGTAAAAATTGGCTCCGCAAGCTCTATTTCTTTAAAAAATAGCAAAACTATTTTAGAATACAAAAATAGAGAAAGAATATTAATTACAGAAAATCAAAATGCAGATTATATAATCAACAATTATATTAATTAGTATAAATATAAAAAAAAAAAAAAAAAAATACCAAATAATTTTAAAAAATAAAAAAAAATTAAAATAAATGGTAATAAAATTTTATCAATATATAAAAATGATAATTAGAGTTCGTAAAAAATGAAATTTAATTTAAGAAATATTTTACTAAGAGATTATAGGGAAAAAATACTTTCTGAAGTCATAAGCAATCAAATTGAGACTTTAGAAAATCTTAAGATAAAAAAGAATGTTAAAATTCTTGATTATGGATCGGGCTATAACCCAGTTTTGATAAAAAAAATTATACATCAACTTTCATCAAGGTATAAAAAAACTAATTTTGTAGCTTACTGTTACGATTATTATGATAAAAAAGAAATTTTATTAAATAACAAAAATAAAAAAATTAAGTTTTTTCATATTAATAAGCTGAAAAGCTCTAATAAAAAGTTTAACTTTTGTTTAATTATTGATGTGCTTCACCATATAGGAATAAATGATGGGAATAAAATTTTTATTACGACTAAAAAGCTAAAAAAATTATCTAAATATATTATTATAAAGGATCATTTCCAGTATGGTGCATTTTCAAATTTTTTGCTTATAGCAATGGATTTTATTGGAAATTATTTTGATGGAGTAAAAATACCCTCAATATATTTTAATAAGATATCCTATAAAAAGTTTTTAAAAAAACTTGCACTGAAAGAAATTAAAAGAATTAATGATAAAAAATATTATAAATGGTATTGGTTCTATATAAATAATAAAAAGCTACAATTTATATCTGTGGTTAAATAATTATGAAAAACTCAATTAAAGATTTTGGTGATCAATTTAAATATCATAATAAAGTTGATAATTATTGGGGAAGTTTAGAAATGTTAAAAGACATAGTAAACCCTTTCGATCTAACAAATATAAAAAATAAAACCATATGTGAAGTTGGATCAGGCTCTGGAAGAATATTAAAGAATCTTTCTAAAATGAACCCTGATAAAATCTATTCAATAGAGCCTTCGGAAGCTATTGAAATTGCAATAAAAAATAATTTAGATAACAAGGAAAAAATTATTTTTAAGAATATAACCGGCCAATCAATTACTTTAGAAAATGAAATTGATTATACATTTTCCTTAGGAGTAATTCACCACATACCTGAAGCAGAAGTTGTTTGTAAAAAAATTTATAAGTCCCTTAAAAAAAATGGAAAATTTATTATATGGTTGTACGGTAAAGAAGGAAATTTTCTTTATCTTCTTATATTTGATAATCTTAGAAAAATTACTAAACTCTTACCTGACAAAATTCTTAACTTAATCTCAGTTTTTTTAAATCTTAATTTATCAATTTATATTTTTCTTTGTAAATATTTTAATCTACCTTTAAGAGGATATATTAATAATGTTATTAGCAAATGTTCGTTTGAAAAAAGAACATACATAATATTTGATCAACTTAATCCAAGTTACTCTAAGTATTATACAAAAAATGAGGTTAATGAACTACTAAAGAGTTCTGGTTTCAAAAAAATTGAAATATATAATCGTTATAATTATAGTTGGACTGCGATAGCAGAAAAATAAGAATTGTGGCGGAGAGGGAGGGATTCGAACCCTCGGTACATGTTTCCACGTACGGTCATTTAGCAAACGACTGGTTTAAACCGCTCACCCACCTCTCCTAGAGATCTATTTACCTTTATTTTAATTAGTTTTCAATTTAATGATATCTCTTATTTATGAAAGAAAAAACTTTTAATGGAATTTTAGCAAGTGGATTAGGTTCTCTTTGGTGGGGGGTAATTGGGGTATTATACTTTAAATCAGTTTCTTTTGTAAGCCCTTTAGAGCTCACAATACACAGAACAGTTTGGACTGCGTTTTTATTAATCTTTTCAATTTCAATATATTCTAAATGGAATGATGTTTTTGAAATTTTAAAAGACTATAAAACTACTTTATTACTAATCTTAAGTAGCTGTCTTATAGTTGGTAACTGGTACACTTGGATATACGCAGTTACAGTAAACAAACTTATTGATGCAGCTTTTGGCTACTACATTTTTCCAATATTAAGTGTTTTTTTTGGGATTTTATTTTTAAAAGAATCACATAATAAAATGAAACTAGTTGCTATTGGTTTGGTAATAGTTGCAGTTATTTATTTATTAATAGATCTTAAATCAACTCCTTGGATAGGTCTAATTGTTGCTTTGACCTGGAGTTTCTACACACTAATTAGAAAAAAAATTCAAATTCCTACTGACGTAGGGTTATTTATAGAAAGTGCTTTTATGACTCCATTAGCAATCATTGCTTTTTATTTTATTACAAAAAATGGAAATAATTATTTTAGTTTAAATGATGTATCGTTGTCGTTGTGGCTTTTTCTTGCTGGAGCCAACACTTTGATACCCTTAGGTTTGTATCTATATGGGTCTTCTTTAGCTGGCTTGGGGCCCGCTGCAATGATTTTTTTCTTAGCACCTACAGGTCAGTTTTTGCTAGGGTTTTATTACTTTGGAGAAGATTTAGATTTAAATAAATTTATTAGTTTTATTATTATTTGGATTGCTGTGGCAATTTATTTAAGAGATTTAGCTAAAGATAATTAGATTAAACTGGTATAAATTAACTCTTTAATTTTTAAATAGTAAATTAATTTATTTGTATGAAAAATAAATACTCAATATTCTCTCTAATAAAAAATTCTTTTAGTTATCATGAAAATTGGCAAAGAGCTTGGAGAGATCCTGAGCCTAAAAAGAATTATGATGCTGTTATAATTGGCGGCGGTGGACATGGTTTAGCTACAGCATACTATCTTGCAAAAGAACATAATTTAAAAAATATTGCAGTAGTAGAAAAAGGTTGGATAGGTGGTGG
>Ga0115000_10002941_pt1 | contig 14384 bp, 14 predicted proteins | sample ArcticOcean_MG_C_6_FD_89690 | JGI IMG/M metagenome (GOLD analysis project Ga0115000, IMG submission 89690) | Marine microbial communities from western Arctic Ocean - ArcticOcean_MG_CB8_128 | ecosystem: Environmental > Aquatic > Marine > Oceanic | place: Arctic Ocean: Canada Basin | collected...
ATGAGGGGATACTCCGATGTCTTTACTAGTGTCAATGTTGTCTATAGTGTCCAATAGTAAAATATCTGCATCTAAAAACAGGGTGTCTTTTTCATATTTTAATGCTTCATGTATCACTAAAGCTTTTTGCATTTGAAAATCGCCCCAAACGCCCCTTTGTTCCATCTCTGCTCTGTTCCAATTATTGTACTTATCTAATGATACCACCCAGTGTATATCTAACTTCAGTTTTGGAGTGTAGTTTTCTATTGCGTCTTTGGTTCTTGCGTCAACGACACAGTACACTTTAGAATTTGTGTGATGTATAGATATGCTTAATAATAGGCCAAACAATTCATTGTGACACGAATATGTAGCTAAAGAGCAAAATGAGCTTGGTGTTTTAGTCATGTGTTATTCTTTCTTTAACTCTGTGGTGTGGTTATTCTTGCTTTTGGGAATCCAAGCACCTTTCTGTTTTCATATACTTGACCGTCTCTACCAGAGTAGAACAGTGTTTTTTCTGCAGCCTTGTCGTAATCACCAGAGTTAGAATTGCCTTCTTCGGCATAATGCTCGTGCTTTATGATCATCTTATTAATACATGTCAACTTATTGAGCCTCTTAACTTCTTCTGTAAATTCAGCATCACAATATAAACTCTTGTAGTCTGGATGATAGATATACCCAAAATATTCATACAGTTTTCTTCCCAAGATTGAGAATGTGATAAGGGTGTCAGAATCAGCATAGCCGTCGTTGAACGCAATACAACCATCGAGATCTGGATAATGCTCCATCATAGCTGTTGCAATGTAATCATCCCAATTATCAGCCTGCGGTATCATATCATCTGAAATCACAATTACAATATCAAATTCACGATTTATGTATGCATTTACAGAACTAATCTTTGTAGTGTCCTCGTCGAAGTGAATTTCACCAGAACAGAAATTATCGTGCCATTTTGATTCTGTGGATCTCGTTTGTAGCACAAACGCATCTTGTATGCTATCAGACATCTCTTGGTCATACATCGTTGTATCATCAGCATCACAATTAATGTTGAAAAATATCTCATGCCTACCGCTTGCTTTATTTAGATAAGCATTCAGACAGTGGAGGAATTTTTGAGGTCTAGCGAATGTTGGGAATTGTGCTAAAATTTTCATAGTGAATTACCTATCTTATCGATTTTGCTAGCCAGTTCCTCATCTCTTAGTGCTCTAATGAGCTGCGATGTTCTATTAAAGCAAGTGTGGTCACGTTTTAATTGTTGACGAACAACATCACCAATGTTCTTACCTTCTTCCTCAACGAATAATGATTTGAATAAATTATCAATATTATCATGGTCCTCGTTACTAACTCTTAACGATATACCCTTACTCCTAAACGATGCCTCATAAAACATTTGAGACATAACAAAGTCTATACCGCCAACAAGATTACAAACCTTATATTTATCGAAAAAACTCACTAAATCTTTAATGGTTAACTGGATATCGAAACCTTCCCCGTTATGAACGGAGATAAGGTGATAGGACTCTTGATTATCATCCTCAATAAATTTTGATAACAAGTCTGATTTTTCTGTAGCTATATAGCACGTATCAGTATTAAACAGCGGTGGCGTTAACTTGGGAAGAAACACATCGATACCCGGAAGAATATATTTCAATTCTCTTTTGGTGTTAACCGTCTTAATTAGCTTGTGAGCATTTGTAAAGAAAAATGGGCAAGTTATATTGTTACTATCAAATGCCTGATCAATTGCTTGTATGTGTTCATCAGCAGCACCAGTGATATTAAGCACAATAGAGGTATTCTTATTGTTACTAAGGTACTTCAACATATCAGTTGTGAATCTGGAAAAATGACATATAAACACATCCGGATTTATCGAGTCAAAAATATCAAATGTACTAATTGAACTATCTGCCCACAGATGAGATTTGCCACCAGCCTCTGTAATACATTTTTGTAAATAAAGAGGTTCTGTTGAGATGCTGGAAGAATAGTTATAAACCAAAGAAATCATATTCTCATAATCCTTTTTAGTGTTTTTATGCTGTTTATTTTCATGATAGGCTTCGTGTCGTTTTTTTGCACTTTAATCTCTGTGCTCTTGGATAGTTCATTGATAGCTTCAAAAAGGAAACGGTTTTTGTATTCCATATTTGATATGATATTAGAAAACCTGTTTACCGTTTTGGGTCCACTAAGGTATATTATCTCTGTCCAATATTCATCACTTACCCCTAGTGAAAATTGTTCAAAGTTTCCATCGTTCTGAATAACGCCTACTTCAAAATTTGAATCATCAATTTGATTTTGTGTTATAACAGTTGAATGAGAAAAATCTATCACTGAAAAGTGTGACGGTAGGAGCAGTACTCCTCCACCAAATACTATGATTTTGTCATTTGTTGTATTGTTTATACATAATCTAGTACTTTCGCAACAATTAGAATTATAATGCACCTGATTCTCTACTGCTCTAATATTTACATCAGGAAACCTTTCTTTAATAAAGGTTATTATTTTTGTTGATTCATAGCCCGTACATAGGATAATCTCAAAATTTATAAACACACTCCTTATTGCATTGATTTGTCTTTCTATTAATGTTTTATTATCGATGTCTATTAGAGGTAATGACCCATGGGACTTCATTCTATAGCCATGGTTTTCACCAAGAATAACGATTGTAAAGAAATCGTCAATCTTAATCTTTTGCTTATTCTTCTGCGTACCCGTTATAAAGTTTTTGTTTCTCATACATTCTTCGTCATATTCACTTGTTTAGCTGCAGATTCTATAGACATTATCATTTTATCAAAGTCGTTATGGTTTAGATACTCATTATTGACAGTGGGAAATGAGACACATGAAATTGATTTATGACGAAATAGAATTATTTTTTCCATATCAATATTGAGTGACAGGTCAATGTTCTGCAGCATATCTTTTGGTATTTCGGACAAGCTATCCATCTTGATAAGATGAGAGACAGACTTACATTTAGAAAAAGCATTAAAGTCTACCAACCTCGGCTCATTCACTCTATTTAGAACTGATACTGTTTTAATACCGTGACTATTCAGGTCGTTGGTTATTGCGACATGTTTTTCAACATCTGGGTCTTTTTTGTTTGGATGCGGGATATAATTGATTACAACAAAAATTTTCTCCTTATCATAATCGATATTCTTAATAGATTCCGCTGTTTTCTGGAGATTTCTACCAGTGACATTCCTATCATACACTACTATACCAAAGGTTGGCTCTACTTCTTTCTGTGCTATTGTTAACAAGTTCCATTCAAATTCGGTATCCTGCTCTTGTTGTTTTTCTAGCCAGCCCTTATCTCTATACAAGTTGCAAAATCTATTAATACCAAATACTGTTGTGCCATCATCTGCAGGCAATAGACTTAATTCACCCTCATCTGAAAATTTTCTGATTCTATCAGCAGCACAGCCATACTGAGTAGTGTTTTCGTAGCCATATTGAGTAGCGTTTTCGTATTCTGCAAATTCTGCAAAAATGCACCCTTCACAAGTCATTGCCGTGGAGCTATTTTCTTTCTGCTGAGATTTCATAATGCACTCCGCCTATTTGTGTATTTATAATTGTCAAATTCATTTCTCTAATAATATCAGCTATCGTACCTGTATCACTCATGGATGATACTGAACTAATTATATCAGATGCTTCATTAGGTTGCAACATACCATTGATAACATTTAGGCTGAAGATCCTCAAGTCAGTTCCACCAACTACGAGTGTCCCACCTAAACGCAACTTCTTCACTAATTCCATTATACACAGTTTTACTTGCTGTGCCGGAAAAACATCTAAGATATTGTTTGCCAAGATATGTGTACATTCATTATCTGAAATCTCTTGGAAATCTATCTTCCCATCTTTAATAGATATCTCTCTGTATCCAGCAATATGTTCCTGATTCGATGTAGTAATTTGTACCTTCATTTTATTCTCCATAAACAAGAAAATTTATTTTCAAAGTCTTCTTCGATAGATAGTAATGGATCTCCTAAACCAAATGGAGATTGTCTTAAGTCAAGTTTAGCATGAGTAATGCTAGGAGTCTCAATCCTTACCGCATTGTCTACATCCATAAACGTTGTAGATAATAGATATTTTGCCGATTTACGAAACAAATTTATTGATTTAGTTATTAAGTCATTTGGAAGATGAATAAATACGTCTCTACATATTATTAAATCTGATGGTCGCATTATTTCCTTTGTGATGTCCAACTGTTCACATTTCAATTGTTGATTCCATAGCTCTCTAGGTATTATATCATATCCTAAATAGTCTACTTCAGATAAGTCTATTGTGGATATCCAATTCAAATCACCACAACCAGCATCGTTTATTGTCTTTATATTATATGACTGAATAACTTCTAGCAGATCTTCTCTGATATTTGCCGTATGTTCAATCTCAGACCCCCATCCACAGACTGTACCAGAAGACCTCCAACCCTTTTGGAAAATATTTTTCATATTATATCCGATCTATACGCTTTTTTGAATAAATCATTCCAATTATTGGTAAATACATCCATAGAAAACTTTTCTAATATAGTTTGCCTAGCTGCTGCTCCCACATTTTCTCTTAATTGTTGGTTCTCTAATAATTCATTTATATAACCCCTTAGCTCTTTTTCGTCATTAGACATAAATCCGTTTTTCCCGTGCTCTATTATTTCTGGAATTCCACAGGTGGCTGTAGTCACTACCGCACATCCACATGCCATCGCTTCTAATAACACTGTTGGAATTGGACTAAATGTAGATGTGTTTAAAAAGATTTGGGACGTTTGATACTCTTTTGCTAGATCTTCAATCGATGCAGATGGTTCGGATAATCCTTCTGTCTTTCCTACTAATCTAACATTTAATCCTTCTGTTATCCTTTGCCACCCTTTGTAATTGCAACAGTAATCTCTATTCACATAGTCATTTACTATACTTAAAACTTGAGGCTTCTTTTCTATTTCACCATTAGGCTTAAAAACTTCTGTGTCGATACCGTGTGGTATAACAACAGAGTCCTTTTGTATATCCCAAGCGTTTTTAGAATACTCTGTCAAAAATACATTAAGGTCTCCCGTTAACTGCCTCATTCCATTAACCTGTTCGTTTGTCATATTTGGAGTGGGAACAGTACACTCCATAGAGATGATTGGAAGCTTCCAGGCAGAGGCAATATTACGGGCTATTTGTAGGTGTCCAAATTTACTATTTGCAAGAATAAAATCGTAGTCAATACCTTGTACTATACTGTTTTGGGGTAAAGTATAATAATTACTTGGAGTCTCTGCATAAGCTGAATCCCAAGTTTTCATACCTTGTCCAACAAAGGCGTAAAAATCGTGTCCTGTTTTACATAGGTCAGATTCAAACCTTTCGTGTGTAGGAAAAGTAATTATATTGTACTTATCCTTATTACGGATAGCTTTATTAATGAACTGTAGTGTTTGGTGACTCACTTAAGATCTCCTTCATTTTGTTTCCAATTGCTTCATAGGAAAATTTCTTTGCTTGTTTTAGACCGGATAATTTCCAACCTCTTTTGGCAGCTAATGGATCTTGTTTGTACGTTTCGTATTTCTCTCTCATAGTTTCTCTAATTTCCATTTCACATGGTTGGAACCAATACTCTCTACCAGTGAATATATCTGGGAATGCCGCATCGCTACACTTACATACCGAATAAGACCCTCCCACTAAGGTTCCGCATTCTTCAGCAGGAAGCCGTAATAGGTCTAACGGGATGAACTCTGCAGGTCCACCGTAATCACTGGCTATTGGACTATTGCCAAATGCCATTGCGTCAAAAGTGGGAATAGACCAAGCCTCACCATGTGACGGACAAACAAAACAATCACAATATTGATGTATAGAACAAATGTTCTCATCGGAAACATCTTCTGCAATTACAAGATCTCTTGCATAATCCTGTATATTGGGATACATTCGTAATGTATTTTTAATTTGAGAAAGTTTAGCGTCCATAATTTGTCTAGTTTCTTCTGGAGATTTGCCAAATTTCTTTACTTTCAGAAGTAACCCTACTGGTTCTGACTTATCAAATTCACTATGGAAACACGTAACGATGGAATCAATATTCTTCCTGTCGTTTAAATCTCCAACATAATAAAATACAAATTTGTTCTCCAACTGTGGAATTGTAATTTCTGGATATTTCTTAGTGTATCTGTCATAATTACAGGGATGATGCACGATATGTATCGGTAACTGTAGCCCATCGTCATCCCTCAAGGATTTACAAAGGTCTTGGTTCGGAACCCAGACCTCATTGACAAGTTTTAAATGCTCTATCCATGCAATTTTACTTAGACTGGTGGATTCTGCTTCAAGGAAAGCGATATTCCGTTTAAACATATCACTTCCAATTAGATGATGAGGTAACACATGTTGTATGCATATATCACATTCTCGACTGTCTTTTTGTTCCAATTCTAATATTTTAGGATGTACATTATCTCTATCTCTTGTCAGGGTAACATTACGACAAACAACATCCACACCAACAGCATCTAGTGCTAGGATTTGATTTTCAGCAGAAGTTCCCCAACCAGAACTTTCTTTCACATGAGAAATATATAGGACTTTCATAATTTATCCTTTTCCGTTCTGTTGATTCTTTTGAAGTGTCTTCATTCTCTCGACTCTCTTCTGTTCCCACGCATTACGCTTGTTGCACATTCCGACCATTTGATCATAAGCGATATCAAAATTAAATTCCTGCCTACCAGAATTACCGGTAAATACAGCAGAAGACTCATTAAAGTACATTCCGCCCGTAGAAGCAGTAGCAGATTTGTACATCAGGTCTCTTGTCAACCTGGCTTCAAAATAAGAATTCAGCTTTGATTTATCACCAAGCACATTAGTAATAAGAAATCTTGCCAAATCTCCATGTCCACTTTGTGGAGTAGATTCAGGCTTTGGTTGTGGATTATGTATACGTGGCTGAGAGCCCCATGTGGCTTCTACAGGAAGAATATCCACACTATCAAAGTATTTCTCCCAAACACCACCGCTTATATTCCATTGAAAGTGCTTTTCAAAGTTTTTACGTGTTCGGTTGCCCTCTTCAGTTCGTGCTTCATCAGATTTGTTAAAGAATTCTGTGAACATTGTGGCGGCGAGATCATTATCAGGTACTGCTCGTAGGCATCCAGTTTCCAGTTCTTTATATAAAGCTTTCGGTTCAATAGGATATCCCTCAAGCTTTCTCACCTCACTCTCCATAGCAGAGTAATCAGTGGCACAGACTGGTATGCCACAAGCAGCAGCCTCTACGATAGGCAGACCAAAACCTTCAGAATTAGCATATTGAACATACAGATCGAAACAATTAATGACTTTACTTAGGTCTTCATAGGATAGACCGTTCTTGACATTTGAGAGTGATGATCCCCATTTACCAGTATAGGGCGATTGTGCAATAGAACCTTTAAACACAGAAGGAAATGGTTTTTTAGTCTCTGGACAAATATAGGTAAACAGCACATGAGAAGCAAGTTCATACTGCTGTAACAGTTCTGGAATATCCCACCCCAAGTCAGGATAAGAAGTATGGCAATATAGATAGTAATTCTTGTCTTCTTGTTGGTCCAAGAATTTTCTAAATGCTTCGAATAGATCAGGATACAATTTTCTACGTTGATTACGCATAACCGTACCAATAATTTTAGCGTCTGGATCTATACCATAACTTTCCCTGTTAACTTTTCTTTCTTCTGGAGTCATTGATTGATAAGCTGGATGTGCCGATGGTGGAGCTGACCCAATATATTTAATTTTTCCACCAGACTGATCAGTCAATACTTCACCAGCCCAGTCAGAATACGAAAGACAAGCGTCAGTACTGGCGTATGTAGCTATCCACTGTCTTGCTTGTGGCCTAGCGTCAACTGTAGGCATCAGAGCCCATCTAAAGTACGGCCTAAACGGTGATCGTTCAATATGGTCAACCATCCAGAAGTCACGAATATCACATACGATATCTGGTAAGAAATCTAAACAGACATGTTCAAATAGCCATTCCCCAAATTGATTACTTGGGTTTGAATTATAAGCATCAATCTGTTCCTTGGGAGCTTTTGGCTCGCAAGAAGTATTAGGCATTACTCCATAAAATTTCCAAGGAATATTAGCAGCACGCGGATCATTCATTTCTCCGTATGATGCCATTTCCGCTATGTCATATTTGCCGGTTGAGTGTAGATAATTTAATATCTCACGAGTGTATGTTGCATAGCCGGTATTTAGAAATGTAGCTTCGCTACAAAATAAGATTCTCTTTTTTCTCATTCTTGTTCCCCTCAATCATTATCCAAGCACGGTAAATCAAATTCATTGATTCTGAATATAATCAGATCCTCCTCATCCTTCACATTCTTTGCTGTAGCGTTGACGGTAATCTTTGTACCCTCTTCTGCTAATGAAGCAATCGTCTCCGCACCAGTGTGCCAAGCTTCACAATAAATATACACAGGTGTCCTGCTCTTTTCCCCACTGTGTTTGGTTTTACGATAATTATAAACTACCAATTTTAGATCAAGATAGCTAACTCCATCTACCTTATCTAAGATCGGTTCTTCGGCTAAATAACCAGTAAATATACAATTGTTCATTTGTCTCCCCTAAATCTCATGTATTTTTTCAACAATAAAAGTATTGTCTTTTTCTACATTGCCATAAAACAAAAGATTGTTGTTTTCGAATAAAATAAAATGATGTTTCTCTCTTGCCTCTGGAAATATAATAACATTATCAAGTGATGCCGTACCGTCCTCAATAGTGAGGAAGGACATTAACTTGCCCTTGTTCTTGCCTTCCTTCTTAATTTTATAATCATTGATGCGGTTTATATTAGCAGCAATAATGATACCCTTGCCCTTTTTCCCATCTACAATATTTTTACAACTGGTGTTTGAAGACGACACGTCCGCAGCTTCAATCTTTGATAATGAAATTGGGCACCCAAGAAATCTAGTTTCTTGCTCTACAATCCAGATAGGGTCATCTGAGAGGTCGTAGGGCGGATCGTTTAATACCTGTATCTCACTTTCAATGGCCTGTTGTCTGCTATAACCATGTGTCCCTCCACCAGTCTTTTTTGTTGGTGCTAAACTTTTAAAGGACGTAGCCAAGCTTGCCCATCGTTTTTCAGGATAGTTCTTTTCAACCCATTTCACTTCGCCTTTGGTTAATTCTCTAAAACTAGAATACTCATGTAGTGCCTTACTTCTGGATACTCCCGTTTTCTTAGTAGAGAAGAAACCTATTGAGCACAGTGACTTAAACGCTGTTTTATTTACCTTATCAGAAAGATGAACGAGTACATCCATCCAACTAAAATCTTTAGCTGGTTTTTGTAGTTTTTCTTCAACATCTCTGATAGCTTTGATGACCTTATCACCAGTCACTCCCGTTAAGGACTTTATATCTTTCACACCAAAATAAATATCCCCATTCCGAATATTGAATTTACTATCAAAGTTTGTCAGGTCAGGCAACTTGATATTAATATCGAAAACCCTGGCTTCTGAAACTAATTCATATATTTCTTCATGGGGATCTTGTTTCTCTGACGCATAAAAGAATGACGCCAAAAAGAACTCTAAAGTATGATTTGCCTTGTACCACGCACTCTGATATGCATTGATAGCATAAGAGATACCGTGCGATTTATTAAAAAGATATCTGGCAGATTTCTCAATCCAACTAAATATCTCGTCAGCAGCATCCTTGCCTACTAACCCTACCTTTTCACAACCCGCAATGAACTTAAGACGGATCTTTTTCATCAAGTCAGACTTTTTCTTACCAATAGCTTTTCTAAGATCGTCTGCTTCCTGCAGACTAAACCCAGCAAGTTCAGTAGATATAATCATAGCCTGTTCTTGATAGATCAAGATACCCTGTGTATGACTTAATATCTTTTCCAAAGCATCGTGGATATACGTTACTTCTTCTTTTCTATGTTTCCTCTCAACGAAGTGCGTAGCAAGACTTGTGCCATCCAGCGTGGCATTTAATACGCCAGGGCGGATAATACTAATCAGTGCAGATAGTTCTTCAATACTACGAGGCTCTAGCTTTTTAGACCACGAGCGACCAAGCTGACTTTCCAATTGGAATATACCCTTGGTAAGTCCGTCTTTGAAGAGCTTCCAAGATTTATCATCGTTGTAGTTCATCAATAATCCAAAAATTAGTTATAAAAAGATGGAGTTTTTGTTTAGTCACAACTCTCGCTCAAGAAACTCCGAAGCTTGGCTTTGTTGAGTCGAGGTTGGGTTTTGACTAGGCACTCTACTCGCATAAGAACCCTAACTTAACTTTACTGTAGAGAGATTGGATTTTGGGTACTCACTCCGCTCGCTCAAGAATCCAGAAACTTGGCTTTGTCGCGGAGAGTAAAACTGTCTTTGTTCTAGTTGTTTATATTTCTCGATCAATTTCGCAACACTCCTTCTACCCCATGAAGAATATGGTACATGGTTATGATACATCTCCTTACCAAAATGTGCAATGTTTAACGCACCAACAAGTTGAGCATCTTCTTCATATGAACATTCCTGACACTTAAATTCATTAGTGCTGGGCCTGTTTTTGTTTTGTCCTTTTTCTTTAGGGATATATCCACAATGAGGACATCTCTTTGAAGTGTTCGCACAAGGCACTGCGTAAAAGGGAATTCCAGAATTTTCACATATGGTGATCATCAATGGAATAATTTTGTCCTGACCCCATGTTCCCATCTTTTGCCCAGTTTTTACGGTATCGATACACAGTAACAGTTGGTTATTTTTTGCTATATCAACAACCTCTTGAACCGATTCACGATAAGCATTTAATAGTTCAGCATGGAGACTTTTTTGTTTCTTCCTTAGTGTTCTCCTCTTTTTAGAATTCATAGTCCTATTTTTTACAGGCCCATCTTTCTCCTTAAGGATTTTATTAACTTCTTTGATTTGTCGTTCAAGTTCTAGTTGACGATCTGTGGCAGCGATTTTATATCCATTAGAAAGAACAATCCTATCATTTGTAGATTTATTGAAATCAGTACCAAGAACTCCTTGTGGATCATAAATAGGTTCAAACGGTATCCTTACTTGGGTAACAATACAATTTTGTTTTTTAATATAATTACCACCAGTCCACCTTTTACCCTCTTGTTCTAAAAATGCAAACAACTCATCTTCTTTAATAGAATTTGAATATTCTAATTCATAAGTTCCAAAGATAGTTTTCATTTTAATTTTACCATTTTCAAATCTCAGTTGTTTGTCTTTTAATTGAAAGTCTTTCCCCTTGAAAGTAATTGTGGGAATTTTAGATTCACCATTCCTATTTGCGTACCCACCAAATCTATTACATACATACTGTAACATAGACCTAGCCATTGTTTTTATACCCTTTTGTAGAACATCCACACCGTCAAACAAATGAGTTATTTCATTTATATAGAAAGAGTCTGTAAACACCCTACCATCTTTGAATTTGATTAGACCCGGCTGTTCATCATCGACACTTAAACTAGATGTATTTAAATACTCAACTTCACCACTTTTCAGTTCCTGTTTGAGATGGTTGGAAATGTTATTCAGTATTTTTGTATATCTAACACAAGCCTCTTGAAATTCTGGGGTTTCTTCAATGCCCCAAAACTTAGCGTTCCTGGTATATGACTCTGGGTAACTTTGTTTCATGTCAAATTTCCTTTAAATTTAAAAATGAGTGTTTGCTTCAGCATCCTACTCGCTCAAGACACCCTTACTTGGCTTTGTTGCAGGAAGAATGGATCTTTTGTCGGACCACAACTCTCACGCAAGAAGATCCGAAACTTGGTTTTGTTGAGTTGAGATGCCCTTTGGCGGTACACACCACTCACTCAAGAGGGCCAGCTTGGTTTTGTTGTGGTGAGATTATTCAATATAAAGGGAGCCTCCTTCAGTAAATGTTTTATCGATTTTTAGATTACGATAAACAGCACGATGAGTTTTCATAAACTTAATCATAATGTTAGCAGTATCCTTCACGTCCTGCAAGGCGTCATGGGCATTTTCTGAAGATAATCCCATTCTTTCTCGGAGTGCGTCCATACTGATAGATTTTACACTAGGATCTCCTTCTGTCCACATCCATACATTATCCATTACATCAATCTTATATACCTTAGAGAACAACTGTTGCTCTCCTCTTTTTTCGTCCCAAGGTCCGAATTCTTTACAAAGACGATTAATGATCTTCATATCGTACCCGATGATATTAAAACCGGCAGGGATAGGAGCAAAGAACGGAGTCCCTTTCCAATTATACTTATCAACAAAGGCGGTAAACTTCTTCCAAACCGTTTTCAATTGAGGTGCCTTAGCAATCTCTGCCCTTGTTTTACCTGTAACCTTTAATGCACCCTCTTCAATTGGTCCAAGGCCAGCAGCAATGGCTTTTTCGTCATCAACTTCTGCACGAATTTCACTATTGAACGTACCCTTTAGTTTTAAGTTCCTTCCATCTAATGCAATTGCAGCTATTTGTGTAGGTTGGCAAGTGTTCGCGTCACGACCACCTGTTTCAAAGTCAAAGCAAATTATATCCCTATTCATTTATCAATTCCTCTACTTTCATAAATTTATCAAGTGTAGAAAGTCCTAAAACGTCAAGCTTAACATTACCAAGTGCCTCAAGATCGTCCATTTCTAGTGCGGCTATTTTTTTGCCACCACCTTTTGGATCAACCATGGGGCACACTTCATCAAGTGGTTCTTTAGATATCACAACTCCAGCAGCGTGTTTACCTTGGGTTTTAAATGTACCCTCTAGGTCTATAGCCTGCTTAAAATATTCTGCGTAATCGCCTCGTAATTCACCTTCATCATCAATATAACAATAATCACGAAACTTCTCTGGTTCATTAATCAGAGACCATTTAATAATAGACCTCTCGTCTTCGTCCATCTCCTGTAGTCCGTCTGAAATATCAGCCTCATTCTTTATCGGTTTGGTTATTTCATTCATAAGACCAAAACCACAAGCTTCATGAATCCGAAGAACCTCCTTCAAAGCAGATTTGCCCCTGAGTCTTCCAAAGGTTACCATCTGGCTAACATTATTGCGACCATATTTGTCTTCAATATAAGCAATGATCTCATCTCTTTTATTGCTTGGTACGTCCATATCAATATCTGGAAGAGAAATATGATCACCAGTATTTCTACCAGAGTTATAAAATCTCTCAAACAAAAGATCATACTGTATGGGATCAATCTTTGTAATACCTAACATATATGATATCAAACATCCTGCTGCACTACCTCTACCCGGACCAGCAATCCAACCGCTATCCGTAACAAACTTAATAATATCCTGCACAATTAGGAAGTAACCAAACAGTTCTGCTTCATCAATTACATCAAACTCACGTAGAAACCTATGGTGATAACTATCTTTAGCCTCTTGGTCACCAACCTTCCCTTCCTTTACTAAGATCTTTCTCCAACCGTCACGACATAATTCTTTTAGGTATTCTTTTTCTGATTGACCATTAGGAGTTGGAAAAGTCGGAAGAACCGGCTTACTTAGAATATCATATTCCTCACAATCATTATACACAGTTTCTAGAATTTCTGCATTAAACTTTGCAGATTGTTCAGCATCTGCCACAAAGTAGTCATCTTTCTCAAAGAATACCCTATTATCAAAATCCTCCTTACTATTAAGTATTTTGTTTTGAATCTTAGGAAGGGTTGTTTTCATTCCTGAAGCAAGCATAATCCTATGTAAATTAGCATCCTTTTTATTAACATAATATATTGGATTAATCGATGATTTATTAATACGAATCAGATCAGTTTCATCGTGAACATTATTATCTGGATCTGAAACTATTTTAATAAGATCGAACCATCCCTTCTTATTCTTTGCAAACAATGCAAAGCCATCAAAGGAACAACCGATGATAGGTTTAATACCAGCACTTTTGCACTCCTGAAAGAATGCAACAGCACCGGATAAGGTTTTATGATCAGCTATACCACAAGCCTTATAGTTGTTATCAATACACTTTTTAACCAGTCCCTTTGGTTTTGAATAACCTTTAAGCAATGAATAATGAGTATAGTTCCATAAAGGATACCAACCGCACTTCATAATTACAACTTTCCTTTTCATAAATCAACCTGGGGCTTCGTAATAGCCAATTGAAAAACCTTTTCGAGTACAATCCTTAACAGTCTTATCCATTCCATGTGTTTTTAGGTGATCATGTACATACTCACACATACTCTTGTCTGAGCCTTCCCATTTATTTTTACAGAAATGGCATAG
>Ga0115000_10002942_pt1 | contig 14383 bp, 11 predicted proteins | sample ArcticOcean_MG_C_6_FD_89690 | JGI IMG/M metagenome (GOLD analysis project Ga0115000, IMG submission 89690) | Marine microbial communities from western Arctic Ocean - ArcticOcean_MG_CB8_128 | ecosystem: Environmental > Aquatic > Marine > Oceanic | place: Arctic Ocean: Canada Basin | collected...
GAAGAGAGTGACAACTTCGCGAGCTTCGTTTTTAAAGTCTAATTTAGCACGTTTTCTTCCCATAGAAGACATCTATCATGAATAATGAAATTTGTCTCTTCTTTTATGCAGAGTGGTATAAGTATTTGCAATTTCATGATTAAAATCGATCGACTGCCTTAGTGAATTCATAATCTTACAGAGGTGAAACTTTCCTTTAACTGCTTTTTTACATTCTTCGCTAGAATAACATTCTTTGCTGATGTTCTGACCTATCTCGTTGTAGTGAGCTATAATTTCATTATCGAGAAGACCTATTTTAGAACGATAATTAGATAGTGCTTGGTTTACGCCACCCATAATTTCATGGTTACTGGCAGCACTATTTATATATGAAGCCCTCGTGTTCTGAAGTGAGTCAGCGACCTTCATTAAGATCGCAGTTTGTTTTAGTAGTTTCTTATCCGAGAGTGATTTTTTTTCCTTCAGTTCTAAAAACTTACTCTTCAGTTGTTTGATTTTAGCTTTTTCTGCAATCGCCTCTACACTAACAGTACCATCACTATCGAGGGCTTTTAGATTAGCCTCAGATCTATCAAAAATCCTCCTGATATTAGCTGCTACATCACTGAGGTTTGCTTGCTCAGATTTGATTTTATCAACCACCAGTTTTTGTTTTTCATACGTCTCTTCGACATTATGTTCTGAGTTGTTATCTTTTATAAATCTGGTCTCTTGGTTTTGCTTAATACCTTCTATCTTGGATTTGATTCCTTGGATTTTTTCACTGAATTCACTTCTCTCTTTGAGCAGATTATTGATACCCCAAAAGTGATCTTCATAGGACCCTAGATCTTTGACCTTGGTCCATACATGCCGACCTAAGATCTCACCTGCTTTTCTAAGTAACTGAATTTCATCGGCGGCATCTTGTAGCCTCTTCTGTCTTCGATGAATGCCTATTTTCTTCAAAAACTTGGCAGTTATGAACTGTCGTTTAGTCATGATAATTAACTTTGAATGGATTTCTTGAGTTGGTCAATCACACTGCTATCTTCCAGAGTGGTGATATTGCCGGTAACTTTTCCGGTTTTAACTAGTTCTTTGAGAAGTCTGCGCATGATCTTGCCCGAGCGAGTCTTAGGTAAGGATGGAGCAAAGTGGATGGCATCTGGCTTAGCAATAGCTCCGATGACTTTTCCAACGTGATTTCTGAGTTCAGCTTTGAGAGCATCAACTGGTTTGGCATTTCCCTTGAGGGTGACGAAGCAGACGATGGACTCGCCTTTGATCTCATGAGGTTTACCTACTACAGCGGCCTCAGCAACGGCTTTATGTGATACGAGTGAGCTTTCTACCTCAGCAGTTCCCAGTCTATGTCCAGATACATTGAGTACATCATCCAGGCGGCCTACGATATAGATATTACCTTTTTTGTCTTTTCGCGCGCCATCACCAGCGGTGTAGATACCTTTGTAGTCGCTCCAGTAAGTATCTTTATAGCGTTTCTTGTCACCGTAGATATTTCTTAACATAGATGGCCAAGGCTTCCTAATCACAAGCTTGCCGGGTACATCAGGTTTACACTCGTTGCCGTCTTCATCTAGAATAGCAGCGTCCACCCCGAAGAATGGTAGCGTGGCTGTTCCTGGTTTAGTGGTGGTGCAGCCAGGGAGTGGGGAAATCATGATGGCACCTGTTTCTGTCTGCCACCAAGTGTCCACGATAGGGCATCTGCCACCACCGATCTTCTGATGATACCATAGCCAAGCAGCTGGATTGATAGGCTCGCCAACTGTGCCGAGTAGTCTGAGTGATGATAGGTCGTGCTTATCCACATGCTGGTCACCAGCCTTGATGAAGGCACGGATAGCAGTAGGGGCGGTGTAGAAAATAGAGACTCCGTATTCCTCAATGATGCTCCAGAATCGATCCCAATCAGGGAAGTTAGGTGCACCCTCATACATGATTTGGGTGACGCCATTTAGGAGCGGTCCGTAAGTAATGTAGGAGTGACCCGTGATCCAGCCCACATCAGCAGTGCACCAGTAAACGTCATCCTCTTTCATATCGAAGATATATTTACAGGTAGCATAAGTGCCTACCATGTATCCGCCAGAGGTGTGGAGGATTCCCTTAGGCTTACCAGTTGATCCAGAAGTGTAGAGAATGAATAGCGGGTGCTCGGCATTGAATCCCTTTGGCACGTGCTTAGCAGACATATCTGCGATGGCATCATCCCACCACTTGTCACGGCCTTTCTTCATCTTCACATTATTGCCGATACGTTTCTGAACGATCACAGTCTTTACTGTTTTGTTTCCTTTCAGAGCCACATCCACATTCTCCTTGAGAGCAACAGTGCCACCTCTGCGCCAGCCACCATCGCAAGTGATGATGGCGACAGCTTTAGAGTCTTCCAGTCTGTCTTTGATGGATTCTGCTGAGAAACCGCCAAAGATCACTGAGTGTACTGCCCCGATTCTAGCGCATGCCAGCATCGCAACCGTTGCCTCTGGTGTCATTGGCATATAAATGATAACATTATCTTTTGCTTTGATCCCTTCAGCTGTAAGGGCATTAGCAAATCTTGAGACATCACGCAGCAGCTGACGGTAGGTGATGACACGCTTGTCTCCCGGCTCGCCTTCCCAGATGATGGCAGCCTTGTTGCCTCTACCTTCTTCCACATGGCGATCCACACAGTTTTCGCAGACATTTAGCTTTGCTCCGCTAAACCACTTCGCATTTGGAGCTTTCCAATCTAACACCTTATCCCACTTCTTTTGCCACTTGAGCTCATTCGCCTCCTTCGCCCAGAAAACATCTGGTTTATCGATGGATTCTGCGTGCATTCGCTTATATTGAGCCATGCTCTTCACGCGTGCTTGTTTAGAAAATTCTTTTGAGGGTTTAAACTCAGTGTTCTCATCGATCTGAACTGCTTTAATGGCTTTTTTACTCATAGTCTAGGTTGTAGTAGGTGTCTATTCAACAGGTTCATTCAGCTGATAGTTAATTTGTGATGCTCAGTGTCTGCACAAGCTACCAAAAAAAATCGACTAAACACAACTATGTTTTCTTAAAAAAACACGGCATGTTTAGTCGAATATCTTTTGAAGCGTATTTAGCTGTTAGAGGGAAGTTACATTATCGAGTCTTGCATGGTTGTTCTTGAAATCATCGGCGGTGATTCCTTTATTACGGTTCATTTTATCCATATCGCGGAAAGTTGCTTCCATGCCAGCTATCGCAGCCAGGATGTCCTTAGTGTGACCAGTTTCTGATATGGTGTGCATGTTTCTGATAGGGAAGCCGATCGAGGCCACTGCGCTATCAAAGCCAGCTAGCGCAGCTGCCATAGCATCTGTCCCTGTGTCTCTACCTGACATATCCATCTGATACGGGATACCTTTTGCTTGGCAAGATTTCTCGATCAATGTGCAAAGGTAGTCACTAGTCACTGATCCGCCAGTGATAGAAAATCCTTTGCCCATGGTGAGTGGGTTCATTTTTTTAGCACCCAGTCCCGGAGCAGCATCGTAGTCGTGGTTCACATCAGCTGCGATCAGGATATCTGGCTTCATTTCTCCAGCAATGGCTGTGGCTCCAAAACGGCCAATCTCTTCATGTGTTGCCATCGTGTAAAGCAAACGGATATTCTTCAGCGGTTTCTTCGCGAATATACGCGCCAGCTCAGCTACCATAAAACAGCCTAGTCCATTATCGAGGTAGGCACCGTAGTATGTATCCTTGGTGAATCCCTTGCGAATAGGTCTATTCAGAATGATCGGGTCACCAGCACGGATACCGAGTTTCTCGATCTGTTCTTTACATTTTTCACCATGCATCTGGAGCTCTAGATAAAGTTCGGTAGGCTTGATTCCTTTGTCGCCGGTGCGCTGAGCTGGATCAGAGAAATGGATTGCTCCCAGAGCCTCGATTGTTCCCCCCTCGATGAGGCGGTAATTACCAGGTTTCTTTGGATCTTGTGAGAAAAGTTTCACCTCATGCCCGATCAGTGTGCACGGAAGAAATGAGTCACTGTTCACCCAGATTTTACCATCACTGCCGATGCTGCGCACTTGGAGGCGGATCTTATCTGCGTGTCCAATGATCATCACAGAAGTGCGATCATCCTCACCTGGATGAGAGTCTAGCACGATCCCTGCATTGCCCTTGAACTGATGCACAGCCCATGACTTCGGTTTGATTTCATCGAAGAACGGCTTGATCACACCGTAGGTCATCGCGGCCTCTAGTCCGATGGGGCTGGGTGCTGAGAGGATTGCTTTCATCCATTCAAATTGATTCTCAGGCATGGATTTCTCCCATGCAGGTTTTGTGTTTTTAGTTGCCATAATGATTTGTTCTTTAATTAATGTAGCACAGATTGGAGTGTCAACTCACTGAGACAAGAGAAATTTAAATTATTTTAAGATCTACTGAATAGAGCTGATGGGAGTGTGTCTCACAGATACAGGTTATATGGGGAAAATGATTTTTTTAATCTTTTGGTAGCAATAAATTCACTTTCGAGCTGTAATAAAAGTAAATTTATCTTTGATCAAGCGGCGATCATTGATGACTAGTCTTAGTTTTATCTTTTCCCTTTCCAGACGGCTACCAGCCAGAGTAGGGTGAACATTATGAAATGGTTCACTTCACTACTTACTCTCACTCTATTTAGTTCTGCGTTTTCTTTTGCTCAAGAAAACTCACCCAACAAAGAAACCGTCGAACTAAACCGTCTAGCCAAGGAGTCATCTCCTTATCTCCGGCTCCACGCTAAGAATCCAGTGGACTGGTATCCTTGGGGCGAAGAAGCATTCGCTAAGGCTAAGAAAGAAGATAAGCCGATTTTTCTCAGCATCGGCTACTCCACATGTCACTGGTGTCACGTCATGGAAAGAGAGTCATTTGAGGATGAGAAAATTGCAGCCTTTCTTAATGAACATTTTGTATCGATCAAGCTCGACCGCGAAGAACGTCCAGACATCGATAAGATCTACATGACTAGCTACAATGTCATGACTGGCGAGAGCGGTGGTTGGCCGCTCAATGTATTCCTCACAGCAGATCTAAAAATGTTTTATGGCGGAACCTATTTTCCACCCAGAGACAGAGCGGGTAGGGTGGGCTTCGAGAATGTCATCAAGCAGCTCAATGTAGCCTGGACTGAGAAAAAGGGAGACGTCATCACCTCTGCAAATGAGCTCAATAAACACATGCAGAAATCCCTCGATTCCAAAAAATCTAACCCAGAAGTCGTCGATAAGTATATCCTCGAACTAGCGGTCACTAATATGATGAGCAGTGCTGACAAAGAGCGAGGTGGCTGGGGTGGATCCAAGGGGCCAAAGTTCCCGCAGCCGTCTCATCTCAGCTATCTGCTCAGAGCGTGGCAGCGAAATGAAAAAAGTGCTGAAAACGATGAGATCTTAAAATTTGTAAAACTCACTGCTAATAGGATGGCAAATGGCGGCATCCATGATCACTTAGGCGGGGGCTTTCACCGATACACAGTCGATGGTGAATGGCTAGTTCCACACTTCGAGAAAATGCTCTACGATCAAGCCCAACTATTAGATTTCTATCTCGATCTCTACATCATCACTAAGAACGAGAAATACAAAGTGATCGCCAATAGCACGGCCAACTATGTCATGACAGAAATGCAGTCAGAGCAAGGTGGCTATTATAGCGCTCAAGATGCTCAGAGTGAGGGTAAAGAGGGGAAGTATTGGTGCTGGACGATGAACGAGCTCCGCGATCTTTTAGATGCTGACGAAATCACAGAGGCAATGAAATATTTCCATCTAACAGAAAATGGTAATTTCTATGACCACTCAGATCCACAAGCACTCAAACTTCAAAACATCCTGTCGCTTTCGCCTGATCTAGGTCAGCAGAAACTTTCTGAAAATTTAGCCAGTGCCATCACTAAAATGAAAGTAGCCAGAGCTAAGCGTATTCCACCTGCGACTGATAAGAAGATACTGGCATCATGGAATGGCATGATGATCGGCAGTATGGCGCGTGCAGGGATCGTCCTAGATTCTCCTAAATACAAAGCTAGCGCTGCTGCCGCGATGAATTTTATAAAGTCAAGCATGTGGAAGAAAAACGAATCTGGGGAATTCAGACTCGCCCACAGTTATTATGATCGCACTGAGCTAGAACACGCAGCAGAAGAAACAGAGGTGATCAGCGCACAAGCACAAAGCTACGTTCTCATGCTCCAGGCATGCCGCAGACTCTACGAAATGACGCTCGATCCAGAAATGCTATCGATGGCGATCCAGTTAGCCGAGACCAGCCGCAAACTCTTCTACGATGAAAAACGCGGTGGCTTCTATGAGTCAGTAGTGAAAGACGATATTCTACTCAGACTCAAAGGCGATTACGACGGTGCTATACCGACCTCTAGTTCGGTGGGGATGGTAGAATTCCTCAGACTCTACGACATCACCCAGCGACAAGATTTTCTAGCAGTCGCGGAGGGCACCATGAAAGCCCATGGAAAAGAGTTATCTCTACATCCCAGTTCACTCAGCTACATGCTCAGCGGGATTGATCACTACTACGCGGATAAACAACGGGTGGTTATCGCGGGAGGAAATGCTGAAGAACGAAATACTTACCTCCAATACTTCAACACTCAATGGCACCCAAACCTCACCCTCATGAGCAACGCTGGAGACGTAGATAAATTCACCAAAAATCTACCACAAGTAGATGGTGAAACCACCATCTACCTCTGCGAAGGAGTCACCTGTAAACCACCAGTTACCAGCCTAGAAGAGCTTAAAAAAATAATGGAATCACCTTAGCTAAAAATGGGTAGCGATTGGGTAGCGCTTGGGTAGCGCTTGATCGCCGAGCAATCCGAATAGTGCGAACAGCACGTGTTCAGCAGCACCAAGCCAATAGCACCGGCCCCTCTAACAAGTAATACAATCTAACAGAAGTTGCTTCACCTCATCGGCTCGTTGAGGGCCGATACTAGCAACTGCCATATTTCCCACAGTGAATAACTGTCGTGCCAGCTCATGCAGTTCCTCCCGCGTGGTGCTCTGAAGCGTGGTTCTGGCATCTTCAGGGATGACGATTTCATCAAAGCATAGAAGTGAGTCACCTAGCCAGCTCATCCGTGAGTGAGTGCTCTCCAGCGCGATCTTACTCTGCCCGTCAGCAAAGCAAAGCGTCTGATCCAACTCCGCCTGAGTGAATCCGTCTTTTAGAATTTGCTGGATCACTTCATTGATCGCATTGAGACTTTCCTCTAGCCGTGAAGCATCTAGTCCGGCATGGATTTCAAATGTCCCTGTGTCCTGATAGAGACTGTAGTCAGTGGCGATGTGATAGCATAATCCACGCTTCTCACGGAGTTCTTGGAAAAGACGTGAACTCATCGTTTCTCCCATGATCAGACTCATCACCCGCAGCACATGTCGATGTTCAGAGTGTCTGCCAGCAGTATGAAATGCTAAGGCCAAGTGAACTTGATCAATTTCACGCTGGTCATGTAAGTGAGCGAACTTCTCAGGTTCTGTGAGAACATGAGCATACTTCTCAAAATCATCATCCCTCACAGCTCCATCAGATGCTAGTGGTAAGCTTTGCTTCGCAATCTCACAGACCTGAGTATGGGTTACTTTTCCAGCTACAGCCAGCGTCACTCCCTTGGCTAAATAATGGCGATTGGTGAATTGCTTGAGAGACTCAGCGTTGATTTTCTTAATAGATTCTTCCGTCCCCGTGATTGGTCTTCCCAGTGAATGGTCTGGCCACAGAGCCTCGGATAGCAGGTCATGAATATGATCACTAGGATTCTCTTGGTACATCACTATTTCCTCAGCGATCACCTCGCGCTCACGTTCCACTTCATCAGCCTCGTAGCTAGAGCCCCAAACCATGTCACTCATTATCTCTACGAACTGTGGTAGTAACTCAGCAGGACCACACGTTTCTACACAAGTTTGGTCTTCTGTCGTGAATGCATTGATAGAGCCACCAGCACCCTCCACCTGAATCGCAAGATCCAGCGCGGTACGATTTCTCGTTCCTTTAAAAATCATATGTTCAGCAAAATGTGCAATCCCATTGAGCTCCGCAGACTCATAGCGACTCCCAGTAGGTAGATAGATCCCCGCAGAGACCGACTCCATGTGAGGCATCTCCGCAGTGGCAACATGGATGCCATTGATCGTGCTATACTGAAAATTCATGGCTGATACATAGCCCAGATTCGGCAAGATGAAAGATTTGTTATTAACAAAGCAAAGCAGCTAGGCATGAGGGTAAAGATTGGTCGCGGAGCAACATTAAAGCATGAATTGCACGTGCCTATCAGTAATAAGCCTCCACTCCGAGCTCTGAACTCTCCAACTCAGTCCCGTGATTTCCGTGCCTTAGGTAATTAGCAAATCAATTAACTCAAGCATTCCTGCTATAAACGAATTGCATTTGCTGCTAATAAGCACTAAGTAAAACGAGCGATGAAGATACTTACCTATAAAGAGCCAGGCTATGCTAGATTTATCAAAAATCTCGATAGAAAGGCTGTGCCCACGGATGATCTCTATACGATCGTAGCCGACATCATTGCCAATGTGAAACAGCGCGGCAATAAAGCGCTCTTCGAATACACCGAGAAATTCGATGGTCTAAAACTTACCTCCAGATCACTCTACGTCACCGACGCTGAGCTAGAAGAAGCCCAGACTCTCGTGGATGACGACACCAAAGCCGCCATTGCCGCCGCCAAAAAAAATATCCACGCATTTGCCAAGCGCAGCATGCGCAAGGATTGGAAATACAAGAACAGCCAAGGTGCAGAAGTGGGGGAGAGGTTCGTCCCATATGATCGCGTGGGAGTCTACATTCCAGGTGGTAAAGCACCCCTCATGTCCACCGCCCTTATGACCGCCGCGTTTGCCCAGGCCGCAGGAGTGCCACAAATTTTAGCATCCACACCTGCGGGGCCAGATGGCAAAGTGAATCCAGCACTTCTCTACGCGCTAAAGGAATCTGGAGTCACAGAAATCATCAAAGTAGGTGGTGCTCAAGCGATCGCGGCTATGGCACTTGGGACGAGCACGGTGAATTCTGTAGAGAAAATCTTCGGCCCAGGAAATAGCTTCGTCGTAGAAGCCAAGCGCCAACTGGTAGGAGCCGTCTCTATCGACCTCCTCCCTGGACCGAGCGAGGTGCTAGTCATTGCAGATAAAACAGCCAACGCAGCCTTCATTGCAGCAGACTTACTTGCACAAGCAGAGCACGGTGGCGACAGTATCGTCGGGTTCATCTCCGATTCTAAAACACTCATCACACAAGTTCAGAAGCAGATCGAAAAACAGATGAAGACGCTCAGCCGCATCAACTACATCAAAGACGTGCTTAAAAAGGGCACCTTTATTCTTCAAGTGAAGAACCTTGATGAGGCAGTGGAAATTTGTAACCAATTCGCGCCAGAGCACCTTTCACTCATCGTAGCTGAAGAAAGCGAAGAACACTGGCTGCAAAAGATCCGTACGGCCGGCGCTATCTACGTAGGAAACTTCAGCGCCGTAGCCGTAGGCGACTTCCTAGCAGGCCCAAGCCACACCCTACCCACAGGAGGCTCAGGGAAATCCTTCTCAGGAATCAGAGCAGATCAATTCCAGCGCCGCACCAGCATCGTAAGAATGGACCAAAAATCCGTCCAGAAGTCCCTAAAACACGTCCAACAATTCGCCCGAGTTGAGGGTCTGGACGCACATGGGAAGTCAGTTGAAATAAGAGCAAAAGCGTAGAAGAACCTTGCAAGTTTTTTAAATAGAATCAATGCGCTTAGAAACAGCTACTAAGGAGCGGAGCAATCCTTTGCATACTGATTGGCTACCTTGTATGTCTCAAAAGATAGCTTTTTGCCATTGTGTTCTACCGTAGCGGTTCCGTCTTGTAGGCGGAAGACAATGAGGGATGGCCATTTCTTCACCTCGGCATACTTTAGCCAGATATTACGCAAGTTTGGCCGACTGTCGTAGGAGAGCGTCATGTATCTCCTCTTGATCGCAATATTGAATTGTTTCTGCTCGTGCTGGTTTAGCCGATGTGGGACACCGCGAGAGCCGATATTAGCTCCAGATTTCTTACCCTTTGTTAGATTCTCGATGTGTTTTTCCTTCATGTTCGAATATCTCACTCATTGGTGATAAAGCAACTTTACCTTTAAAATAGAAAAGGCATACACCATCAAATGATTTATCGTTCTACAATAATCGTCTGCTCTCTTTCAGGTCCATTTCCTACGTAGGAAATGGGTGCTCCTACGAGTTCGGATAGTCGATTGAGGTAAGCTTTGGCATTCTCAGGAAGTTCATCCCATGATCTAGCCTTGGTTGTGTCACTTTCCCAGCCAGGCATTTCTTCATAGACAGGGATCGCTTTATCCCAGGCTGCTCGGGATGCGGGTGGGAACTCATGAAGAACTCCATCTACGTCATAGGCGGTACAAATCTTGAGGGTCTTGCGCTCGTCTAGTCCATCGAGGATAGTCACGGCTAGATCAGTGACTCCATTCACCATGACGGCAAGTCTGAGCAGAACAGTATCTAACCAACCACAACTACGTGGACGGCCGGTAGTGGCGCCAAACTCCATACCGCGGGCATGGAAGAATTCTGATAGTTCTTCGTCATGGGTAGGCATTGGCCCTGCTCCCACACGGGTGGTGTAGGCCTTGCAGACTCCAACGACTCTCTCCACAGCATGTGGCGGAAGTCCACAACCAGTGCAGGCTCCACCAGCAGTGGTGTTCGATGAGGTGACAAATGGATAGGTTCCGAAATCGATGTCTAACAGTGAGCCTTGTGCGCCTTCAAATAAGATCGTTTTGCCGTCTTTCCACGCTTTATGGAGAGTGGGGATGACGTTTGTGACGTGTGGTAGGAGCCGCGCGATTGCGGGTCTGACCGCATCGAGGACTTGATCGGTGGTAAAGGTGGGTAAGTCGTAGCGGCTGAGCAGTTCATTGGCTTCTTCTAGGCGGATGTCGATGAGTTTGCGGGCAGTGGCTTCGTCTTGGAAGTCTGCGAGTCGGAGACCGATACGGTTCGCTTTGTCGGCATAGGTCGGGCCGATGCCTCGCTTGGTAGTGCCGATTTTGTTCTCACCGAGAGCTGCCTCGCGGGCTGCATCTAATTCACAGTGGTAGGGGAGGACGACGTGTGCCCGATCAGAAATGAGTAATTTCTCAGGTGTCACAGAGACGCCCTGTTTCTCGAGAGATTCTATCTCTACGACGAGTCCTACTGGATCCATGACCACACCATTGCCAATGATGTTGATCTTACCGTCCCAGAGGATGCCTGAAGGAATGAGGTGAAGGACGTATTTCTGGCCATTGGCGATGACGGTGTGCCCGGCGTTATTGCCGCCCTGGCCACGTGCTACGATGTCGGCTGTCTCCATGAGATAGTCGACTGTTTTTCCTTTTCCTTCGTCTCCCCATTGGAGACCGCAGATGATGGTGTTCATGAAATAGTTATTTGTTGATGGTTAATGGTAAACGGGGGAGGGGTGTGGCTCGGGGGAGCCAGTCATTAAAACTGATTATTTGTTGGCCTCGATGAGTGCGGCGAATTCCTCGAAGAAATACTTGGCATCATTTGGTCCAGGAGCTGCTTCTGGGTGGTATTGCACTGAGAATACTGGGAGCTTCTTATGACGGAAACCTGCTACTGTTTGGTCGTTGAGGTTGATGTGAGTGATCTCAATATCGTCTGGGAGTGAGTCTGGATCTGTTGCGAATCCGTGGTTCTGAGAGGTGATAGATACCTTTCCTCCCTTATCTGGGCGAAGATCTTTTACCGGATGATTTCCTCCACGGTGACCAAACTTCATCTTAAAAGTAGAGCCGCCGAATGCATGAGTGAGGATCTGGTGACCGAGACAAATACCAAAGATAGGCTTCTTGCCTAGTAGCTTCTTTATTTCAGCGTGGATATAGTCAAGCGCTGCTGGATCTCCTGGTCCATTGGAGAGAAAGATGCCGTCAGGATTGAGCGCTAATACCTCTTCAGCTGAGGTGCGAGCGTTTACTACCGTGATGTCGAATCCCTGCTGACGCATCGAACGAAGGATATTATATTTCACTCCGAAGTCATAAGCTACGATGTTATATTTTACGGGTGGAAGCTCCTCGTAGTAGCCATCGCGCTCTTGAGATACACTAGGGATATTCCAGAGACGAGACTCTTTGTCCCAGTGATAATTTTCCTTAGTAGAGACCTCTTTGACAAAATCAGAGCCAGCCATAGGTGCAGAGTCTTTCGCCTTCTGAACCGCTTCCTCAGCAGTGAGTTCAGTGGTGATGCATGAGCGCATGGCGCCAGCGGTTCGGAGATGTTTAGTAAGAGCTCGGGTGTCGATGTCTTCGATACCGATGATCTTATGCTCAGTAAAGTAATCACCAAGAGATTGTTGAGAACGGAAATTGGAAGCAACAGGTGAAAGCTCACCAATGACTAAACCTCTGACATGTGGCCCAGTTGACTCTGTATCCTCTGAATTGACCCCATAGTTACCGATCATTGGATAAGTGAGCGCCACGATCTGTCCACGGTAGGATGGATCAGTGATGATCTCTTGGTATCCCGTCATTGAGGTGTTAAAACAAATTTCTCCAGTGGTGGTGCCAGTGTGACCAAAGGCTTCCCCGATAAAGGTGCGACCGTCTTCGAGCGCTAGAATAGCAGTGTGTGAATCCTTCATGATAAGTGTGTGATGGGCGTCGCTAACTTTCCTCGTCTGCGTTGCGGTCGGAGACTAAGAGGCAGCCGCGAACTGTGCAAGTACTTAGCGCGATAAATGACAAATTTTTGGTCGGAAGCATGACTCAAGGCTTCGGTGTGAGCTAGGACACGGATTGAAGGGCATTCAGTGCTGCGGTAGGCTGGTAAAAATAGCCCACCTCCCCACGTTCGTAGTCCCCATACCATTCTATCTAACTAAAGAGCGAAGCAATAGAAGTAGGTTAGTGGGTTAGTAGGTTAGTAGGTTAGTGGGTTAGTGGGTTAGTGGAGAGCCGCTCCGCTGGTAGGGCTTGTCTCACCGTGCCCGAGACGGCAGGGATTGATCGCCGAGCAATCCACGAGCAACGCGAGTCAGAGAATCCGGCTCCATCAACCAGAGCAAAAATCCCGATCACCGCTCACCTTTTTTCTTTAACCTTTGACCTTTGACCTTTATCCTTTAACCTTTATCCTCGGTGGGTTCGTGATCCCTTTTCTCCTTATACTCCCCCTGTCTCTCTACGAATCAGCCAACAACCAGTTTCTCATCCCGGGCTCGAAGCAGGTCACAGTGGAGAAGCCAGGTCGCTACTATTTGTGGAATGACTTTCAGACTGTCCATGAAGGGAAGAGCTTCAGTCGCTCAGAGAATATTCCAGACGGCCTTGAGATCGCGGTGACTGATGACAATGGCAGGACACTGCTTTTTAACAGTGACACATCTACTTCCTCAAGTAGCGGGAGCAGTTCAAAGAATAGCATTGGCTATGTTGATGTAAGCGACCCAAGCAAACTATTAGTTTCTATATCAGGCGACTCCGAAGAGAGGGTGTTTTCCTTCTCACAGTCGATATTCCCGAAGATGTTTTTGGCTGTTTTGGGTGGAGGCATAGCTTCGATTCTGCTCGCATTCATCGGATTTGGTATTGGGATTTGGGGTGTAATCAAGCTCGTCAAAAATAAAGCAGGCGAACAAGTCGGAGGATCCGACGCCGAGACAGCTACCAGATGAATTTCAGATTCGGCGCGGCGCTGATCTCCTTTAACAATAGCCTAAAATATGAACCTTTCATCTAGCAATACACCTTTAGAAAATTATCATGGTATCCCTAAGGGTTGGAGCAAAGCTGAGATTCTTAGCACATACCATGATTTAGGTGGTTTAAATATTTCTAAGATTCCAGAAGCTACAGAACCAGGTGCACCTAGTTGGCTACCTGATAGAAAAAATTGGCTTCAGTATCGTGCCGCTATTCAAACAATAATAAAGTTAGTTCAAGCAAGTGATCCCGCAGCAATCGAATTAGCGATAAGATATATTGAATTGAATTATTTTGGATCTTATTCAGGTTATCTACGCGAACGACTGGCACGCGGACTTAAGCAACAGAAGTTATCAGAAGACCAATCCAGAAGACTAATGTCACATTTCCGCAATCTGATTGACAAGAATCAATGCTTCCTAGAATTTAGAGAGTATAAGAAGCTCAGAAACCAATTACTAACCAAGAACTAAAAATGTAGAACAAGATAGAATGAGAAGGTAGTTGAGGTCACTCCGGTGATCTGCGATTCTACCTTATGATGAAAATCAATAAAAATACCTCAGATAAGCCATTCAAAGC
>Ga0115000_10002944_pt1 | contig 14379 bp, 11 predicted proteins | sample ArcticOcean_MG_C_6_FD_89690 | JGI IMG/M metagenome (GOLD analysis project Ga0115000, IMG submission 89690) | Marine microbial communities from western Arctic Ocean - ArcticOcean_MG_CB8_128 | ecosystem: Environmental > Aquatic > Marine > Oceanic | place: Arctic Ocean: Canada Basin | collected...
TATATCGAGGAGTTGAGTGGAAATTTGTGCCCACAACTTTACTGTCCCAGGGCGATAGTTGCATAGGCAGTAAAACTTCTATAAATTTCAATGGCATAAAAAATGTTCTAGGAACTTTTTACCCCCCAAAAAATATATATGTTTGCAATGACTTCCTAAAAACTCTGCCGGAAGATGACATAACCTCCGGTATCGGCGAGATGTTACATTACTTTAGTATATTTGACTTACCTTTAGCCCAGCAACTCTCCGACAACTATGACAATTTAGTTTCTGATCGAAGCCAGATTCTATCTTATACTAAGAAATCACTAGAATATAAAAAGAAACTTATTGAGATAGATGAATTTGATAAAAACGAAAGACGAGTTTTTAATTACGGGCATACCTTTGGGCATGCTATCGAAACTTTAACTTCACATAATATTAGCCACGGGCTTGCAGTTATAATAGGTATGAAAATATCAAATCATATCTCTAGGAGGTCTGGTTTTCTTAGCGAAGACAAAAAGAAAACACTTGACAGTATCCTAAAGAATATATTCCATATTCAGTGCCCGGTTAATGAAGAAAATATTAATGAATATATGAGTTATCTCCTGAAGGACAAGAAGAATGTGGGGTCCTCTGTGAACTGTATTCTGATGGCAGACGATGGTCCCTTTATGCATGAGTTCAAGGATTTGAAAGTTTTAAAAAATTATATCCTGGAGTTTTGCAATGAATAGGGCAATCGGAAGAAGCTCAAAGTTTAATATAAATGCAGGGCTTGAGGAGAGTCACGGCTCTTATCTTTATGACAAAAAAACCAAAAAACACTATTTAGACTTTTTTGGTATGTATGCCTCTCTGCCTCTGGGTTATAACCATGAAATTTTTTCACAAGAATCATTCATGAGGGAGGCTATGCTCCACGCCAAAACTAAAGTGACTAACTGTGAATTTACAACAGACGAAACTCTTGAGTTTGATAAAAAGTTTCAAGAGTTTGCTGGGTCTGATGAATACACCAACTACCACTATAGTTGTACCGGTGCTTTGGCTATAGAATCAGCTATAAAGACCGCCATTATTTATAAAGGACATAGCACTCCGAAAATAATAACATTTGATGGATCGTTTCACGGGATTAATAGTTACGGAGGATTTATAACATCTAGATTTGATCCCGTGAAAAACAGGCTTGACGGATTACCCGAGATTTTTTCGAAAAAAATAAAGCCAACCATAGAAGAGGTCGAAAAGACTCTAGATTCTAATACTACTTGCGTTCTGGTTGAACCGATAATGTGTTCTTCCGGTGATAATTATTTAGATATAAATTTCCTTAAAGAATTACGCAGTATAACAGAAGAGATGGATATACCACTTATTTTTGACGAAATACAGATTGGATTTTGTACATCGGGTAATATTTGGTATTCTGACAAAATTGAAGTTAAACCTGATATTTTAGTCTTTGGCAAAAAGGTTCAACTTTCTGGCATTATGGTAAAAGAAAAATTTTCAAAGTTATTTGAGAAGCCGATAATGTTGGAAGTTACATGGGACGGGAATCCAGTGGATATGGTAAGGGGTAAATATATCATAGATGCGTGTATAAAATATGATCTATTAAATAATGTAAATAAGCAATCAGAATATTTTAAAGAACTTTTAGGCGAGAAATCCAAAACACTAAACTTTCGTAATAGTGGGTTTATTATGGCTATGGACTTTTCTAGTACAAAAGAGAGAGATAGTGTCGTGGAAAATCTATATCATAATCAATTTTTGGTCAATTCCACAGGAAAGAACACAGTGAGGCTACGCCCGTCTCTTGCAACAACTAAGCAGGATATCGAAAAGTCCATTGAATTGTTTGAAATTTGCTTTAGGAACTTAGGAATATGAAAAAAAGAACACTTTATATCATAGGTACCGGACCAAGTCTAAAAGAGATGGATATGGACTTATTGAAGGACAAGGATACTATAACCTTTAATAGAGCATACATTGCCTTCGACGATTGGGGTTTTACCCCGACCTATCATATGTGCATCGACGCCAACGACCTTCGGTCAATATACGGAGACCTCTTAAAACTTGAAAAGACGACCGATATTAAGTTTTTCTTATCAAATACTACCGATAATGATGCTCACGATCCAGAGGATTTCTGGGAAGAAGAGTGGGTCAGCGATGAAAATATGTTCCCACTCTCTCCAAACATAACCCGTATTATAGACACAATAGAGCCAAGCCCTCCCGGCACCCCTGTAAAAATAGAATTTTTAGATATTTGGGTTAATCACAACCCCTATAAAAATGAATTAAGATCAAATGTTCTTCCAAATGCAGGAATTATGTCTATGCTAATTGGGTTCTTGATGTTAGGTTATGATGAAATTGCGTTTATTGGATGTGACTGCCGTTATAGAAACGATGAGGAAAGTAACAAATATCTTGTTAAGAAGGGCAAAGCTTTTAAGTCAACAGAGAATTATGATACAAACCATTTCAGGGATGACTATTTTGGCGAGAATATTACATTTGGTGCTCCGAACGAGGAAGAGATAATTTATCTGTGGGGACAGTTTTCGAATCATATTGAAAATCTGCGCAGCGGGTTAGGCAGGGACATCCAGGTATATTCTTGCACACCAGGATCAAATGCAAACGCCTTCTACCCTTATATCTCGCTGGATAACTTTGTAAAAGGGCAGAGGGACCCCGAAAGACTTCCATCTGCAAGCCCAGGGTGGGCCGATGTTCATCCTGGACTCGGAGTAAAGATCCACAAGGAACATCTCGGAATTGACCAACCACCTAAAAGAGAAGAAAATTAAATGTATAATCGTGTATTGGTTACGGGCGGGTCTGGATTCCTAGGGAAAAGGCTTAAGACCTTTATCCCACATTGGGAATATTTATCCTCCAAGGACTGTGATCTTCTATCTACTGAAAACATTCGCCATGCCCTCAGGGAGTATAAGCCAGATGCAATTTTACATTTAGCCGGCATTGTCGGCGGCATTAAAGCAAACAACGAAAAGCCTGCTGAGTTTTTTTATATGAATTCCCTGATGTCCTTGAATCTAATACAAGAAAGTTATCTTGCCGGAGTTAACAGAATGTTAATCTCTTTAAGTACTTGCGCTTTCCCAAATAAAGTAGAGCAGTATCCTTTTACCGAAGATGAAATTTATAATGGAAAACCAGCCGAAACTAACTTTAGTTACGGCTTTTCGAAGCGCCTGTCCCAGGTCCAAGCGTTATCATATAGAAAACAATATGGACTAAACTACTCTACATTCTGCCCTTCAAATTTATACGGGATCGGGGACCACTTCGACTCGGAATTATCACATTTTATATCTGCTTTAATAACAAAGGTTTCAAATGCCAAAGAAGGGGATACAGTCGAAATGTGGGGGTCTGGAAACCCACTTCGCCAACATCTTTATATTGACGACCTATGTAAAATAATTCCAGAACTTTTAGAGAAACATAATTCGGAAGTTCCTTTGATTGTCGCTCCCAATGAAAACTTATCGATATCTCACATCTGTGATATATTAAATAAAATAAGCAATAAAAAATTAAAGTTTACTTTTAATGGAAAATTAGATGGACAATATAGAAAAGATGGATCTAATAAGAAACTCCACAATTTAATTGGGGATTATGACTATACAACTTTGGAAGAAGGTCTTAAGATAACATATGGATGGTATAATGTCAACAAAGAATAAAACAGCATTAGTCACGGGAATCACAGGGCAGGACGGATCTTATCTAGCCGAATTACTACTAGATAAGGGTTATAGGGTAATCGGGCTTAAAAGGAGAACTTCACTTCTTAACACTGATCGAATCGACCACATATTTAAGAATCCAAATCTAATCCTTGAATACTATGACTTAAACGACACCTCCTGTATCTGGAACTTAATGTTAAAGTATAAACCAGACGAAATTTACAATATTGCTGCACAATCTCATGTAAAGGTCTCTTTTGATATCCCAGAGAGCACTGTAGACGGTATTGCTCTGGGGACCTTAAGAATCCTCAACGCAGCAAAAGCGATTGTACCCGATGCAAGAATATATCAGGCATCATCCTCAGAAATGTTTGGGGATAACCCGGAAAACCCACAGAATGAAAAGACCACCTTGATGCCGGCATCCCCGTATGCCTGCGCAAAGGTATTTGCTCACAATATAATAAGAAATTATAGGCTTGCTTATGATATGCACGCTTCTAGCGGCATATTATTTAATCACGAGTCCCCACGCCGTGGTGAGACTTTTGTAACAAGGAAGATCACTCTGGCCGCCGCAAGAATAAAGCTGGGACTACAGGATAAACTATATCTTGGAAATCTAGACGCAAAACGAGACTGGGGTTTTGCGGGGGACTATGTCGAAGCAATGTGGCTGATGCTTCAACAAGACAAAGCCGAAGATTATGTGATTGCCACCGGAGAAACCTACACGGTAAGAGAATTCCTAGAAAAAGTGTTTATTATCGCTGGACTGAACATTGAAGAGAGGGTAGAGATAGACGAGAGACTATTTCGCCCCCATGAGGTTCCTTTGTTATTGGGAGATCCATCCAAGGCAAAAAAGAACTTAAACTGGGAACCTAAAGTAAAATTAGATGAATTAGCAGATATGATGTACAAGGCCGATTTTAAATACGTTTTAGAAAACGAACTAAAGGAGAAAAAATGAAACTTTCAGATCAAGCGGTGGGGGCATTACTAATGACTTTGCAGAAGTGCCTCTCAGAGCAAACAGATATAACAGAACTTTTGTCCGATTGGAAACTTGAGGAAAGAGATGGGGAAGTTTTTGTTCTCAATCCTCCTGCCGTATCAGTCCCGACTGTCAACGAAGAGACCATGGGCGACAACAAAGAATTTAAATTCGAGCTACCATAAAAATGCCTCGATATGAATACCAGTGTGAATCTTGTGGCGGGGAATATTATATTGCCCACTCGTACCGGGAGAAGGTTGTAGACTGTATTCAGGATAATTGCGACGGCAAGATTTCAAAGATCATGTCAAAGATAACGATCAGGAAAAATAAAGTACCTTTTAACAAGGTGGGATCAGTTGTTGACCAATCAATTGAGGATTCCAAAGATAGCCTTAAGAGGGAAAAAGAAAACTTAAGGAAAAAAAGAAAATGACCCTGTACTTAATCTTATCCCTCAGTGTCGTCATAAATATTACTTTTGTATGGTATCTTAAAGAAGTCGTAAAGAGATTTTCCCAATACGAATCAGAATCTCAAAATCTTCTGGTTATGATAGATGACTACCTATCTCACCTAGGCTCCGTATATGAAATGACAACATTTTATGGCGATGCTACAATAAAAGGGTTGCTAGAACATACCTCCGATGTGAAAGAGAATTTGTTAGTCCTCAGAAAATTATTTATTTTAGACTCCCTTGAGGAGAGCGAAGAGAAAACAAATGAGCAACCAGAAGAATAAAAAGAAAAGACATTATTTTACTAGTGACACTGAACAGGCAATACTCAAATATTGCGGTACAGATGATCTAAAAATTAGAACAAAACTCTATGTAGACGACATCCAACCAGCGTTTAACGAGTTGGTCGATAAAATTGTGTACACCTATAAATTTACCTCTCTAGAAAATATTGATGTTCTAAGGGAAGATTGTAAAATATGGCTAACAACTATCCTCGGTAAATTTGATGCTTCTCAGGGTACTAAAGCGTTTTCTTACTTTTCGGTAGTTACTAAGAATTGGTTCACTCACAAGGCGAAGAAGCAGACCAAAAAAAATAGAAGAGAAATAGAATACGATTCAATGATCAGAGAGGTCGATGCGGTTCAATGCGCTCAGACAAAAGACTTTTTTGATGTTGAGGAAGACTATCAGTTTTGGCTTCATCTTCTAAACGAGATTGATGGCTGGCAGAAAATATATTTAAAAGAGAACGAAAAAAAGGTATTAGATGCAATCGTTACCTTAATGACAAATATAGAACAAATAGAGATTTTTAATAAAAAAGCAATCTACCTTTATATGCGTGAAATTACTGGGTTAAACACTAAACAGATAGTAAGCTGCTTGAATAAGATGAGGGCTAAATATAAAGTCTTCAAACAAAAGTGGGATAATGGCGAAATTTGAGTTTGTTGCTATTTATTAATAGGAGACACCCTCATGAAAAAAGATTTAGATTCGTTATTGGAGCAAGCAATTGAAAATATTAAAAACGACCGACAGACCACAGAAATACTTCTAGAGAAGTTAGAGAAGTATTTAGAAGTCTCACCCGAGCGTTACGCTGACTCTGGTACCACGGCAGCCAAATTTGTAGAAACCCTGCAAAGAAGCAACGAACAACTAGTTAAGATAGCGATCCTTGTTCAAAAGAAGGATGCAAGTTTAAAAGATGTTTCCCTTGATGATTCAGATAGGAATCAGTTATTTGATATTATAAATGGCGGAGAAGAATGAACGAAGACGATATTGAAAGAGAATTATCCGGAGATAGGTCCAACAACCAATCCCATCCACTTCAAACTGGGTTAAACCTATTTCTATATAAAGGCACTGATGTCCTCTCGTCAATGATCGAGGAATATTTTACCCCGAAGAGTAAAGACCCAGCCTACCAATACGGAATATGTTTACACTCCGAGCCGTCTGGCGATGATAGCGAAACAATTAGATCTTGGGTTAGAATTCCCACAGAACACAGTATGATCATACAACCTCGGTCACCTAATGACTTGGAAGTTTTTTCTATGCACGCTGAATGCATAACAGTCGGCGAAACACAACCCAACCCAGGACAGGTTGTGAAAGTCGCATTGAAAAATCCGGGCATAAATACTGGATACCAAGTCGGAGAAATTTTGGAAGTGTTGGGTGGCAATGTCTCTTATGTGGCCGGCGGGATAGGGGGAGGCTCAGAGACTTTTGAAACATGTTTCTTTGGCAGCGAGCCTCCATCCTCTGTTTTACCCCCCGCAGGTGAAACGACGACTGGAGCTAACTCCGAAGAAGATGACACTCCAACATATAAAGAAAGAACTGAGCCGAAGACTGGTGTGGGCTGTGGAAAAATTTATAAATTCGCAGACTTTGCAGCACAAGATTTAGCAAGTATGAATACTAGCGGAGCAGGAATAGGATTAATCCACGAGTCAGAAGCATTTAGAGAATTGCCATACGAGGATGCAAATAGCAGAAGATTATGGACAGTCGGGTGGGGGAGCAAGATTGATAAGCGTGATACTGACGGTGCTGAGAGACATATGGCATATAAGAAATTCATTATTGCCAACGGCGGCACCGCTGCTCAAGCAGATTCTTATACTGGAAAAATAACTAAAATACAGGCAAACGAGTTATTCAAAGTTGATTTAATTAACTTTGAGAAAAAAGTTAAATCACTGTTTAGAGGAACCAAACTTAGGCAAACACAATTTGACGCCCTGGTTTCTATAACTTATAATGCAGGAACCGTATTTAGCAAACTAAAGAACGCAATTAAGAAGAACCCAGACGATCCAGGCATCGCCGCAGCCTTCACTAGCAACGCAGTCACGGCAGGAGGCAAACGATTGCGTGGGCTAGTGAAGAGAAGACAAAGAGAGCTTGATTTCTATTTTGGTAAAGTTTCCACCGCCCAAATGGATCAGTTACAAGAAAGAAAGAAAAAAGAAACCAGAACGGCGACTCGGAATGCAATTTCGAGTAGGTAACAAATATGTCAGACTTAATAAGAAAACTAAACACAAACACGAATGCGGCGAATTCTCATAGAAAACCTGGTCAAAGCGTTAAAGATTTTGAACTTCAAAATAACGGGGTATATCATACAAATCTCAATGAACCCGTAATCCAGTTTAATAAGGCAGAATCGGAAAAAATAATTCAGCAAAAAAACTCTATTATCGTAATGGGTAGAGATCGCCCCATGGGCATTACTAGCGGGTACGGAGCCCAACCATCAATGGGGAATAGCGCTTGTATTGATATCATTGCTGGTCCAACTGGCATCCAAGCCAAGGAGGTTATCACCGAGGCCAATATGTCTGGTCTTGGCCCAGACCGTAAGAGGCAGATAAAAGTAACCACTGATAAGGACCCCTCACGAGATGCCGCTAGAATTTACCTTTCCCAAAGAGCAGACATTGACGACCCAAGATGGTTTAACCTTCCTAACGGGACTATTGGATCAGTCAAAACAAGATCTGCCATCGCTATAAAAGCCGATGCAATTCGTATAATCTCACGGGATGGCGGCATAAAGTTAATTGCCGGCGGCGGAGATACTAAGAACGCCCAAGGGGTTACAACCACCTGGTCTCAGGGAATTAACTTAATCGGTGGTGATGGTTCAACGCCTTGCCAGCCAATGGTCAAAGGAGACAACCTAGTCAAGTGCCTCATCGACGTTCATTCCTGCATGAAGGATTTGTTTGGTATGATAAACATCATACAGAAGTCACTGGTGAGTCACCATTTTAATTATGCAACACACACTCATCCGGTAGATGTTACAAAGGCATTAGCGTTCCCAGCAATTCAGGCAGCCCTGATGTCCTGGGAGGATCATTCTAAACTGATCGTTAAAGGAGCAGCCCTGGCTGTCAACCTAGGCCGCCACCGGACACAATATCTAGACAAACTGGGTGGTGAAAAACATCACATTAACAGTTTTAGAAATCACACTAACTAAGTAATCGTATCATGACATTTACAAAAAGACATAGAGATATAGTAAACCCCTTCCCAGAAAGTTTCTCGGGCGATGAGAGGGACGGCTCGTCCTATCATTACGGATCTACTAGAAATCTCTGGGTTATGGAGGCGATCCACGATAGTTACATAAACTTTGGTATTTTTCCTCAAATTGGTCATAAATTAGAGATTATCGGACCAGTAAGCGATGAAAGCAGGTATATAACTCTCGCCGACGCACGGGCCTACGCTGCAATGTATCCTCAGAATTGTAAGGTAGTGCCTGACCTATCTGCTAAAATAACCACAAGATTCAATCCACGACTTGCCGTTAGCGGTCTTGGATATATTATGAAGAAGATATCCCCTTTAGAGTCTTTTACCGCCTTGAGGGGGGTGGCATCTGCTCTAGGTGAACAAAACCAACTTTACAAATTTATATCAAAGAGCGCCCCTGAGGCACAAATACCAGAAAATCAAGTACCAGAAGTATCTTCCGAACTTTCTTTAGATTCAAAAACCCAGATGATGGTCGTAATCCCATTTATAACAAGTACAAGCAGAATTAAAAACCTGAGGCTGTCTATGGGGTATGATATAGACAATATTATATCTCCCAACAAACCATTGGAATCAATTAGATCTAGATCGGTAACTTCTTCAACCTCAGACACCAATCAGGTGCCGGATATTGATATGGACGATTGGGCCGCCAACGTGGCCCCAGAAAAAGATAAAAATATTGTTTATTATAACTCAAAGAAAAGAAGATATTATTTCTCTCAGAGGACAAACTCCAGAAACCCGGAAGATTATAAGTATGAAGTAATTGACGTTAACGTTAAATCTTATCTGAACCCGTCCAATATATTATCATTTAGGAATAAGGCGCTTGAAAGCCTTCTCATATTTCTTGGGTCAAAGACCAAAAATATTTCAAATAAACAAGAAGTTTTAGATTCCCTTATCATAGAGGTCAAATACGGCGACTCTTCCCGCCCGCTCCCACCAGCCCGTAGGGGTGTTTGGCTGCTAAACGCCTCAGTATCGAAAGATACCTTGCTAAGTTTGGTTGATCTCGGAGAAACTGAAACTGTTGTTCCGGAAGAGGAAGAGTATTTTTACCCGTCTCCAGTACATACCGCTAAAAATATAATACAAAACACACTACCAAATAAAGAAATCTCTAGGATTGTTGGGACTCATAAGGAAAATATATCTAAAGCTTCATTTTTGTTAGACTTCTACGTGCAGCAGTTGCAGGACCAAGGTGTATCACGTAGCGATATATCCGGACTTGATCTTGAGCAGGAGACTCAAAAATTAACATTTTTCTCTGATGACTTAAATAACCTGTTCCGACTGTACAGCATTGTCCCAAGCGACAATGATGGACTGGAGATAAAGTTTTCTGAAGATTTTAAGATAGAGTATCTTGTTTATAACGGCACTGTCCTGATATCTTATATCGGAAAAGATATCAGGAGCCTTCGAGAGAAGAACTCAAATGTTTTTATAGAGGAAGATGAAATTTCTGTCGATACCGAAAGTTCACAGAACGTTTTTCTTAATATGTCACAGACAAGTTTCAGTTACCTTTTCCACTCCCCGGCGATTGCCGCAGAAGCCATGGTGTCTGATCCAAAACAAAGAGTGCCCTGGACAGAATTTTTAGAGAAGTATACCTACCCAGATATAAACAGGTCCTCTATCAGGGGATCAAAATTAAATTTTACCCAAAGATTCAAGAGAGATGGTCTCGGCACCGAGGTCCAGGGCTTTGATACTAGCACTTTACATAAAACTTTTGCAGATAGAACAAATATTATTGGGAAAAGAGTTAATATAACCACTAAAGATCTTTATCTAAAAGTGAACTCTGCTATCGGCGAGTGCAGTACAGCGCAAGCAGAACTTTTAGTAGATGGGGTCAAACTATACTCTGCCATAACAGGGAAGACCTCGATAAGAAAAATATTGGCCTCCTCTATTTCTTTCATTAGAAATCAGCTGATCGAGGATAAAGAACACCAGAAATTTCTTCAAGACGCAGAGGGTTATATTAACAGCCCAGAAAAAGTGATGCGTGATATCGAGCAAGAAATTAATCAAGAACTGGGGTGTGTTTTAGATATAATTGGGGATTCGGTAGCAGCAGTCTTACCGATCGTCCCGAGCGGAACAGCAAGAAGTATAGGAGATTTAACCAAAAATACAGCCAAATCCGGCACCGCATCTCTTTATGATATTTCAAAGAATAAACTAACTGGGGTAACTATACCCAGGACAAAGTCCTTCAATCTTCTAGATTCGTATATTGATGGCGTCGCTGAAATTCTTGAAGAGACGGTTAAAAGTTTCATACTCTCTATCTTTAAAGATGTGGTTAAAGCCTCTCTTGGTTGCGGACCAGTGCAGAAGAATGATAAGCCTGATGTAAGTAAGCAAAGGAACAATAATGTTTATTCTCTAATAAGGATAAACGACCTTATCAATGACCAGGGAGGTATTGATATAGTAGAGATTGCAGGAAATGCTGGCATACAAAACTACCTTGTCACCACTCTTGGGGAATCAACACCTGCTACAGAATCCATAATCAGCTCGGCTGGAGACATTACTTCTAAACTTCGCCAAGGGGCTGACGGTAACTCATATGTTTATTTACCGCCAATAAAGGAACAACTGGACCAGTTTAATGAAGATGTCTCAGATATCCTGACAAGATCCGAGGCTTTGGCTGTCTTAGGCGGCGACGCAACAGAGCAAACCATGGCATTAATAATGGAGATGGTCTTCGAGGGGGCTGTTGATATAGAGAATCTGAACGAGGAACAAAAAAACAACGAAACCTTCATGAAGACTAGACAAGAATCTTATAAATCGGGAGATATAAAATACGCAACGCTTGATCTTAAACCAATAACTATTCTAGAATATTTTGGCAAAATCGGTTCATCTTTAGAGGGTTTGGAATCCCTACAGGATGAGGAAGAAATGGATCCCGAGTCTGCATATTGTGAGTTTAAGGAGCCTACGGGCGTTACACCTTCTGACATGGGATTATCTTCTGAACAAGTTCAGGAACACCTAGAGCAGAGGATTGAGGCGAAAAAGGCTAAGATAGACAGTTACTGCGAACAGTATTTAAGACCTATGCTATCTCTGGACAACCAGATCAGGAATTTATTCGATGATCTATCCCCCCCAGAGTTTTATAGTTCGATGTTAAAAAGTATAGCGGACGGATCTAACGCTGCCGCTGAGGCGGCTCGCCAGGCTCTTCAATCTCTTACTCAGAGACCAGCACCAGCCTCACCTTCTGAAGATCTAGAAGACTATGAGTTATACACGGTTATAAACTCGGTATTCGAGGGAGGACAGGCTTACGGTCAGTTGAGGATTAATTCGGAAGGGCTACCAGAATGGTATATCGGCAATCCAGACACCGTCGGCGAAATGTCTTTTACTTTTAACAACAATAACGCAAGATTTCGATTTTCTGATAACACGAACGAAGAAACCGAGGACGAGGAATCAAGCAGAATAATTGCGATATCAGAGTTATCACAGGATAACGCCCCTTGTGAGGATGGCACTTATAGCCTAAAAAATATGACCGACAGCACGGGGCACGCTTCAAACTCGTTTAAAATAAACGAAAGCGTTTTAGGTGCTATGAACACGGCCCTGGATAACCTAGACTACCTAGGACCCGCCTATAACGTAATGAGAAACAATATTTTCGGAAACAACAGTACATTTCGGAAAGTAGAAAAATCCGGTCTAATTATACAGAATAGATCTCCAGAATCTCGCATCGCCGATCTTGTAGCCGACTTTTACGTTACAAAAACAGATACTTATGATGCTCCAGCGAGATTTAGAAAGTTTTCGAAAGCAATAACCTCTGCAACTTTTAGTCTTGTAGAGAAAGCCTGTATTACTGCCGAAGAAGAGAGAATTGCCGAGGCGGCGCTGGGCGGACTGCACGCCAGGGTAATGAATTTCTTTTTAAATGTCGGTCCCCTCCTTAGGGCATATGAAGGTTGGAACATACCAGATTTATTAAATGCCATTGCAGAATATTTAACTTCTGAGATCAGAGCCGATTTAATTGACAAGAATCTGTACGGACTCTACCTCGATGCCATGCCTCTTGTCCGGGATGGGTACTCTTTACCAGAGGATAAGAAAAGACCAATCCGGGTTGCTTACGAGATAACAGGTGTCGAAAACACAGAAACAATATTTAAATATACGATTAAGCAACTTATAATCGCTTCTCTCGTGCAGGTTATTGATAGTAGAATATATACTAACTCAATGGTGAACGCACTCACCAGAGAAGATAAAGATGTTCAACAATGGTTTTCTACCGCCGCTAAGGTTTTAAAATCCAATGTTTTCCCTGTGGGAACCACAACCGCCCCGTTGACCCCAGGAACAGGATTAGACGGTATACTCCTAGAGATTGCGTCACTAACCGATCGAACTTTTGAAAATAACTATGCAATGTATTACTTTCCGGTCCCATTGGTCTGGGCAATGAATATAATGTTCTTTGATAAGTCTGTAAAATTAACACAGAGATATCCACAGTTTAAATTTTATTCTGGTCAGCGTGTTGCGCTCGCCGACGATAATTTCCTGTCTGCTGTTAATGATGCTCACATAAGCATATATTCTTCGCCATTTGAGGGATATCCGGTACAAGTAGGGAAAAACTTCTACTACTCCAAGGAAGGTCTTCTAAAAAGACTTGAGTGGCTTAAGGGACAAAGGACCCGAATAAAGGAATTAGAGTTTTTATTCGGAGGAATGCCGTTAACTATAAATCCTAACTATGGACTAGACAAAAACAGGGCTTATAAAGTGGGGGGAGAAAACGTTAACTTGCTGGCGACAAAGGACGAAGATTCCTATAGAGAATTTTTTAACGATATCTATAGAGTCGCTATTCCTAGATTATCCACATTGTATGATACTCCCGAATCTTTGATGAGTATAAAAAAGATAGGACTCTCTTATGATTACATCGGCGGCGCTCCAGCACAATGGCCTCCGAACACCGACGGCTCCCTAAACAACTTAGGAAGAAAGGCTTGGTATGAAAGAATGCGCCTGATTGGATTAGGCGGCGAAGGCGAAAACCGGAGTTTAATTTGGCAGTACTTAAATGGAAAAGATATAAGACATCGATTCGATGACTGGGACGTGGTTGTGGGCGAGGATTCTGATGGAAAGACAATGAATTTTAAAACTTTCTTGATGACAGCAAGACTCTATGCTCTAAACGAAAATGCGTTTGTACCAGATCCAGATACGAGGTCCAACACCTCCGAAGCCTGGGCCGGCGTTGCGTCTGTCCTCATTGCCGGTGCGTCTCTCGCCGGAACTGTTGCCCTTGTTTCTGTTCTATTCACCGCCGCCACCGCTTGGGCGGTGACCACCGGCACGGTTCTAGCGACGGCTTTTGCCACAGGACCCGCTGCACCATTTGTTTTCGTTGGAATTATCCTAGCCATGATAGGAACAGCCCTTTGGGCGGTTTTGGATGATTATGACTGGGAAGACCCTGCGTCCAACAATTCATTGTCCCGTGTAAGTAATGATTATGCGCCGATTCGCCTAAAAGCTGAACTCTTGCCAGAAAA
>Ga0115000_10002947_pt1 | contig 14373 bp, 23 predicted proteins | sample ArcticOcean_MG_C_6_FD_89690 | JGI IMG/M metagenome (GOLD analysis project Ga0115000, IMG submission 89690) | Marine microbial communities from western Arctic Ocean - ArcticOcean_MG_CB8_128 | ecosystem: Environmental > Aquatic > Marine > Oceanic | place: Arctic Ocean: Canada Basin | collected...
GCAAAAGGAGAAGGACCGAGCACTTGGTGAACTGGAGGACGTGGGCATTGCCAGAGTACTGCTGGGCAAACGGACACAAGAGGCACACGAGGGACGGATTGAATTGTAAAATTGTTACCTATAAATAGGAACACCATATTAATAAAAAACTATGATTTATTTACTACTTTTGACCGGACTCGTCGGGACACAAGCGGTGTTTGCCCCCGCGGATAGAGCTGCTTTGAAGGCGGCTGTTGGGAGTTGTAGCGACGATTTCAACGATTTCAACTCTGCCACAGGAAGATTTAACATCATATGTACTGGTGGGTGTTTGGGTGAAACACAGGACGGATCGTGTCCAAAATTTGCGGCGTCGAACGATGTTACTGGCAATCCGTACGGTGTGATCGGTGATTGGGATGTGTCCCGAGTGATTTCCATGAGTAGGATGTTCATATATTCTGCATTCAACGGCGACATATCCAAGTGGAACACCGGGGCGGTGATTTCCATGGACTTCATGTTTACTGGCTCACAGTTCAACGGCGACATATCCAAGTGGAACACCGGGGCGGTGACTGACATGGAGCTTATGTTCCAAGGAGCTTCTGCATTCAACCGCGACATTTCCAAGTGGGACACCAGTGCGGTGACAAGCATGTATCAGATGTTCTTTGCTGCCACCGTGTTCAACCAAGATTTGTCCAAGTGGAACACCGGGGTGGTGAGTGAGATGTACAATATATTCTATGGAAGCGGTTTCAAACGAACATTGTGCGGTGGGCAATGGGGACTTGCATTCTCTTCGTCTTCCGGATCAACCGGACGACTTGGGTGTTGCCCAGCCGGTAGTTTCATGTCAAACCCCATGTTTAATTCATTCTCGGTAGCAAATTCATGCCAACAGTGCCTGCCCGGTTCTTTTGGATCGACTTCGTTAAACGATGATACTCAATGTACTGCATGTGAGCCAGGCAAGTACAGCAGTATCGGGAGTAGTTCTTGTGCTACGTGTACAGGTGGCACGTTCAGCATTGGTGGTGCATCCAGTTGTTCGTATTCCGCAACTACGTGTCCTGCGGGGACCTATGCAAGTGGAACGGCATGTCAACCATGCAGTGCCGGCACATACTCGACAACTGTCGGAATAACCGATTGTGATATTTGCAGTGCTGGCAAATATTCGACAGACACCGGAAGAACAACCGATTGTGATCAAAGTTGCATTGCCGGCACGTACATCAGTGATACCACCAACGCAGCCAACCACGATGCAGAAGACGATTGTCAAGTTTGCGGTGCTGGCACATACTCGGCATCAACTGGAACAAGCGATTGCAATCTCTGTATTGCCGGCACGTACATCAGTGATACCACCACCGCAGCCGAACACGATCAAGCAAGCGATTGTATTGTTTGCAGTGCGGGTAAATATTCGACCGCAAATGGAAGAACAAACGATTGCGATCTTTGCATTGCTGGCACGTACATCAGTGATACCACCACCGCAACCGAACACGATCATGAAAACGATTGTACCGTTTGCAGTGCCGGTAAATATTCGACAACTACCGGAAGAACCATCGATTGCGATATTTGCATTGCCGGCACGTACATCAGTGATACCACCACCGCAACCAAACACGATGAACAAGACGATTGTATCATTTGCAGTGCAGGTAAATATTCGACAGACACCGGAAGAACAAACGATTGTGATCAAAGTTGCGTTGCCGGCACGTACAAAACTGCAGTACAATTAAAGTGTACCATTTGCAGCGCCGGTAAATATTCGATTGCTATTGAAAGAACAACCGATTGCGACCAAAGTTGCATTGCTGGCACGTACATCAGTGATACCACCACCGCAACCAAACACGATCAAGAAGACGATTGTCAAGTTTGCGGTGCTGGCACATACTCGGCATCAACTGGAACAAGCGATTGCGATCTCTGTACTGCCGGTACGTACATCAGTGATACTACCACCGCAACCAGCCACGATCAAGCAACCGATTGTATTGTTTGCAGTGCTGGTAAATATTCAACCACCACAGGAAGCACCTATTGCAATGATTGTCCTGTCGACACAACCATCAGTGATACCACCACTGCCACCAAACACGATCAAGTAAGCGATTGCAAACTACCATGTTCGTTTGAGAATGATTTCACCGAATGCACTGCCTCTCAATGGCAACAAATCAAGGTATTTTACAGCGAGAGTTGCCCTACTTAAACTCTCTCAGTCTGTAAAAATGCGTATTCTGAGCATCGACGTGGGTACCCGCAACCTGGGTTGGGCAGTGTACGACAATGGGTTCCGGGACGTGGGCGTGCTCGACCTTCACAAGTACGCCCCGGTGGGCAAGGGGACGGACTACGCGCTGCAGGTGCGCAAGTTGTCGGAGACCGGGTTTTTTGACGCCGACGTGATTTTGGTGGAGATCCAGATGCGTTCCTGCATGAAGACCATTGCGAACAGCATTCGTTGTTTCCACTGGGACAAGACGATTCGAATTGCCCCGCAGTCGGTGCGGCGTCATTTTAAGACAATTACAAAGAAACACAGTTCCAACAAGAAGGCGCACTTGGCTCTGGTTGCCGAGTGGGATTTGCCCGCGAGAATCCGTGCCAAGTTGTTGGCGCACAAAAAGAAGGACGATATCTGCGACGCCGTTGTACAATTAATGTACTATATACAGTCGCCTAAATATGGGTAAAATGGACCCTAACATTCGTCAAGTGATTCGACAGGAAAACCGTAAATTTGACGACGACGTGTCTCAACATCGAATGATGTGGTACTCTGAAATGTCGTTGTACGCCAGTGTCGCTTCGGCTCTCATTGGTCTGATGAATCTCTTTGTAAGTTGGCGCTCTGCATGACGTCGTTGAAGAGTCGGATGCGTTGCTCCACTCGATCGCGCTGCACTTGGAGGGCGGTGTTGGTGGTGCTGAAATCTTTGCGGACCATTCTCCATTTCCGGGCGCTGTGGTCGGCTTTGGAGGAGAGGTACTTGAGTTGGTCGAGGGCTGCTTTGAGATGCAAAAGGGTGGTGTACGCCGGGTGTTTTATTTCTAAGGCGGTGTAGAGTTGGACGATGGCGGTGGCGGTGTCGATGGTGGGGGCGGAGTCGTTTTTCAGGTCGTCGCAGGTGGTGACCCACTTGGTGACGGCGTTCATGGCTTTGGCTGCCGCAAACTGTGTACCGAAGTAGACGACGGGTAAAGCTGCCAAGTAGTACGCCATTTTGGTAAACTAAACCTCCATGTTTATAGTTTGGTAGTTTTTTGTTTCTGTCCGACAATCCCAGTAGAGTGGTCTGTTGGGACAGCACAATCCACCCACATGACCAACTATAGAAATTCCTACGGCTAACAGAGCAGTGTACCAAATCTGATGTGTGTGAAAGCAGCTGCACACAGCCCTGCACCCATTGAGCTACTATTTCATGTGCCATTGAATTTCTTAGGTGGTACCTGTAAAATCCAATTGCAATGTGAACCTATGAAGCAAAAAATGGAGCCAACGCGTCGGATTGTACGTACGAGACAGCGACGGTAGAATTACGAGCAGTGCTGCATCAAAGCAGATGTAGTTGCAACTGATTGGTTTTGATTCCCAAACTTTAATTGTGGTAGGCACTCTGTAACATGTCATACAATACTAGTACATCATTGTGTTAAATAAATACAGTATAACTACAATAGTGTATACCGTTAATGAGTTGCATTCCTTGGTTATCAAAGTTGTATTCCGGTGTTGGTGACGGTGTTGGTGACGATGTTGGTGACTGTGACTGTGTTAATGTCGACTCTGACTCCGACGACTCTGTGAAATCTTGTCTCAGTGAGGATTCCGAGGAGCGTCGTCGACGTCGTTGGGCTCGTCGAGGTCGGGTTCCTCCGGTGCATTCGGTTCCTCCGGTGCCTCCGGTGCCTTCGGTGCCCCGTGAATTTTAATGTCTACTTGTTTCTTGACGACGACCAGTGCAAATACAATGATCCCTACAAATCCTACCATTCCCCAGGCAATGACGGCAATCTCACCCGCGTTCATTTGTTGAGATTTGTGTGTTATATATAGGATCAGAACCGAAGTTGTATTTTTTCATCTATGGGTGTTGCCAACTTTAGGATTGTTTTGGGGGGTGTTTCCGTGCATAGAAGTGCGACCGATATTGATGCACCCACGTGCCACAGGCTGTGCCAGGTCACGAGCCGTTTGCAGTACATTGCTGCCCCAAACATCACAATTGCAGCAATGAACCGAATACTTATGGTGTGTTTGACTGCTTTGTAGACGGCAAACATGATAATGATCGGAACTGCCATGTACAGTTCTTCAAACTGTTCGTAGTAGGTGAACAGGACACAGAGAAACATGGTGGGTGGACCTATGACAGTGGGCTCCATTATCGTGGTGCCAAAGGCGTAGTAAGCCAGGTACCTGGATGCAAATTGATCAAACAGTCCGTAGTGGGACGACGAATGCCACACCAGACTGGTGCACATGGTAAAGAACCCAATGATGCTGATGTCCGTCCTGTGCACGGTGTAGGCGTAAAACGCGGTGAGTCCAATGGCGCCGTTAGTGAGTAACGACATCCATTCGTCCTGGCTGGACTCGTTCACTATCGACAGAACTGCGGCGACGATAAACAGACCATACCCCAATACAATGTGCAACATTGTTGACACACGGTCGGTGTGTATAAATACTCAAACAATTTCAAACAATTTCACCCCGGTGTATAAGTGGGTATAAGTATGTGGGTGTCGTTTCAAAAAATGTTACCGCCGTGGTTTTTGTCTCATGCGATGTCTTTGACAATGTCTTTGACACGCAACGCGTCCGAGCTCAGTGACTTGTACAACCAAGTGCAGCCCCACTACGAGTTTGCCAAGGGACATTCGGGTGCTCTGCTGCACAGCAGAGCGTTTGTGGAGCCGTCGCCCCCATTGAAAATACCACCCTCGCACAACAGACGGCTCCTGCAAGGTTTGCACATGGTTGAAATCCCGGAAGAGTACGATGTGCGCCCTCGACAGGAGGTGATTGACCAGGGGCACTGCAATTCATGTTTTGCGATTACCGCCGCCGAGCAGATTAATTATTGGACCGAACGGCACAACTCTCCCCCGGTGTCCTACCAGACGTTGATGGACTGTGCGCCCGGTGCTTTGGGATGCAAGGGTGGGTTGATGGAGAACGTGTTTGAATGGGGTGGTCCGTACTACGGTGACTCCTGCGACGGGCTGACCGGGTTGGAGGTGGACGATTACGTGGTGATTTCCGATTTGGAGGGCGGCGACGTGGAGCCTCACTTGGCTGCCGCCGTGTACCAGTACGGACCGATTCCGGTGGGCATCGACTCGACCAGTTCTCGTTTCCTGACGTACCGATCGGGTGTGATACAGCCGGAGGAGTGCAACAAAGTCCCCAACCACGCCGTGGTGGTGGTGGGGTACACTCCTGCGTTTTGGATCGTCAAGAATTCCTGGGGTGAGAAGTGGGGAGAGGGTGGGTACGCCAAAATTTCCCGAGGACACGATACTTGTGGGATCTCGAGCTACGCCAGTTTTGCCACACATTTTAAGCCCTAAAATATGGCGAGCCACTTGGATTGAAATGTCTCCACAAAAAAAATATGCAAGCAATGAATACCCAAGAACAACAAGCCACCAACCCTAAAACCATGAACAACATTATGGAAGCCAACATGGAACCCAAGATTTCGACGTACCAAGTGAGCAAGGGCAACAAGACCGAAAAACGATACAAAGTGTCTCTGGTCATCAAAGACACCGAGATCCCTGCCTACTTGACGGTGGCTCCATTATTGACCCGATTCACGGAATTTAGTGAAAACGGCGACGCCGAAAAGTTTGGAAAAAACCTGGAAGACGGCAAGATGTCCGTGTCCCTGGTGTCCGGCGTGCCCGATGTAGTGGCTCGACAGATGCCACGGTTGGTCGACGACCAGACGACGACCATTGCCAAGCTCCGCGCGTACCACGCAAGTCTCGTGTTGCATGCTTTCCACAATTTGCCTAAAAAGGGTGCGGGATCCTGTGCGTTTGCCACCAAAGCTCGGGCACGAGCCAAAAAGGAGAACGTCGACAATGTCGAGGAGCGCGCGGCGGAGATTTATTTGGAAAACGCGCACTGTGGTGGCATTGCTGAAAAGGAATTTGAAGACGGTACCCGAGAGGTGGTTGTCATGAAACGGAAAGTCACTTCGTACGAAGCGGGGGTCAAGGGTCGCTACCCTCCGGTGTTTCACAAAATTGATTTTGAAGGCAAGTACCACGAGGTAGAAGTGGGGGATTACTTGCAAAAGGGCACCTTGGTCCAGTGCCGAGCCCGTCCTCAGTTTTTCACGGCGCCCAGCATGTACGGCACTACACTGTCTTTGGACAAGGACATTATTATTGTGTGGCGTCCCAAAGCCAACAAACGTTCGTACGAGTCTGCGGTTCTTCCAGCGTTTGTCGACGGTGACGACGAGCCCGAGGCAAAGAGAGTGAGAACCGAGTAAATTCAATATAAAAATACATTCTTATTTAAGCCCTCTCGTCCTGTACAAATATGTCTACCGATTCAACTCCTCCCATAAACATGTTGATTGAAGAAGCATACGTCAGAATATCTGTGTTGGAGCTGACGGCGCTGCACATGTATGCATTGGTACTGAGCATGGTCATTTTCCTTCTGCTGGTGACAGTGTTTGGGTTTTTGCACGAAGGCTACGTCAACTGTTCCGAGCGCTGCAAACCCAAGTCCGTTGAGTATGGCGAGACAGCCCGGTTGGTTGTGGGTGTGGAGAAATGTTAGGATTTGTGCCCGGTAAGAGTGCGCAAGAATACAGAGAGCACGCCAATACATTGTTGTCGGAATGCGATGCACCCTTTGTGAAACAGGTGTGTGATTGGTGGCAGAGTCCGGAGTGTTGGTACGCGTACGAGAGCAAAGCGGGTGCGCGTTGGTGGGGGAACAACGGTGGTCCCAAAAACTACTGCGATCGCCTATCGGAGACGGTGGCGGAACGCCCCTCTGCCCCCGCCATACGTGTCCGTGTTCGAACACCCTGTTTTTACTGCGAAAAAGATATCTTTAAGGCTGACGAGAAGGTGGAAATGTGTGTCCTGTCCTGTGCCTGCTCTACGTGGTACTTGCATACTGAATGTGAATCTAAGTTTGTTTTTCCCCGATGTTTTAAATGTAGCTCACTGTACTCCAAAACCACAATCAATAAGAGACTGTGTAGCCTATAAATATTGATATGTACATGTAAATGAGTGCCATCCGGCTGCCCAAGCTGAACCTTATTGGTATCCAAGTGTCTAAACAAGTCAGTCAAAAACTGGGCAGAACTCCTAAAATCCCTCACATGTTACTGCCCAAGACGCGTGCACCCAACTCCTCCAACTCCTCCAACTCCTCCAACTCCTCCAACTCCTCCAACTCCTCCACTAAGCAAACCCCTGGATGGACAAAGACCAAGATGCCTCGTTTTTTGATTCGATACCAGACGGTGATCATTGTCATGTGTGCCATGGTAGTTGTATTTTTACTGTTGTCAAACATGCAACAGGGTAAAATGTTACGACGCATACAAAAGGTAGATTGTGTGTCGACCAGGGGTGTGTTTACATGCAGCAGCAAATATTCGACCGGGACTATGATGATAAGCACCAGTGCCGCGTGCAAAGAGTACATTTACGAGGTGGGTGGTGTCCCCTTTGTCAGAATTCCTGGGTTTGACGGTACCATGGCAGTAAAGGCTGCTCACACTGTCCGAGTACGCGACGCGCGCCCCTCGTGCAAAATGACGATCCATCGAACTACCAAGGAGTTTTTGCCCGCAAAGCACAAGGGCATTGTGTGGGTGACTACCAAAAAACATACCCAGTTTACAATGGTCGTTAACGGGGTAGAGGTGTTGGAGCAGACTCCGGTGGCTTTGATCAACTCCAAAATCAACGGCAATTGGGTAGCCTACATATTTGACCCCGAAGTAGTCACGACTTTGGCAGATGTGGAAATAACCGGTGATTCGACCGATGCAATTCATGTGTATATATAGGTTTGAATATGTGGAAAATGGAAGCGTTCTTGAAAAAAAAGGACACGTGCAAAGATTTTGTTTATGCTGCCATTGTATTTGTGAGTGTCCTGGTGTTGTATTTTGTGTCGGTGCAGTATACCAATACGCGCATTGACCACCGGGTGCACGACTTTGTCACGGTGTCTCTTCCCGACGAGGTTGAGCTCGTGGTGACCGCTGCAGCCAACTTGATTCCTATTTTAGTAACTATAGTATATTTAACGCAGGGTTGTCGAGCAGTGGACATCCGGCGTCTGGCTCTGATGTATTTTTTAAAGGGTCTCATTCAGTTTGTGACCATAGTACCGGGTCCGGCGTACATTGACGGGTGTGTGGGCAAGAGTTTTTTGGAAGTGATGTCTGCGGGGATCTGTGCCGACATGATGTTCAGCGGGCACACCGGGATCGTGTTTTTATTAACCGGTTCGTACTGGCGCTGGCTAATGGTACCGCTGGAGGCAGTTCTGCTGGTGTTGGGCAAACAACACTACATCTCGGACACCATTGTATCCGCAATCGTGTGTTCGTGGATTGAATTAAGGGTTGTCTGACCTATAAGCAGATCGACGGTGTTCTAAATGTACACGTTCAAGGCGACGGAAACGACCGACGCTTCGTACGACGAAATCCAACGCAGTTTGTCCACGCACCCCAAACTGAAAGACATTTACGCCTGTGCAAAAAAGGGTTCGGCGTTCTTTCTGTACAAGGGTTGTACACGGGAGGTGCTCAGTCTCTTGCCCGGCGGTGCAGCACACATCGTGCCCCTGAAACCCGACAACCCGCTGCTGTGCATGCCCACGACCCCCGGTGTAGTGTACATTTTTGGATACACTTGAGTACATTTTAAACAAACCTTAAATGTGATTTCACATCTTCTGTCACAATTTTGTTTAATGCTGTCTTCACATCTTCCTGCGTGAAAACATCACCTAACTGTTCCCTCAGAGCATGCAACACCGCATGCATTCTACGCTCCAGTTCTTTATCCAGTCTACCCGTCGGCATGTACATGTCATGCAGGGCTTTACGGTTGAGTTGATATTCTTTCACAATGTCCTCCTTTACAGAGTCCAATATTTCCAACATCTGTGCACGGACACGGGGGTTGTTCGCTGCGGGGACATCCTTCCAGTTACCCGTCGCTCTCGCATGCAGAACCTGAGAAATCTCAGGTTGTTCTCTCAGAAACGCAGTGGCAAATGCCAACGCTCTGTCATTGCGTATCTGATTGTTCATTGCTATTGCCTGTTTTTCTAATTCTTCTTTGATATTAAATTCGCCACGAATCGGTTGAACGTGCGCCGCGTCACAGGCTTGACGGGCTATTTCTTCAAACTGTTCTCGTTTGCTTTCCAGGTGGTAATAGCAAATCAATTCATTCAATTCATTTATGAAAGATTCATCAATGGATTTCGAAGCCATTTTTTACAAATTCCAAACAGGTTATATACCCCCAAAAACCGGAGTGATTTTTTTTAGAGACTCGGCTTGTATAAGTATATGTCCGTTATGTATGAAATGGGCAATTGTGTGGATGATTGTATTGCTCATCACAGTAAGGAGTTGTACATTGAAAACAACGAAAGGTATCACCAAAGGATCCATGGTAATCGTCCTTGGAAATTTTGGAGACGTCCTGATACAGACGAGAGGCGTAGAAAAGCCAAAAGACGGAAAAAATTTGAGAAAGAATTTTTGGAGTGTCGGATGACTGTAGAGCGTAATATAAGCGATAGTGCAAAGGTTAAAAGATATAAAAGAGCGACCGCTGCTCTATAAGGTCATTATTATGGCGAGACAACCCTCAAATGTGTGGTGTAAGAAATGCAACATGTTGTGTTTGACAAGAAAGGATACGCCGTGTGCAAGCACCCGAGGTTTCTCCCTCTGCAGAACGGCATCGTCCAATGTACCCCGGAGTGGTTCAAGCAACGCAAGGGGCGACTGACCGGATCTAAATACACCAACCTGTACTTTATCAATTCAAAAGAGGAGTACGACGCGTACTGGGAGCAGGTATGGAACAATGGACCGAGAGAACCGTTCTCTGACGAAGCCCGGGGTTACATGGAGTACGGTAAGACCCACGAGGACATTGCTCTGTCGTTTTTCCTGGAGCAGTACAAAACAATCGGAGACTTGTACGTGGCGGAAGCTCCTTTTTTTCCGCACACGATCGACTACTTGGGTGCTTCTCCGGACGGGATCTACGCTATCTACGACGGCGACGCAATTAAGGAGCAGGGGATTATTGAAATCAAATGCCCCGCGAAGCAGCGCAGACCCTACGCCAAGTTCAAAGCGTACTACGTGGCACAGACGTACGCCGAGATGGCGTGTTCCGGTTTGAAGAGTACCATTGCAATAAGTTGGGGACCTCGGAACATGAGGGTGTGGCGTTGGAAATGGGACGAGAAGGTCTGGAACGTGATTTCAAACATCATCGAGGGATTTCGGGCGCACGTGCCCTACGACCAGTTCCGGGAGTTGCAGCACGAGTTGGAAGTGGTGAGCAACAAAGTGTCAAAGGAGGCGGAATGCCTACACGTCGGCAAGGGGTTTCCGATCAGCATGTGACTCAACGGGTGTAGAACAGGTGTAGAACCGTGTAGTGACAGAGTCGTTCACAAAATTAATTGTCGCTCCGTTCTTGACTTTGCTGTACTTCCAGTGTTTCATGTATTTGTCCAGTTGTCGTTTGCAGTCTTTTTTGGTGGTTTTTAGCTCTAGAATGATGGCTCCTTTCTTGGTCATGATGACAATATCCGCGTACCCGTGCCCAAAGGGAACTGTCTCCAGAATGTAGGGGATGACCACTTCTTCGTAGACTTCGTAGGACTTGCGGAGTTCTCTGGCTAGCATGACTCTAAAGTTGTTTTCCAGGTAATCCATTGACGCCAGCATTTCACAGACCTTTTGAGCGGCGTTTGAAATGTCTCGATGCTCTGTCATTTGCACACCTCCATCCGTGGGTTATACCGTGGGTTATACCGTGGGTTATACCGTGGGTTATACCGTGGGTTATACCGTGTTATCGTGTCATGCAAACATATGGCGAGTTGGTCGATGTTGTATATGTTGCAAAAAATGTCCCAAAAAAAGCAAAAAGACGCGACCAAGGACACGGAGGACACGGAGGACACGGAGGACACGGAGGACACGAAGGACAGTACAAATATGAACAAACACAATGCAAACATTATAAAGGTATGGTCCGAACAGGGTGTGGACGAGGCAGTGAATCAAATGTTTGTCCATCCGGAGAAAGGCACTCGGATGAGTTACTCTGAAATGAGAAGTTTTTACGGGTAGTATATAAGACACGTAGTGGTGTTAAAAAAGATGCAGGTTTTCGTAAAGACATTGACTGGAAAAACAATTACACTGGATGTTGAACCCACCGATACAATTGAGAATGTCAAAGCCAAGATTCAAGACAAGGAAGGCATTCCGCCCGACCAACAACGGTTGATTTTCGCGGGAAAGCAGTTGGAGGACGGTCGCACGTTGACCGACTACAACATTCAAAAAGAGGCTACACTTCACTTGGTATTGAGGTTGCGTTAGTCTCCTCCTCCTCCGACTCTGCTACTTCGTGCGGTCGAATGTGTGGCGTGTGTGGCGTGTTCGGCGTGTTCGGTGTTTTTGTTGTATTTGTTTCTGCATGTAATATATTGGGTCTTGGTTTGGATACGGTGAGTTTGTGCATGAATTGTCTGAGCATTTAGTTTATGTGTTCGTTCTCTAAATACAACGAACTTATTTAACCAGTGACCGTGTCCTTAAACACTCTGTGAAATGTTGGTCGTTCGATTTGGTCGAAATCGATTGAGGCTGCATACTCGTGTGAATCAAATTAAACACTCTCCAATATTTAAACTTCAGGGGGTGTATTCTTCCAGACACGTTCCTGGTGCGATTATGGTGTCTAAAGATAAGTACGTGTTGGACAGTTTGGGAGAGTACATGTGCCATTCGTTAGACCCTAGTTGTGAGGTTGTGGGTAAATGTGTGTTTGCTACTAGAGATTTATCTCCTGGAGAAGAGTTAACAATTATACACACACCAACGTGAAAAATCTACAATTTATTCGGAGCTACAAACTGTTTACCACGTACAAGTAATTTGTGTTCGGCAAGCGATGTGTATCTCCTGTTCCCCCCGTTTCCGTATCCCCCGTATCCCCCGTTTCCCCCGTTCCCGTTTCCCCCTTGTCTTCCATTTTGCCCGTTCCCCCCCCATAGATTTCTATCATGTCCGTCGTCGGGGTTGTAGTTATTAAATGGTCCGAAAAAATTCCGTCGAGCCTGCTCCAACCCTCGCTGTTGCTGCTGTCGCGACTGCCACTGCTCCTCCTCCTGCTGTTGTTGTTGCTGCTGTCGCTGCTGCTGTTGTTGTTGCTGCTGTCGCTGCTGCTGTCGCTGCTGCTGCTGTCGCTGTTGTTGTTGCTGTTGTTGTCGCTGTTGTTGTTGCTGTTGTTGTTGCTGTTGTTGTTGCTGCTGTTGTTGCTGCTGTCGCTGCTGTCGCTGCTGTCGTTGTCGCTCCTCCTCCTCCTGGTACCGCCGCCAATTGCCATTTTGTCTTTTATTACGTTGTTGTCGTTGTGCATGATTTCGACCTCCACCTGTTCGACCTCCGTCATATTGATTTTGATCACCTTCGCCTTCACTATCGGAAGATTCATATTCGGAAGATTCATTTCCGGAAGATTCGGCTTCAAATTCAAAATAACCCTCCGGTTCATTTCTATGATTTCTAGGATAGTGCGCCATTTTTTATGTATTTTAAACTGCTATTATATAGTGTGATTTTTTACAATCGTAATCTTCTCACTTTTCTGGATCGAAGTTCTTGGTAGTTCATTTCAACACAGAGCATGTGTTTGCATATTTGTACGTCTTTGCAGGTGCACGAGACCGTTTTGTTTTTTTGGATGTGCACACAGTATATTTCATGGCTTTGAAACCATTTTTGACTTTTGCAAAACACTTGGTTGTTTTGCACGTCCGTCACATACACGCACCTGTTATTGAATTGGTGCCCGTCGTAGTTACGGATTAAGGGCAGTCTCTCTCCTGCAGGTGGTTCGTTGTGATACATTTTGAGAGCCCGTGCCATCCGAGTCTTACCGTACTTCACATCGTACCTCATTTTCAATGTGTAGCGTGGTATATATAATATGGCGAGGCTGATCCACAGATAATTGATCAACGAAATGCAACGTTTCGAACCTTTGTTGACATTGGAGACGGATCCGGATCCGGAGCCAGAGCCGGAGACTCACTGCATGGAAAAAATAGTTTTGATGATGTTAGTGTTTCAAACAGTTGTGTTGGCAGTCATACTGATCATTCTGGTGGTGTTTGTGCCTGAAATAAGTAAAATATTACAAGATGTGACAGGGGTGCTGCCCGAGATGCAGAGCACTGTCGAAAAATTGACTTGGATGGTGCCCGAAGTGGACAGAGGCATCCGAAACCTGGACAAGATGTGCACAGCCATGAATTTAAACTGTGCCTAGATGAAAGTTTCGTAAATTTTTACTATGATTTGCATCTGTCCCACGTACTGGTGGAGGTCTTTTGATATGTTTCCAGGCGTGCATTGCTCTTCGTTTTTCCAGGTTGATACGCATGAAACTTTTGTCCAGACCATACTTCTTGCCTGAAAGCACCTGCGACCCTCTGATAGCCAGTGCGACACATTTGGCAAAAAGCACCGCGTCCTTGCTGTAGTAGAAATCTTCGGGGTTGCAACGTTTAAATTTTTCGTATCTGTGTGTGAGTGCATACGTCACTTCGTTCATGTGACCGTAGATAATTGGTGCAAAAAAGATTTTTCTATTTGTTTCCGGACTGCTGTTGTACCACTTTTGTGTTTCGTAAGCCATTTTTTCCTCGTAGTGGTTGGTCAGGTACGTGTGAATGTGGTAGTCAAATCGCTGTTTGTAGTACGGTTGCAAGGGTTTGATGTACTCAAACCCGCACGGGTCTTCGTGGCAGTTCTTGGGATATTCGGAAACTCCGTCGGGTGGTTCGGTGAACCGGAGTTCTCTGAAATCGTAGTACCATGTTTTACCGTCGCCACCGCCTTTGCCGTCGCTGTGTGCAATTCTCTCTTTGAATGCTTTCCGCTCTCTAGGCGTTAAATATCTTCTATATTTCGTTCTGATCCATCGTAAGAACTGTTTTTCAGTCTTGATATTTTCAAACTCGGTTTCTTTCAACCCTTGCAACCCGTCCCAAATCGATTGAATCGCGTTCGTGGCACGGGC